>Ga0209012_1003783_pt1 | contig 10938 bp, 12 predicted proteins | sample RS3BMetagenome_FD_184735 | JGI IMG/M metagenome (GOLD analysis project Ga0209012, IMG submission 184735) | Ferric oxide microbial mat and aquatic microbial communities from Rainbow Spring, Yellowstone National Park, USA - RS3B (SPAdes) (version 3) ...
CAAGAGAAGGGATCAGAAACGCCGGACAGAGCCCAGAAGGAGAACGTCGCTTCGCTCCGATCACGATCGCGCGTGCCGCGCGATCACGATGCCGCGAAATCGGTGTTCACGATGGGCGGGACGCGCAGCCACGGCGGCCACCGAAGAGCTGCGAGCTGCACGGACACCAATGAGCGCGTGCTCAGGTTCGGCGCCGTCGCTTCCGCTGCGGTCGCCGTGCCGGCGCTTTCTCATCCACGGACTCACCGAAGGCCGCTTCCGCTTCCGCAATCACCCGGTCCGCGCCCACCGGCACGACCACGGTGGAGGTCCGCAGGTCACCGGCCCGACGAAGCTCGCGCAGGATGACCTCCCTGGCGAACGCGGATTCCGTCTCGCCACGGCGTCCAGCCGCGACCTGCAAGGCACCGCGCTCCTCGGTGGTGAGGCGGACGGGAACGACTTCCCTGCGAACGCTGGATCGGTCGTCGCGCCGCTTTCTGCCCATCCTTTGACGTATACGCGAATGCCGAACGGCACGTGAGTGAGGATCCTCTTGTTCCCTCCAGAGAGCAGGAGGAACGAGAAATGGGGAAGCTCCGCCACGCCAGGCTCACCCTGTCCGACGCCATGCTCGACGAACTGCACGCGCTCAAGAGGAGGCTTGCTCGTGAGCGCGGCCAGCCCGTCACCCTCGACGACCTGCTGGGGGAGGGCGCCGAGATGCTGCTCCGGTACCACGGCCGGACGACCGAGCAACCGAAGGCCCAGACGGGAGGTGCCCGATGATCGCCGCGACCAACCTGGCCCAGGATGCGCGCGACGCCTGCATCTCGTGGTCGAGCAACGAGTGTCACCTCGACGATGGAGGCAACTATCGTCTGCGGAACGGCAAGGTTGCGCCCTGGAACCGGAGCGCACGAATTGTCTACCGCGGGAACGACGAGCTTCACTCCGTCTCCCAGAAGTCGCCGGCCGAGCGCGACGAGTGGATCGACGCCCGGGTGTCCGGGGTCGACACCCTCCGCATCGACACCTACGGGCTGCGCGATGCGCTCCAGTCGCTCCAGCGCCACGATCGGGTGATCGCTATGGCGATCGAGGCGCTCGGTCCTCGCATCGAGCCTGGTGACGCTCCGGCGGCCGTCGTCACGAAGGCGCTCGCGCTGATCGAGAGCGGGTGGCGTCCGAGCGAGCCGTGGGCCGAGGTCTTCGGATAGGTCGCGACGAGGATCGGATCAAGGGAGACCGCGCCGCCGTACCAAGCGACGCAAAGACAGCGGCCCCGAGCGCGGAACCTGGCAGGGCGAGCGCGTCGGGGCCGATGGAGATCGAGATGCCGTCTTCCACCGTCTCTACACCGCGCGCATCGCTGCCCGCTCCGACTTCGGCCGCGATCGGCGAGCGATCCGCGAATCCCGTGCTTTCCCGGTCAATCCCGGAGGATGGGATTCGCGATCCTTCGTGGTTCCGCAGAGATCCGCAAAGGAATCCCAGGAATCCCGATCTTGATCGAGAAAGAGATCAGATCAGGGCGGCCACGCTTGCCTCACAGGACGCATCCGTCTCATCGCGATCCGATCAGTACGTCTCCCTCCGCCCGGGAAACGGGATTCGCGGGATTCGTGACCCCAACTGCGCGTGTCGGCAGAACTTTTCCGCTCCCGAGGGGCCGGGATTGGCGGGAGGCGAATCCCGCCGCTCGGGTCAGCAAGGGAGGTCGCGGTCGTGAGCACGAACAGCTCGGAGCCGACGATGGCGGTGGACCCCGGCCCGGAGACGCCGGCTCGAAGCGTCACGATCACGACGTTCCCGCGCGAGGACGAGACGGCGGGCACGCGCCGCTCCGGGACCCTCCATGCCCTCTACGAGGAGTTCTCGAAGACCCCCGTCGTCTCGGCCGACGTTCTGAAGGAGGGCCGACCGATGCTCTCGCCGGCCGTCTTCCGAGGCAACGTCCGCAGGGGAGCCGGCGTCGAGAGCATCTCGTTCATCTGCACGGAGATCGACAACACGGAGAAGCGGCGGGAGGGACCGCTCGACCCGAAGACCGGCAGGCGCAAGCTCGTGTCGGTGCCGCTGCCGCCCGAGAAGCGGACGAGCTTCGAGCAGGCGGCGGCGCTCTGGGCTGGCACGTCGGCGATCCTGTACACGACCTACTCCCACACGCCCGAGCACCCGAAGGTCCGCATCCTCCTGGAGACGACCCGGGACATGACACCGGAGGAACAGCCGCGTGTCCGCCGCCTTGTCGATCGCCGCATGCTCGACCATGGTCAGTGCCCGGATCCGCAGACGAAGGACTTGGGCCGTCCGTGGTACTTCCCGATCCACCGTGAGGGCCACGAGTTCATCGTCCAGCGGATCGTCGGCGAACCGCTCGACGTGGACGCCATCCTCAAGGAGACGCCGCCGGAGCCCGAGCGCGTCGCGGAGTACCGGCGTGACACTCGCCTCGCCCAGTACATCGAGGAGGCCCTTCGACCCGCCATCTCGATGCCGGAGCTACTCCAGAAGCACGGCGAGAAGCTCGAATCGGCCAGCGGCTACCACAAGCTGTGGTCGCCGTTCCGCGACGATGGGCGCAAGCCAGGTTGCGTCGCGTGGGAGGATCACTTCTACGATTTTGGCGCGGGCGAGCACTACGATGTCATCCGCTACGTCCGCGAGAAGCTCAGCAAGACCTTCTGGGAGGCGCTCGACATCCTGGCAGAGGAGGCGGGCGTCGATCGTTTCCCGCGGCGCGATGCCCACAAGCCGGCACGGGTGGATCCGACCCCGCTCATCCAGGCCTTGCCGTCCGACCTGCCGACCTCTGGGGGCCGCGCCGTCCTGGAGCCGGTCTACGCAGCCATCGCTAGCCAGGACCCAGAAGATCGCCGCCCCTACGTCGATGCCTTGCTCGCAAGGTTCAAGAAGGTGCTCGACCGCAGGACGATCGAGCAAGGCGTCCGGGACGCCGAGCGCCAAGCCGAGGAAGAGATCGGCTCCGAACTAGACGACGAGAACGCACCCGAGTACGCGGTGGTCGACGGGTGCCTCTGCGCCGTGCGCCAGACACGCGCGGGGATCGCGCACCAGAAGCTCGTCAACGGCAACATCAGGATCGTCGCGGTCGTGGCCCGAGACGATGGGGGCGACCGAACGCACGACTCGTTCAGGGTGCAGGCGTGGCTCGCCGACCAAACGCCGCTCCCCGAGTTCGACGTACCGACCGACGAGTTCGAGCGCATGGATTGGCTGACGCCACGGACCCACGGGCTGCTGGGGGTGGAGCCGGGCCGTCCCACCCGCGACATCCTCCGGCATGCGGTCCTCACCCTCTCGAAGTTCGACAAGAGGACCGAGTACGGCGACTTCGGGTGGCGGACCGTCGCCGATCAGCGCGTCTTCCTCCATGCCGGGGGCGCCCTCGGGTCCGAAGTCCAGGTCGATGTTCGACCCGCGACGCCGGATCTGGCTCGGTTCGACCTTGAGCCTGTCCCACCAGACAAGTGGAGTGCCGCCAAACGGAGCCCCGAAGAGGCTCAACGCGAGCACCTGGCCGGCGCCATCCTCTCGTCGCTGACCCTGCTCGACGTTGGCCCCGCGAGGATCACGTACCCCCTGTACGCGTCGATGATGCACAGCCCCGTCATCGAGGCCCTGCCCCACCGCAGCGTGCTGCTGATCCTGGGGCGCTCCGGTGTCTTGAAGACGGCGCTCGCGTTCGAGTGCCAACGGTACTTCGGAGCCGGCTTCAAGTCGGTTCGAGACTTCGTGCTGAACTTCGAGAGCAGCGCCACCGCCGCGGAGATCGTCGGGCATGCGCTCAGCGGAATGCTCGTCGTCATGGACGATGCGTACCCAAAGGGAGGGCGGGCCGGCGAACAGCAGCGTGCCTTCTGCCGGCGCCTCATCCACAACTACGCGAACGGTGCGACCCGCATGCGCGGCACGCCCAACGTGGAGCTACGAGCCTCGCTGCCGTTCCGAGGGAACCTTTGGATGACCGCCGAGACGGACCTCGCCAGCGCCGACGAAGGCGAGAGTACGTCGAACCGCGCGCTGAAGATCGGCATCGAGCCGGGCGAGATCGACAAGGAGAAGCTCGCTCGGATCCAGGCGGTACACCACCCGCACATCGTCATTCGGAGCTACATCGAGCAACTCGCCGCCGAGCGCACGTGGCAGGTGACCTTGCCGTCGCGCCATCGTGAGGTGCTCCAGGGGTTCCGAGAGCTGGTTCGGCGCGGGGGACTTCAGGCGCGGCAGCCCGAGGTGCTCGCGAGCCTGTACGTGTCGATGGAGAGCTTCCTCAAGTTCGCCCATCAGCTCGTCAGCAAGACGAGCCAGCAGCGGGAGCTGCCCTGGGAGCGCGCGGTGGCCCTCTTGGAGACCACCAGGAACGCGCTCGTCGAAGTCGCATGGTCGCAGACGAAGGTGAGCAGGGCCACGTCGCCGCTCGCGAAGTTCGTTCGCCACATTATCTCGGGGATCAGCTCGGGGCGGGCCGGACTCGTCGACCAGAGCGAATCGCTCAGCTCGACGCCCTCCTGCGCGGGACTCGGGTGGGTCAACGCAACGCACGTCCTGCTGCTACCCGACGAGGTGCATCGGTTTGTCGCGGAAGCCCTTCGCAAGACCGAGGACCGAAGTCTTCTGACCCTGCGCGACTACTACCAGATGATGATCGCGGAGCTTGGGGCCACGCCGCCAACGGCGTCCGAGGCCGGCCGTGTCGGCGTGAAGCGCAAGTGCGGAGGGCGCCAGGAGCGGGTCATCGAGATCGCGCTCGCGAGCTTCGGTGACGACGGCGACCTCCTACGGCGGCCCACGCTCAAGGAGGAGATTGCGAAGCAGGTTCGCGAGAACGAGCGCGCCGGTCCCCCGCTCGGGGCCGGGTTCGACATCAACATGCACGACGAGAAGCCGAACTGAAGAAGGAGGCAGGGATGAACACGACGACCAGCGACCACGACGACATTGAACGGGACGTTTCCCTCGACCCGGAGGACCGTCAACGGATTCGCCGCAACCAGGAGTGGCTCAAGATGACCAAGGGTCAGACGCTCCTGGGCGCCTTCGTCTACTTCCACCCCGTCGACGTGAGCGCCGTGATGGCCGTCCGCAAGGCCAACAAGAACGCCACGCCCGACGAGATGAAGGCAGCGGCGCGGAAGGCCCTCACCGATCGGGCGTCCGCGCTCCAGAAGAGCGTGGACGATCTCGCAGCCGAGGAGAAGCTCGAACTCGGCACCGTGCAGTTCAAGACCTGCAAGGCCCACTACCAGGAGGGCGTCGGCTTCGCGCTCTCTCGCCTCGGCAAGGACGGCCCCGACGCCGACGCCGTGTGGAAGAAGTTGCCGGAGGCGCACCAGTATTTCAGCACGCTCCTCCTGCTCTACCCGATGACCCGCGAGGGCCGGCGCGACATCGAGGCGATCCGGCGCGGCGAGTGGCGGATCCTTCCCTGGCGGTTCGGCCCGAGCATCTACAACGAAATCTGGAACCTGAACGACGGCCTGCGCGGCAACGGCATGTCGATCGCCAACCAGGACGTGCGCCTTTCGTGCACCGACGCCACGTTCCAGCGCATCAAGGTGAGCTTCGTGGGCCAGGCTCTCTGGCAGTCGAACGAAGCATTCAAGCGGAAGATCCTTGCGGCGGCCATCCCGCTCTACGACAAGCTCGTGCCGTTCCGCGAGGTGAGCACGGACCAGCTCCGGGAGAAGCTCGGTATCGGCGGCAAGACCGTGGGCACCGTCGTCAGCGAGGACTTCACCGGCCTTCTCGACAGCGTGTGAATCGACGGACCCGACGCGACCCCCCTCCAAAGCCGTCGCGCCTCCGCCCGAGCCCATGTTTTTCCGACGCGGGCTCGGGCGGGGGAATGGAGATGAACGTGAACACGACCCTGATTCGCGTTAGGGACGGCCTCGTCCTCGCGCCCGACGAACTTCCGCTGCACGCCGACGACCCCGATGTCGCGGCGATCCTCGCCCGGGATTGGCCACGGCTCTTCGAGCCCGAGGTCGAGCCCCCTGCGCAACCTGCCGCGCCGCCTGGATACCGTCGGTGCGGAAGCCCGCCTTGGATGGAGCCGTGACCGCGACACCCGCAGCGTTGAGCGCGACACTGATCGCACCGCTCGTTTGCCCGACGCCGTGCTTGCCGGCAAGCTCGCCCATCTGGAGATCCCGTGCCGCGTGATCACGCCGCTGAGCGCATCCGCCGACTGATGGCCCTCGCCGCAGTCGGTTCCGGCGCCACGGAGGAGGAGGCCAGGACCGCCGCCCTGGCCGCCGTGCGGATGATGCTCCAGCACGACGTGGTCCCCGGCGATCAGCCGGCGCCGGCCATCGACCTCGATGAGGTGGCGGCGCTTAGCTTCCGCGTCCTCGAACTGGAGCACCTGCTCGCCGAGCAGCGTACAGCCCACGCTTGCGACCTCCAGGAGCGTGACCGCCGCTGGGCCATCGCCGTTCAGATGGCTCGGGACGAGACGCGCGCGGAAGCGAGGCGACAGGCACGGAAGACGGCCGTCATAGCGGCCCGAGAGGAGCGCGAGAGCCAGGCGCGTAGCGGTGGGGAGGAACGCGCCCGTCGTCTCGGTCCCGAGCGCCGCTCCGAGATCGCCCGGGTGGCGGCGGCTGCGCGGTGGCAGAGGTGGAGGGAGCGTCGCGGCATCGAGCCGAGGTGACCCAGACCCGCTGCGCGCAGCCATGAGTGCCCCCAAGCGCTACGCTCCCCCCGATGGTCCGCGCGTCGTTCGAGTCCACTGCGCCGGGCGTCTACCGCTTCAAGATCGAATGGCCGACCGACGGCACCATGCCGGAAGTGCCCGGCTACAGGGAGCCGCTGCCCGAGAAGTTCCAGGTGCACACGTTCCACGACAACGTCCGTTTGCTGAACGAAGAACACGCGGAGCAGGTTGCCCACCTCGTTCAGCAGGCGCTCGAACGAGATGTGGCGCTCGATACGAGCCTCACCCGCGAGGTGGTGGAGGCGCGGCTCGATTCATGCGTGCGTCTCGCGCCGATCACGACCCCACGCCCCGCGTCCTACCTCGTCATGGACGAGACCGACGAGCCGCTCTTCAAGGGCAAGGACGAGCGCAACGGGGCGCTCATCTTCGCGCTCGTCGGCGTTGCGATCCCCATCGAGAGAGCGGACCCCATCCGGGTGGATCTGTACCGCTTCCTCCACGAGATGCACGACGGCGTCGGGTGCGACCCCAAGGACATCTTCAATGAGCCCCCGGAGCTACACGGCAAGGAGATGCTCCCGCCGGAGAAATTCGCGTGGGCGACCGACGAGCATCGAGCGCGGTGCTTCGAGAAGGTGGTCGATGTCGTCAACCGCGAGCATCTGCACGTCTACCGAGACGCCTTCTACAAGAGGTCCGTGGACGCCTTCACGCGCCCGAAGGAGCAGAGCCTCGCGCACGGCTACGAGAGCCTGATGCGCATCAAAGGAGTGGAGCGCCTGCGCGCTGCTTCGTACGTCGTGCCGATGGTGGACGGCATTGATCGCAAGCTGTTCTCCGGCGTGCTTGGGCCTCGTGGCCGCTTCATGAGCGTCCTGCGGGGCGGCTCCCACTTTCCGCTCGGGCCGATTCACATCAAGCACCCCGACACGCTGATGGACCCCGTGTTCGTGGACAGCGCACACTCGGCGCTCATGCAGCTCACCGATGTGGTCGGGTACCTCCTCAGCGTTCGCGACTGGGAGCAGCGCGGCTGGCCGCTGACGCCGTTCAAGGCGAACCTTCTGCGAGTCGCCAAGACGCTGGATCCTGAGCTGCTGCACGGGCACATGGGGACGGGCTACAAGGGCGTCGCGCCCGTGGAAGTCATCGGCGCGCGCAGGCGGTAGTGCAACACCGTACTGATCGCGTGCCGCCGGCTACGGCTCCCGTTCGGTGACCTTCGGCTCCCGTCCGGTTACGCCGCGGACTGTGACCTCGGAAAGCGGTCGCCCGTAAGCGTCGTAGATCGTGGCGGTTTTCTCGTGCTCGGCCCTCGGCGGCTTCTGGATCCGCTCCTTCGCCGACTTCACGAAGATCGCGACGACCCTTCTCTTCATCGCGCTCCACGCCTCATCGCCGACCTTCCCCGCCAGCCACACGCCGGCACCAGCCGCTCCGTCCTTGATGTATGGCAGGTACACGTGCAGGTGCTCGACCACGAAGGCGATGAGGCTCTCGCCGTGGAACGTGCTCCCCGCCGGGGGTTCAGGTTCCGACTGCTCGACGGTGACCGGGATGCCGTCGGCCCGCAGCGCCCGAACAAACCAGTCGTCGGCATGCACGCGCCCATCGCGATCCTGCCGCGCATGAAGGACGACCCGCAGTGCCTCGTGCTCCACACCAACAAGGTAGCCGAACTGCTCCGAGGCTGTCGCTCAACGCCCTACTCGCCCGCCGCCTCCTCCAGAGCACGGATCACCCGCAGCACCCGCCTCACCGTCTTCGGCACCCTCCCCGAGTGCCAGCACGTCGGCGTGTCGACCCAGATGCGGATTTCTTCGAGCGAGCGTGGCGGGAGGAAGCCCTCGTGCTCAAGGAGGGCGACGACCTCGGAGATCGGAGCCTGCTCGGGGTCGGTGTCGACTCCGTCGATCGTCACGGGCAGGCCTTGCACGAGCAGCTCGCAGTAGGTGCCGCCGCGCCGAGGGTCATGACCGATGCGCGCCGCCCGGGCTGGGTCGTCGGGGTGACGCAGTAGGAACTCCACGTCCGGCGTACAGGCCGGCGTCGGCGCGATCAACGGCGGGCGGTCATCCCCGCGGCGGGTACTCGCTCCCTCCCCGGTACGGCACGTCGTGGGCGATCGTCGAGCCGCAGGACGAGCAGGTGCGCAACTCGATCGGAGGGGCCGGGGCGCCGGTCGTCGCGCCAGGCAGCTCGCGCTCCACGTCCCACACTCCCGAGCGCGGCAGCCGACGCCACTCCTCGACCGAGTACGACTTGCCGCAGGGGCAGACCTTGAACGGCGTGGTCACGGGCAGGGCGTGGCGTAGACCGCAGTGCACTCGCCGGTGAGCGTGACCTCGGCGCCCGAGAGCCCGGCGCCGGTCGGCGCCTGGTCCTTGCAGTGGGCCGCCGCCCTCTTCGCGAACTCCGCGACGCTTGCCCCCTGGACGAACGCCTTCTTGGCCGGGCAGTAGCGCTCAACGACGGTGGCCTGGTTGATGGTCCGCAGTTGTTCGAGGGCTCGGACGAGGTGCGGTCGGTTCGCCACCTTCGCCAGCTTCTCCGCCGCGAAGGTCTTCTGCACGAGGTCGTCGCCGACCTCGACGACGGCGCTCCACAGGCCGTCGATCTGGGCAGCCTGCTGCTGCGCCATCGCGTCGAGACCCTGGACCTGGGCGCAAGCACTCGGGAGGCCGCCATCGCACGCCTTCGCCAGGGCCGCCCGCGCGACGCCAGCGTTCCCACCCGCCTTCGTCTGGAAGTTCCCCCACACCTCGCAGGACGCCATGTCGCCGCCGTCGCACTTCGTCTTGCAGATGCCAGGGTTCAAGCCGCACGCGCTCTGGGCGGCAGCCACGGCGTCCTTCTCCTGCTGTGCCTTCGCCTGTTGGGCGGCTTGAGCGGCGCCTCGGGCATCGACCGCTTGCTGAGCAGCGTCCTTCGCCTGCTTCGCGAGATCCTCGGCCTGAGCAAGGTCGTCGTCGCTCGGGACGACGAGCGGGGTGTTGTACGGGCTGACCCCGCGCGACCATCCGCCGATCTGCATCGCCGTCTGGTGCACGAGGAGTTCGGCCTCTCCTGCGAGTGCTCCCGTCTTCGAACGCGCCGCCATCTCCTTCTCCTTCGCCAAGCAGGTCGCTCGATCCCCCATGCACATGGCGATGAGAAGACGGATCTTCGGCGCGATGGGGTCCCCGTCGAGCTGGACCGCCTGATCGTTCGACTGCACGATGCCTCGGACGCGCTCGATGGCAGCGCAGCTGTCCTGGTACGCGAGCTGTCGTTCCGGCCCCGTCTTGCCCTGGCAGTCGGCCCCTGACACACCACGAGCGGCCACGAGCGCTTGCTCGGCCTGATGGAGGGTCTCGGTGGCAGCCTTCACCCGGCCATCGAGGTCGGCCGGTGGCCCGAACTGGAGCTGTGCAGTTGCCCGGTTCGCGAGCGCGCGGGGGGCGATGTTCCGCTGGCACACCGGGGGATCGCTCGGCCCCATCGTGCAGCCCATGATGTTGAGCGAGCCGCCTACGGTGTAGATGGCCTGGGCTCGCTTCGTGAGCGCATCCGTCTCGGGCGAGGTCGCCAGCGGTGCCCTCGGCGGAGTCGCCGGCTGCGCGCCCATGTCGCCGCATCCCCACGAGCCGAGGAGGCCCCAGACAGCCAGGGTCCCCGCCCACTTCGTGACCAACCTGCTCATCGACGCACCTCTCCAGGCGATGATCGTCGCCACCTTTCCTTACTAAAGCAAGTGCTTCATACCGCGCGCGCGGGCCTCTTGGGACCGTAGGCAGGTGCCCTACGACCCCGACCGCGTGGTGTCCCAGCTCGGCGTGCGGATCGCCGAGCTTCGACGCGAACGCGGCCAATCGCAGGGCGATCTGGCGGAGAAGATCCGTTCGACGCCGCAGTGGGTCTCGCAACTCGAACGAGGTACGCGGTCCCCGACCGTGCACACGCTCTGCAAGATCGCCAACGCGCTGGACGTGACCCTTGCTGAGCTTCTGTCCGCGCCGGCCTCTCGCAAGGGTCGGCGTGGTGAGGGCAGCGAACCGTAGCCTCATGTCCCCTTGGCGCGGCCGTGCTCACGTGCACCTAGTACGGCCGGCCGGAAGTTCGTTCCGGGTTTCGACGCGCCTAGCACTACTGCGGGATTCCAAGGTCAGCCTGCAGGTGTTGAAGCGCTCGCGGACGTCGCGGAGGTGGCGACGATCCACGAGGCCGACAGTGGCAATCGCGATGGCATAGCGGACATCGCGGCAACCAGCGCGCGAGGACGCGGGCGATCG
>Ga0209012_1003789_pt1 | contig 10932 bp, 12 predicted proteins | sample RS3BMetagenome_FD_184735 | JGI IMG/M metagenome (GOLD analysis project Ga0209012, IMG submission 184735) | Ferric oxide microbial mat and aquatic microbial communities from Rainbow Spring, Yellowstone National Park, USA - RS3B (SPAdes) (version 3) ...
AACTTGAATTCCGTAGCCTTCCATGGCCGACCCTTTGTTCAAAAACACACTGCGGACATCCTGTCCGTACATCCTTATCATAATATACAATTGCTATATCGGGAAGTTATTTCGGACCTGTTCCTAAGGCCCGTTACGCTCCGCGAATTCGCACCGAGAACCTGCTTGATCGCCGCGTAGTGAGTTTCCAAGCCAACAAGTCGAAGGCGGTATACCGGTGGTATAAATACAAAGAAGGCTTCTCCGCCAGCCTGGTTGAATTTCTTCTCAGACACGCAGGTGTCAATTCTGGAACGGTTTTGGACCCATTCGCGGGCAGCGGTACGGCTTTATTCGCCGCGCGGAACCTGGGATTCCACGCGGAGGGAATCGAGTTACTCCCCTTAGGGCAGAAAATAATCGCCACGCGGCAATTGGTCGAGACGGGGCTGACAACCCTGGAAATGGCGGCACTGGAGCGCTGGGCCCAGCGGCCCCCGTGGAAGACCAGTCAACCGCGAAAACAGTTGCCCGAACTTCGCATTACCAAGGACGCCTATCCCGATAAGACCAAGCGCGAAATAGAGGCATTTCTTGGTGCCTTGGGGAAAGAAACGCCCACGGTATCCTCGGTTCTTGAGTTTGCGCTTTTATGCGTTTTGGAATCGGTAAGCTTCACCCGTAAAGACGGACAATATCTCAGGTGGGACTACCGATCCAATCGGCGTCCGGGGCAAAAACCTTTCGACAAGGGCGAGATACCCAGTTTCACAACCGCAATAAGTTCAAAAATTCAAGAAATTGTTTCTGATCTTACAAACGACGCCCCATCCACTGATTTATTTCATCAACCAATTCGCCCCGGGGCCGTTACCCTGCACCATGGTTCGTGCCTGGATATTCTTCCAGAGCTTGCATCGCTGTCATACGATATGATTATAACATCACCCCCTTACTGCAATCGGTACGACTACACCCGAACGTATGCGCTTGAGATTGCAATTTTGGGTGTCGATGAGCATCGCCTCTCCGAACTACGCCAAAACATGTTGACCTGCACCGTTGAGAACAAACTTAAATCGCTGCTGGCGATCAATGCTTCCTGGCAATCCGCAATTGCAATCGCCGATAAACAGGAACTTCTGCAAGCAATTTTGCAATACCTCGACGCGCAAAGGGCAAAGGGGACACCTAACAACAATGGCATTCCCAGAATGGTGCGGGGATATTTTTACGAGATGGCTTGCGTGATATACGAATGCGCAAGAGTGCTCAAACACGGAGGAAGGCTGATGATGGTCAACGACAATGTCCGCTATGCGGGCGCGAGCATATCCGTTGATCTGATCCTTTCTTCCATGGCGGAAACCATGGGGCTGCGCGTTGAGCAAATTATGGTGCTGCCAACCGGCAAAGGTAACAGCAGCCAGCAAATGGGGCACCATGGGAGAGAAGAGCTTCGGAAATGCGTATATATATGGCAAAAGGAATAAATTTGTGCCTAAGCTAAGCCGTCCGCACTTGCATTCAAGTACCGACCTCATCACGCCTTACGCGGCGACAAGAGCTGGATTTGTTCAAATGGCTCTCGAGAAAAACCGGAAGGCAACCCCGCTGATATCTGAAGCCCGTACACTGCAAATCCGTGCCGGCGCGGCAAAGATACCCGCAGAATTGCTTGATGTCCCGGAGATCCAGCCCGCCATGCTCGCAGCCGCAGGAATTTCGGATAAAGCCATGACTCACCTGCAGCGGGAGGAAAGCCTATATCGCATTAGGGGAAATAAAGGGCGGAATTGATCCGGCAGGGGCGGATGAACACTGGAAAACCGCCCGCACGGCCCTTCTGCGAATTCAAGCAGCATTCGCCGAAATTGGTTTGCGGCCCAAGTCCTTTTTCGTGGGCGGAGCCATTGAAGCCGAGATGGCAGAGGAAATTTGGAAGCTTTTGTCCAACGGACAACTCGACAACGCTGCAAATCTCACCAGCGACCAGCAACTGGACCATCTGGCGCGCTGGCTGTGTTCTCTTTAATCTGCTCTCTGGCACCGCAGCATTATATTCGACGGTAATTGGACAGATAACAATAGCGGCGAGCCTTTCGCGGTCAGGGCTCAGGGCCAAGACTTGGGGCGCGAGTGGCTGAAGCGGAGAAAATCCGATATTGTATAGGTACGAACGGGCGGTTAGCTCAGTTGGTTAGAGCGCCGTGCTTACACCGCGGATGTCGGGGGTTCGAGTCCCTCACCGCCCATATATTGATATGCACATGCGTGCATGTTTGTGCATTGTTGCGAAAAATCGCATGTTTCAGTTTCCGCCTTCATTACCATGCACGGTGTTTCCTGCGGGTGCTGCACCGCTTTTTGCACCACTGGTGCGGTAGGCTTATTCACCTGTCCGCTGGCTCGCTTAAAGTCCGCGTTAAGATCAATGGAAGTGGCATAGTGCGTGGCCGCGATTGCCGGAGAATTGCCTATCCAGCGGCATACCGTGGCCAGATCATATTCCCGCATCAGTTCGCTTTCCCTGCTGGCACGCATGTTGTGGAACGGCTTAGGCCAAAGGGTAACGCCTGCCTTGGTGGCGATACGTTCAAATTGCGTCCGTAGGTTCTGCGTTGTATCCCGATACCGAGTAATGACGTATTCGCTTCCGTCTTCTGCCTGCTCAAAGGCTTCAAGCAGATAGGGCTTTAACTCAAAGAATAACGGTATCGTTCTGCTGGCACCGCCTTGATGGTGTTCTGTTTTCGGTGAACGGATCACGATACTGTGGGTTTCCCAGTCAACATCCGCCCACCGCAGCGGCAGCAGTTCGCTTGGCACGCGGATACCGGCAAAGCGTGACAAGGCGATAATGCACCGCCATTGAATATCAGGACAGGCTTCAAGTATCTTGGCCACAATGTTCAGCGGGACGTAATGCTTGCGCTTCTCATTGCTTTGAGATCCGCCTTTAACACCGTCAAACGGATTTTTGGGTATCAATTCCCACAGTGAAGCGGTACGGAAAAATGTCTTCGCTGCGGTAATCCGCCGTGCGACCGTGGCCGTGGCCAGGTCCTGATTCGTGGCCAGCCATACCTTGAAGGCGGCTGCGTTTGCGGGTGTGATTTCCCGCAAAGACTTTTCTGGCCCGAAAAACTCTTTCAAGCATCGCACGGTATGGCCGTAGAACGTCATCGTCGCCGGCTTAACGATCATCCCGCCAATGGCCTTGTCCAAAAACGCACCGAGGTTGGTACTTGAACGTGGTGCCACCAAGCCGGTTGAGGCAATGCGTCGATACAATGTATCTTCCAGCTTCCCTAGCCATGATGCCGTATCGGCTTCCAACGCTTGGCCGGACAGCTTGGCTTGGATCAGGGCGTCAACGTGCCGAAGAACGCCCTCCGCCATGCGTTGTGGCATAGACCCAAGCCGTATGCCCTTACGTTGGCCATGCAGGGAAAATTGAATTCTCCGCGTGCCATTGTCTTCCGTGAAAAGACTTGCCATATTCTTACTCCTAATCAAAAAGGATCATAGATTTCATAGCCCTGAGCAGCTTATCGGCGGTGTCCATTCCGTCAGCCGTACCTTCGTTTAAAATTGGATCAGGTTGCCTGCATCAAGTCAATGTCTGGCCACTGGTTAATCCGTTCCAGCGCCACTTGGGTTGACCGAGTTTACACATCGATCACCCTTTTACAGGTTCTGGATATTGCCAATATCCCGGTTTATTGGTTCTTTACTCGTTTCGATTAAATGCAGTATGTCGACCAAATCGTAGAGGACTTTGCCACTGATTCGGACGAGTGGCAATTTGCCTTGACGTTTCAAATTCCAGATCGTGCGCTCGCTGACGTTGAGCAGCGCCGCAGTTTGCCGAGTAGTGAACAATAACGGTTTAATCGGTGGATTCTTCCGCGTGATTAGATCATTTTGCATGTGTGTTCTCCTTATTAAATTCATGCACAGGGTTTATTGGTAAAAAAACTTTGAAAAACTTTTGGGACCGCAAAAATAGCTAGCCGTCGGCCCTGTGCAGATGTTTTTTAAATGTTCGCAAGTTGGTAAATACGATTTAAATTGATAAAAATAACGATAAGAAAATCAGAAATTCTTCGACCGAATAAGCAGCAAAGTTATAAAAGATATTTATTTAATGATTATAACAAATTCATATGATATGGCGTTATTTTAACAATAAGCCATTGTTTGTTCACTAATACGATTATCTGTATTTTATTTCCAGAAATATGCAAGTCCTTGCATCACCATGCAGCACATCGGCTCCGATGGGCCGGTGTGGGACTGCATGTGGTTTATGGCGATTCTGGAAGCCAAGGCTTGTGGCTTCGGAATCCGGAATCGCCCAAATATAAGGAGTGCTCATTATGAGTACGGTTTCTTCTCCCCCTATCGTGCTGGACCGTTGCGACATTACCCCGGAATCCGTCCAGCGAATTTTTAGCGCGGCCTGTCTGAACGTTGGTCTAGACGACAACGGCTACCTGATCGTCAGCGATGGCAACCTGCGGTACGTCATCATCCCAGACGATGACGGCGACGACATTAGGATGTTGGTCGTTTTGGGCTTAAGTGACAAGTCTTCTGACGACGCGCAGATCAGGGCCGCCACCGAGATCAATGACTCCTACAACATGATCCGGGCGGCGGCGCACTATAAGAGCGACCTGAATGGGCCACATGTGCTGGTAATCGACTATCTGCTTTGCACGGCCGGTGGCACCACGGCCAAAACCATCGTCAGCACCTGGCAGCGTTTTGCCGCCATTGTCCGTGCGGCAATCCGAGAAGCCAACGTCAGGGCGGTTCTTGCGTAAAGCCAATCCCGGATAGCAGACCGACGATTGTCTGCTTCGCCGAGGAACAGATAAGAGAGGCCACCTGTGCCGTGCGGGTCGGCAGAAGACTGCTCTGCCGCCCCACGGTCACAGGAGGTTTTGTTTGGTTCCGCCAAACTTCTGGTGGAATCGGTGTAATTATTTTCCATTTTTTGAAAGGATTTTTTCAATGTCACAGTCACAAAATCGTATCATTGTCGCTGCACAAAATGCACCTGTCGGAATCGCAACAGCAAATACCTTGCTTGCTACCGCACTACCTTCGCATCAGTATTTGCCTTTGGGAATGGAACTACAATTTTTCAAGGAAATTGTCGGTGGCCACTTCATTGCTGGGGGAAGGTATCTGCTCTCTGGTCAACCCGGCGGTGGTAAATCGCGTCTGGCTACGCAGATATGTCTGGATTTGGCTCGGCAGGGAATACCCGCTTTGGCCATTTTGACCGAAGAAACGCCTGCGCAGATGAAGCGTCGTGCCCAGCAGATGACCAGCGAGTGGCAAAGCCCTGAAATACAGTTGGCTATGTCCAATATGCTCGTTGACCAGAGCGTGTTTGACGTTACCACCTTGCCGGAATTCTTGGTTCGGCAGGTGCTCTCCACTACGGGTGCCTACCACAAGGCGAAATTCATTGTACTGGATAGTATCCAAGGGCAGGGCTTGGCCAGCAGTTCCACAAAAAGCTATGCCAAAGTGCTCGACTTTGCGCGTATCTGCACGGAAAACGGTATTGCCACACTCTTGCTGTGCCACCAGACGAAACGCGGCGACATAGCTGGCCCAAAATCTCTAGAGCATGGTGTAGACGCCAGTCTCTGCTTGCGGCGGGCCATGAAGTATTCGGTATTGTCGGTACGTAAAAATCGTTATGGTCCAGCACCGCTGCCGCCTCGCCCATTACGGTTTGATGAGGTGACAATCCGACTGGAGCCGGTGCCACAATGGAATCCCACACCTGCCATGGCGCGCACTTATGCGGGCACTGCTACAGGGTTGCTGGAACTTCAGGCCTCTGTGAGCATTCCCGTCGATGGCACACATGGGAAGACCACGGCACCGGGGTTGCCCAAGAAAGAAATCGAACAATTGGTAAATTGTATATCGCATATCAAAGACATGGACTTTGCAGACTTGGATTATGCCATTGATTGCCGCCTGCCTGGCAATGGCCAATACAACCCGATTTTCGGTCTGCCACTGTGCATGGCGATGATTGGATCGTACCAGCAACTGAGCGTGCCAGAACAAAATCTCTATTTGGGAGAAATAGACCTCTTTCGGAATGTTCGCGCTGCGCCTTCTGCCATCATACAAGGACTGACATCAGCCCTGAACAGTGGCAACATTGCAACACCGATTAGATTATTTATGCATCCCGATTCGGCTGCGAATTTTACCCCTTCTGCATCGCTTCACGTTGTTCCCTGCAAAAACTTGGAAGAAGCGGTGTTTCAAACTTGGCCCTCGTTGCGATGACTGATGCATAAAAAGAAAGGAAAAAGGATTTATGAGAAGAAGATTGAAAACAAGCGTGAGGGTCATTGTTCATCCCCAGACTTATGAGGATGAACGTCATTTTAACGCCTCACTGAACCAGTTATTGGCCGTAATGGTTCGGCAGCATATCAGCGGCCTAAGGAGTAATCATGAGCACACAAAATGTTTTAGAGGGCAAACGTTATGTAACGATGCTGCGGTGTAGTACCGATCAACAGTCGGAAACATCGATTCCGGCGCAGCGTGAATTGCTGGCGGAATTTGGACGAACCCACGGAATGATTGCCGTCGGGGAAATCAATCTGGGTGGTGTCAGTGGCTCGAAACCGGGTAATCGTGACGACTTGGTGGAACTCATTGATCGCAAAAAAACAGCCAATGACTTTGAGGTGCTGCTTGTCCAAACCGAGGATCGTCTGACGCGCAGCGGCTCCGGCCATGCTATTTGGATCCAGGAAGAACTAATGCGAAATGGCATTCAGGTCGTATACGCCTCATCGGATGCGCCGGATGGCCCTTTCAGCAATGTCTTTCGGGCGATGAAGGCAGATGCGGCGTTGGAAACTGTGAAAGCGACATCCCTGCGCAGCACGCAAGGCTACCAGCGTGCCCTTGAAAACCGAAACGTGGCCACCAGCAGTCACAGCCCCTATGGGACCCATCGGCTGTATTGTTCCGCCGATGATAAGCCGCTTTTCATTATCCGTGATAACAAGGATGGCACGCAGGATCAACTTGATCCCCAAACCCGTGCAATACTTCGTACTTACGGCACCGTAGATGGAAAAGCCGCAGGGCACTATCGGAAGCAGAAATCGGAAAAGGTATACCTGGTGCTGGGGGAAGCAAAGGAAGTGGAAACGGTACGATACATCTTCCAGCGGCGGTTTATGGAGGGTGTCGGTGGCCGTCGTATCGCTATGGAGCTCAATGCAAAGGGCATCCGCGCGCCCGCCGGGGGCCGCTGGACACAACGGCAGGTCGATGTGATTTCGGAGAATGAAGTGTACACGGGTGTGAGCGTTGCTAATCGCATCGCTTCCGGAAGGTTTTATCAGCGTAATCACGGTAGTCCGCAAAAGGTTGAACTTGATCCGACCATCATTGCGACAAAACGCACAATACCAGTGCGTCTGCGACCACCGGCAGAATGGGTCTGGCAAGATCAGCCCTATCTCAAGGATGTCCTGCCGGAGCCACTACGCACCGTCGCGATGGAAAAAATCAAAGCGATCTGGACGCACCGATGCCAATCGAATCGACCAAAACGCTCCTACAATACCCACGCCACCAGCCAGTATCTGATGACCGGTTTGCTAATCGCCAAACAAGATGGCAGACTGCTGAAGGGACAGAATTGCGGCCCAAAAGGGAAGACCGTGCGATACTATGTGCATCCCATCGCGCGAAAAGATCCCATAAGGGCGGCCTTTCCCAATACGACCTTTCGTGCGGATTTACTCGAACAACAGATATTAATGGCGTTTCAAGAAACCCTCAGGGCGATGCCCGGTTTGAGAGATCAAATTAAAATAATTGTGCGGACTGAACTGGCGGCGCAGCAGCCCGATACCGCTGATACGCTCGAAATATTACAACAGCAGCACTCCGCTTTATCCAAGAAATTTACCCGGTTGCTGGACCTTGACTTGGATGACGCGATATCAGAGATCAAAGTGAAAATACTCGCATTGAAAGAGGAGCAACGCGCCATCGAAAATCGGATCAAGGAGGCACAGCAAGCAGAAAGCGGAGTTGATACTGTGGACATTGATCAGATCGTCGATACCGTAGTGGTGCGCCTGGAACATCTGGCCGATGAACTACCAAACCTGCCGGTCTACCAACTGCGGCAGGTTCTAGCCGCCATGACTGCATCAATGACAGCAGATATGGTCACACGCGAAGTGGAAATGACGCTGAAACTGCCATCCGTGGCGATAAATGACGCAAAATCAGCCATTTTGCAATTGTGTCTACAACAAAATTCGAGGTCATCAACTGTATGGCAGGCACAATTGAGCCAATCCCTTGTGCTGGCCAGAATCAGATGTGATTATGAGCGGCTAAGCGGTAAACAGTGTTTTAAGTGCTATCGACTACCACGCGCGGCGTGACAGGAGGGCAGAAGGCTGATTCCACCATGCAGGTTTCTCCTGCCAGCAGCCATCATTAAACTTTTTCCGCCAGTCTGTCCGATAAACATATTACGGGAGGTCTGGACAAGGTAAATCGCAATTACCCAGTTGTAATACCGGACGTGGAATTTCCGGTTGGGGTTAAACTATGCATTGAACGGAGTCCAAGAATGATGACATTGCTATGGATTGTGGCCGCACAGCCAATGGTGTTTGCAACGATCTTTGCCGTCCGTGGTCGTCGCAGATCGCCGAAGTTTCTCGCCAGGCAAAAACCAACTGTTCGCCCATCGCTGCCATGTTATTTCCGTGGACAGACCGATCAAATCTAACGGCGCTGCTTGGCGATTTTGAAATGGTTGCGCCGATGCTTCGGATGAGCACTGCCTGCCGAAGCGATAGTCAGCAAGGCTATCATTCACAACCATTCCATTTTCATCATCATGCCGCATAGCACGACTTGAAATGTCAATTTGCAAAGGTTGATGCCGTCGTCGGCCTCCGACGACATGCCATTTCTGCATCACATGGTGGCAGGCGTTTGTTTTACCGTTCTTCCCGTGATCACTGGCGCTTATATTTCAGCGGGCTTCGTTGATTACCACGCTGTAGGGCAACATGCTGAATTTCAGAGAATGTTTCGAGCCTTTAACGGAATCATCGAGCGTGTAGCTCACGCTCTTGCCGGTTCTCTGGTCAACAACCAGCCGATTCATGCGCAAAATGCGAAGATGATGGCTGATGGTGGGTTGGGGCAGATTCAGATGCTCGCATATTTCCATAACGCTGTGTTCACCACTTGCCAGATACATCACAATTTGCAATCTGGTTTGATCCGATAACACCTGAAACAAGTCGCATAGTGCGCCGCGAGCTTGCTCAATGTCTGATTTAGAGGCCATAATTTGTATCTCCAACGTTAAACTTGCAATACTACTGAAAAAGCGCCCGTTTCCCTCCCATGGGAAAGCGAAAAAGCGATTTCCACAGCAAAAAAATGTAACCGGCGTTGCTGCGTCAGCCATCGTGAAGATGATCCGGCGGTTCTTGCATCACCTTAGAAAAATAATAGGCGTTTTCATTTCGTTGTCAACATATATACCGGTAAACATAACCTCGCAGGCGGCGTGATCCATTTGGGGATGAACAATATGTACCGGGACGAAATGGAGGGTTATCACGGGTAATTGAAATTGACGCCCAAAGCGAGCTTGCCGAACAGGCCCGCACCCAACGCCGCAAATATGCGGAGGAGTCCTTTCGGAAAACGGCCCCCGGAATGCCCCGCATGGATGCGGTGATGTATCTTGTCGGCGCATTGGAAAAATTTGATGGCATGGCGACCCCGGAAATTCAGAAAATCGCCTTCGAGATTGGAAAGCTGGGACAAACGGGGCTGGATATAAACAGTCCCGACCAGAAATATCGGCTGCGCACCCTGCCGGGACAATTCAGTGGCCTGCATTTGGTGTGCCTGATGTACGCTGGATTTAAAATTATCAATCCCAGTCTGGACATCGGAATGGACTTTGCCAAGGAATATCAGATGGCGAAAACGCTGCACGGGAAAAAGTAGCCAATTCGTGGAGTCGCCATGGGCCTTAACTTTACCCACATCTTTTTACCCGTCAGCGGCGAGGCGGAATCCTTCGACCAAAAGCAGCAGTCGCTGCCATCCACGCCAGATAGTTTGCCAGCCCGGAGGACCGTCGCTGCGGCGGCCAATATACCCGCCGAGCTTGGCAATGGCCACGAGAATGGTTTGATAAGTCCACCCCTCCTTGGGCTTGCCGACTTTTTTCTCCAAGACCACGCGTGTCTCGTGATCCACTTGGGTCTCATCCAATGGTGGCGCGTCGTTGGCGCGAGCGTGGAGCTTGAGTCCCACCAGAAAGCACGCCACGATGGATAATATTCCCGCTAGAGCCATGAGCTTGCGGGCTTCCGTGAGTTGGCTTTGCTCCAACCCGACTCCGCTCTTGAGGGCCTTATGAAACTCCTCAATAAGCCAGCGGCGACGATAGATGGCCACCACCTTCCATAGCTCCGGCAGCGTGGCAATCGGCAAATCCGTCAACAGAACCCAATGTACGGGATCGGCATCCGCCGGGGCCTCAACTTCACGAACCTCCACGACATTGAGATCCTGATTGGCCAGGGCCTTTCCGGGACGATAGGGGGGACGCAATTGCACACGCGTGGCGCGAATCTCCAAGATCGCACAACGCGCGGCCCGCCCTTTACCGGCGGGCAGATCAATGGTGCGGCGTCCCAGCGGCGCAGCCACCGCCAGGGCGTCGTGGAGGTATTGCTGATCCATCTTGGTCAGTGCGCGGTCATGGGCCGAACGCACCACAAAATTGGATCCACCTTGGCCACAACGAGCAAAGACTTCATAGATGTCGCTCTCCCGGTCCGCCACATAAATCCACTGCGCACCGCCAACGCCCGGACCTCCACTGGC
>Ga0209012_1003791_pt1 | contig 10929 bp, 7 predicted proteins | sample RS3BMetagenome_FD_184735 | JGI IMG/M metagenome (GOLD analysis project Ga0209012, IMG submission 184735) | Ferric oxide microbial mat and aquatic microbial communities from Rainbow Spring, Yellowstone National Park, USA - RS3B (SPAdes) (version 3) ...
CAAGTTCCGACGGCTCACCATCCGCTACGAGCGCAAGCTCGACATCCATCACGCCTTTACCTCGCTCGCGTGCTCGCTCATTTGCCTGCGCGCTCTGCAAGGGTGGTTTTGAAAGGCGTTCTAAGCTGTCGATCGGGCTGTAGAGCTGCTCGCGACCGCCGCGTTGTTCGCAGCTCAAGCCGGGGGAGATCGGGCGGCCAAGTCCATAGTACCTCAAGCTAGATCCTGGGGCTAAAACCGCCGCTGGAGCGACCGCTGCCTTGATCTTCGACGTCCTGTCTTGTGCGTCTGCCACCGGCCGGCGGCCGCGACGCTCCACGGCGCAAGTTTGTGACGGCGGGCTGCGTCTCAGCAGGCCGATGTGCAGTGCGGGTCGGCGTGATGCCGAGGGCGAGGGCCGTCCTTGTCCATCGACCGTCGCGGCTTTGTGGTTCGGTCGTCGCGCTGGGGCCTATAACCTAGGTGTGAGCCCTCTGGGGCGCTGGTGGCACAACCGCGTGACTTGGTGCTGGCCCTGTCGAGCTTGGGTTCGGTGCGACACTCGTCTACGGCAACTAGGTCTTCGAAGGAGGGTAGCCACACGCCCTGCCGCGCCCCTTTAAGCCCGTGACTGCCAAGCGGACGCTTCAACTCAACCGCCACCGTCGATCAACATCGGCTTAGCTAGCCACAAGGCCTCGACAATGGCGGCATTCCCCGGTCTGGGTGGCGAGTCCTAATCCGCGTCCCTCCGAGATCAGAAATTTGCGGATCCAAGCCGCCAACTCCGGCTGAGTTGGGCCGCGGAGTGGATCAATGAGCCGAGCCCCGATTCCTTCCGCATCCGAGCTCTGAAGCAACATGCGGCGGGGCGCAATCATCGAATGAACAGGTTAGTAGGCTTCGCTGTATTCTCTTCAGTCATGGCGGCGCTAGGCTCAGGACCCTTTACGGCGCGAGCCTGACGTGATTCGACGGCATCTGGAGGGTCCAGATGTCGAAGCTGCCGATGTTGTCCGAGGCGCAGATGCGCCGCCTCCAGCCCTTCTTCCCGGTATCACGCGGGCTGCGGCGGGTTGATGACCGGCGGGTGATCAGTGGCATCATCTACGTCATCCGCTACGGCCTGCAGTGGAAGGATGCCCCGCCCGGCTACGGCCCGCCCAAGACCCTCTACAACCGCTTCATCCGCTGGAGCCGTTTGGGCGTGTTCGCCCGCATCTTCGCCGCCCTGGCCGCCAAGGGCGGTGCACCGGCGCGGCTCATGATCGATGCCACCCACCTCAAGGCACACCGTACGGCCGCCAGCCTGCTACAAAAGGGGGTTCTCGACATATCGGCCGCACCAAAGGTGGCCTGAACTCCAAGCTCCATGCCGCCTGCGACGGCCAGGGCCGTCCCGTCGCCTTGTTGCTGACCGAAGGGCAACGCAGCGACCACCACGGCGCCGCCCTGCTGCTGCCGATCCTGCCACGGGCGCGCGAACTGCTCGGCGACCGCGGCTACGACAGCACCTGGTTCCGAACCGCACTGGTAGAGCGCGGCATCGTCCCGTGCATCCCATCCACGCGGTCGCGCAAGTTGCCGCTGCCATACGACCGGACGCTCTACCGCCAGCGCCATCACATCGAGAACGCCTTCGGTCGGCTAAAGGACTGGCGCCGTGTCGCGACCCGCTACGACCGCTGCGCCCACACCTTCTTCTCGGCCATCTGCATCGCCGCAACCGTCACCTTCTGGCTCTGATACAGAGTCCTGAGCCTAGTTGGTTGCTTGACCCGGCGGGCGTGACGCCGCACGGCTCCTGCCTGCCGTGGGCGCCGTGGCTTACCGGGACGCAGGCAGCGGCGGGCAGCGTCACCGGCCTCGCCTATGTCTCCATCGCGGTGGCACTGGCCTACATCTCCCGCCGTCGCCCGGGCCTGCTCGGCCGCCAGATATTCTGGCTGCTCGCCGGCCTGGTTGTGCTGTGCGGCACCGGATGGTGGCTCGACGTCGCGACCCTCTGGGTGCCGGTCCGAGGGCTCAAGATGGCGGTCGATGCGGCCACCGCTCTCGTGGCCTTGGCCGCCGCCGCCGCCGTCTGGCGGCTCATGCCGCAGATCGTCGCACTGCCGTCGCCGCGGCAGCTGCAGCAGGCGAACACCGCGCTGCGGGCCAGCGAGCTGCGGGCGCGGGTGATGTTCTCGCAAGCGCCGCTGCCATTGGTCTCGCTCGATGCGGATGGCCGGCTGGTGGCGGCCAACGAGCGCGCCCTCGGGCTGCTCGGCGTGGCGACCGAAGGCGACGTGCTCGGCTGCCGGCTGGGCGACTTTCTCGCGGGCGACGCGGCCGGCACGTTCGGCGCGGCGTGGCAGGAGTGCCTGGCCCGGGGACGATGCGACGACGTTGCACTGCGGATCAGCAGGCGGTCGGGCGGCACGGCCGAGATCCTGTGGTCGGCGCATCGCGAGCAGGGACGGCCGGAGGACCCGGTGCGGATCCTTGGCTCCCTGGTGGATGTCACCGCGCGGCGCAGCGCCGAACGGATGGTCGAGCGCGACCGCGCCGTGCGCCTCGCGCTGGAAAGCACCGGCGAGAGTGTGTTCACCGTTGCGCCCGACTGGCGGCTCACCTTTCTCAGCGGCAGGGCGGTCACGCTGTTCGGGCAAGGGCGCGAGCTGGTTGGCGAATTGCTGTGGGACGTCCTGCCCGGCGAGCCGGGTGAGGGGCTGCGCGCGGCCTGCGAGCGCTGCATGGCGGAGCGGGTGGCGGTCGAGACGGAACAGTTCTACGAGCCGCACCGCCGCTTCTATGCCGCGCGTGCCTTTTCATCGGAGGATGGCGGCATCACCGTCTTTCTCCGCGACCGCACGCCCGAGCGGGAGCTTGCCACCCGCCTGTCCGAGCGCGAGGAGGTGCTCCGGGCGATCGGTGAGGCGACATCCGACCTGTTGTTCGCCAAGGACCGCGGCGGGCGCGTGCTGTATGCGAACCGGGCGAACCTCGCGGTCATCGGCCGTTCGCTTGACCAGGTGCTCGGCCGCTCGGCCCGCGAGTTCCGTCCCCGCGCCGAGGCCGAAGGCGTCATGCTGTCGGAGGAGCGCATCATGTCCGCCGGCCAGGCCGAGACGCTCGACGAACGGCTCTACGATGCGGTGCGTGGCGAGGTGCGCACCTGGCAGACGACCAAGACGCCGTTGCGCGACAAAGTGTCGGGCGAGGTGGTCGGGATCGCCGGGGTCAGCCGTGACGTGACGGACCGCCTGCGGGCCGAGCAGGCGCTGAAGGACAGCGAGGCGCGGTTGCGCGACCTCGTCGAGACCGTCGACCTGGGCGCCTTCATGACGCGCGACGCGGACGGCGTGATCCGCTTCTGGTCCGGAGGCTGTGCGCGGCTGTACGGCTGGACGGCGGAGGAGGCCGAGGGACGCGTCGCGCACGACCTGCTGCACACCGAATTCCCGATGCCGCTCGACGTGATCGTGGGCACGGTGGAGCGCGAAGGGGCGTGGCGGGGGGATCTGAAACACACCACGCGCGACGGGCGCGAGCTGGTGATAGCGGCGCTCTTCGTTCTGCGGCGCGTCCCGCGCGGCAGGCCGGTCATCCTCGAGGTCCTGACCGACGTCACCGCGCAGCGGCAGGCCGAGGCGGCACTTGGCGAGCTGAACCAGCATCTCGAGGAGCGCGTGCGCGACGAGGTCGCCGCCCGCGAGGAGATCCAGGAGCACGCCAAGCGCGGCCAGCACATGCAGGCGCTCGGCGAGATCGCCGGCGGCGTCGCGCACCAGTTCAACAACATCCTCCAGGCGGTGCTCGGGGCGCTCCACCTGATAGAGACCCGGGCGACGGATGCCTCCAGCGTGCGGCGCTTCACGCGCATCGCGATGGACGCCTCCGAGCGGGGGGCGACCATCACCAGCCGTCTGCTGTCCTTCGCCCGACGCAGCCAGCTGAGCTGCCAGTGCGTCGATCCCGCGCAGATGCTCGACTCGCTGCGCGAGCTCCTCGCTCACACCCTCGGCGGCCGTGTCACCTTGCGCCTCGACCTGCCGCCTGGGCTGCCGTCGGTCAATGTGGACAAGAGCCAGATGGAGACGGCCCTGCTCAACCTCGTGAGCAATGCCGGCGACGCCATGCCTGACGACGGCACCATCACGCTCACCGCGGTGGCGGAAAACGTGCCGCCGGCGGCGCCTCATCCGGCCCGTCTCGCGGCCGGCCTGTACCTGCGCGTGGTGGTTCGCGACGTGGGAGTGGGAATGGATCCCGCCACCCTGGCGCGTGCTGCCGATCCGTTCTTCACGACCAAGCCCCCTGGCGGCGGTACCGGACTGGGGTTGTCGATGGTCAAGGGCTTTGCCGAGCAGAGCGGCGGCGGCCTGACGATCGAGAGCGCGCCCGGAGCGGGAACGACGGTCACGTTCTGGTTGCCGGCCGTGCAGGGCACGGCCCCGACGCCGCGGCGAAGCCTCAGGACGTTCGGCGCTCCGTCATTGCCCGCACGACGGATCCTGCTGGTGGACGACGAGGTGATGGTGCGCGAAACGATCGCGGCCGGGCTCGAGGATTCGGGCTATGCAGTGCTGGTCGCGCAGAGCGGTCGCGAGGCGATCGCGCTTCTCGACGCGGGCGAACAGGTGGACGTGCTCGTCACCGATCTGGCCATGCCGGGCATGGACGGCCTCGAACTCGTCCGCAAGGCGGTGGCACGCCGGCGCCATCTGGCGACGATCATCCTGACGGGCTTTCTCGACCTGCCGGGGTCGGACGCCGAGCGGGAGGCGGACGGGCCCTCGGCCGTCCTGCACAAGCCGCTCGGCGCGCGGGAACTTGCCGGCCGGATCGAGGATGTGCTCGCGGCCGAACCGGAGCTGTAGAACCGGCGTGTGCCTCAGGCCAGCCGGAGACCAGGCGGCGCGATCCGGGCGGAGGCGTCCTGCCATCGCACCGCTAGATCCGGGTCGCGGCCACCTGCCTTGCGCATCCCGTGCCGGCCGACTGCCCCCGCCCGGGGAGACCGCGCTTGTCCCTGGTCCGCGGCGCTCGCGGGCGCGAGGCGGCTTCGAAGCCGCCGGTCCGCCGAGCCGTCTGTCGGCCGCGCGATGCCCAGCCGTGCGATGCCCAGCCGTGCGGGAGGCTCGCCGCACCCGCTCTTGCCAGACTCCGGCTTCCGCGCCCGGCTCAGGCTGCCACAGGTGCGAGAAGGAGTTCGCGCAAGACCTCGGCCGGCATCGGCCGGAACAGGTGGAAGCCCTGCACTTCGCTGCAGCCGTAGGCGCGCAGGAGGTCTGCCTGCGCCCTGGTCTCGACTCCTTCCGCGTTGCTCGCCATGGACAAGGCACGGGTCAGTTCAATGACCGCCCGGACGATGGCCAGCGCCGTCGGATCGAAGCCGAGGCTGCTTATGAAGCTTCGATCTATCTTGATCTTGTCGAACCGGAACCTGAGCAGGTAGTTCAGGCTGGCAAACCCGGTGCCGAAATCGTCGATCGCCAGCCGGATCCCCATCGCCCGGAGTCCCGACAGGAGCTTCAGCGTGTCCTCCGTCTCGTCGAGAAGGATGCCCTCGGTCACCTCGAGTTCCAGGCGGTGCGCGTCGATCCCGCTCGTCTTGATGCAGCTGCGGACACGATCGAGGAAGCCCACCTGTCGCAATTGTCGCGGTGAAACATTGACTGCGATCTTCATGTCAGAGGGCCACCGTGCGAGTTCCTCGCAGCATTCGTGCAGCAGCCAGGTTCCCATCGGCCCGATCAGCCCGATCTCCTCGGCGAGCGGAATGAAGATCGACGGCGGTACCGAGCCGTCCGGCCGGAACCAGCGCATCAGCGCCTCGGCGCCGATGATTCGATTGGTCGAGAGATCGACCTGCGGCTGGTAGTAGATCGAAAGCTCACGCCGCTCGAAGGCGGTTCGCAGATCGCTTTCGAGCTTCTGCCTCTGCCTGAGATTTGCCTCCATATCATCGGCAAAGAAACAATATACCCCGCGACCAAGAGCTTTCGCTTCGTGAAGGGCCACGTCGGCCTGCTTCATGAGTTCCTTCGGGTCGAGCCCCGAGGCGCTCAGCGCGATACCCGCATTGAGGCCGACATGAACCTGCTCGCCTTCCACGGTGATCGGGTCGTTGAGGGCACCGAGCAGCCGCTTGACGAGCCGTTCCGCTCCGATCGGCTGGGCGAGCGACGGCTGTATGATCGCGAACTCGTCGCCGCCCAGGCGTGCAAGGGTGTCGGCGCCGTTCAGGCAGGTCTTGAGCCGCTGGGCGACCGAGCGCAGAACCAGGTCGCCTGCGGAATGGCCCAGGTTTTCGTTGATCTTCTTGAAACCATCGAGGTCCAGGCAGATCACCGCGACGGGTGTCGTCTGGCCGTCAAGCACCAGGGCGCGCTCGAGACGATCGGCGAGAAGCGCGCGGTTGGGCAGTCCGGTGAGAACGTCGTGCCACGACAGGAACGAGGCACGTTCCAGCGCCTCGGTCATCAGGCGGAGCGGTACCAGGCGGAGCAGGAGGAAAAGCACGAGGCCGAGGATCGCCGAGCCTGCGGCGACCAGGAAGGTCGTCAGCGTCTGGTCGTGGAGCGAGCGCTCGACTTCGGCCTCTGCGATCCGCTCGCCGTTCATGAAGACAGGCACCCGGACCGCGATCAACGGCCACGCCAGCGGACGGGCGGGCGGCATTGCGAGTAGCGTTCGGCCGTCGCGACGTAGCAGCGTGAAGCGCTCCGGTGTGGCCGACCCGGGGTCGCCGGGAACCGGCACGGCAAGCGCGGTCGAGTTCGGAATTTTGTCTCCGAACACGGCGTTCCAGAGTTCCGGGCTGCCGTTCACGGCATCAGCGACGTGGTTGGCGTAGATCTCGGCGCGTGCCTGGACGAGGCCGATGGCGCGGTCGCGAGCTCCGACGAAATAGCTGGCCGGGAACATCACGGCAACGGCAATGGAGGCAAGCCCCGCCAGGGTGGTCACGGCCGCGGCGACCCGGCCACCTTCAGCTCCCAATCGCGTCTTCTGTTTGAACCGCTTCGACTGATCCTGGCCGATCTGCTGCGGGTGGGACGTCAACATGCGGCGCAATGGTCCCCCACGGAGCTTGGATCGGTGCCGCCCGTCGCGACAGCTCTCTTGGCGGACTATCCCGTGTCAGTGTTAAGGATCTCCTAAGTCTTCTTGCCCTAGTCTGGGTCACCTAGTCTGGGCCACCACCGAGCTGGAAGACGATCCACGTGCGCCGCATCCTTTTCTTGGCTGCTCTCCTGCTGTTCCCGCTGAGTGCGCGTTCGCAGACGATCGGCTTCGCTCAGGTGGGCGCCGAAAGCGACTGGCGAACCGCATTCTCGGCAAGCATGAAGCAGGAGGCGGCGCGACGAGGCCTGCATCTTCTTTTCGCCGATGCCGGCAACGACGTCGGCCGCCAAAGGCAGGAGGTGCGTGGCTTCATTGCCAAGCATGTCGACGCGATCATCATAGCGCCCGTCGTGGTTGACGGCTGGTCCGACGTCTTGAAGGAAGCAAAGGAAGCGGCGATCCCCGTGTTCATTGCCGATCGAGCGGTGCGGGCCGACCCCTCGCTCTACGTGGCGCGCATTGCCGCGTCGTCCACGTTGGAAGGGCGGCTGGCGGCAGCCTGGCTGGCCCAGGCGACGAACGGCAAATGCGATGTCGTCGAGCTCGAAGGGACGGCCGGATCTGAGCCCGCCTTGCAACGGCATTCGGGCTTTCTCGCGGTTGCGGCCCTCTTTCCCGACATACGGATCATCCGCGCAGGCAACGGAAACTTCACGACCGAGGGTGGTCGCTCAGTGATGACGCGCCTCATGTCGGAGACGAACAATCTTGCCGGCGTGTGCGCGGTCCTTGCCCACAACGACAATATGCTGCTCGGCGCCATCGGCGTGATGCAGGCGGCCGGGGTGCATCCAGGCCGGGACATCATCACGGTTTCATTCGACGGGCTTCCCAACATCTACCGCGCCATGCTTGCCGGCGAGGCGACGATGTCGGTCGAGGTGAAATCCGACACGGCTCCCTACATCTACGACGTCGTCCAGCGCTACCTGAAGGGCGAGCGGAGCTTCCCGAAATGGATCGTGATCCCGAGCGCACTGCACACGCGTGCTGACGCCGCTGCGATGTTGGAACGCCACGGCTCGTGATCGGCGCTGAGCCGTCGTGATCTGCCTGGACCTTCACATGGCGCTACTGCGCTTCTGCGCTGCCGGGTTCGGTCTTGGCTCACCACTGTGCCCGCGGGCGTGCCTTCCGGCCGCACGTCGGCCAGGCGGGTGACGCGGCAGGGTAGCGGCCCGTCGGCTGAGGTGAACTGATCGGCCAGGCCCGGGCTGCGCGCCGGTCTTTGCGGCCGGGGGGTGGGCGCCCGCAATGTCGATCATTGATCCTGATCGGCCGGGCGGATGCTGCGCCTGGTGGCACAGGCCAGCTCTGCCTTCGGCGGTCGGTCGCCTGAGCAGCCATTTCGGCATTGCGCTGCCCGCCGACCGCACGGGCCTGTCTGTCTAGCCGCCGTGGGGCAGTGTCACCATGACAGAGACCACATGCGGAACGGCGCCGCGACCGAGGATCGCGAGATTGGCGGTGCTGGTCTCGGTCCTGAACATCCAGGCCCCGAAGCTCACCACACCGATTGCTCCGGCCACCGCGATCAAGCCGAGCCGGCGAGTGCGGCGACGTGACTCGCTCTCGAACCGCTCCAACTCTGCCTCGACCCGTGCCGCGTGCGCGCCCACGCGGTCATGCAGGGCACGACCCTGGGGGTGCCGTGGAAACGGGATCAGCATGAGGCAAGGTTAGACACCTGGCGGAGAGGAGGCAACGTCGCACCTCGGGTGGCGCCCCGACGTGCCAGAGACTTAATGTTACACCTTGATGAATGGCGCCGTCCTTGCCAGCTTGTAGGAACATGAACTGGAGATCATCGAGGGTGATGGGCTGATGAGAACTGCCCCGCTGGGCTTGCGCGACATGTTCTCGCTTCTGGCGGAGCTTGAGGACGGTGTGGATCTGGACAGCCTGCTGGCCGGGATCAACTGGCAGGGCGTGAGCCCCCAGCAGGTCTCCCACGCCGCCCTTGCCCGTCTGCCGCAGGATCTGCACTATTCCGGCCTCACCACGGTGCCGTTCTCCGCCGCCGGATTCTGCCGCGCGCTGCTGCTCGGTCCGGCCTTCCAGGAAGAGATCGTCGATCATCTGTTGGCGGCCTTCCCGGAAAAGCAGCGAAGGTTCTTCGTCCATGTTCCCCGGTCTGGCGGCACGTCGCTCGGAGAGAGCCTGGAACGCGACGCCTGCGCCGTGCCGTTCAACTCGCTCGGCCCGAACTGGTGCGGCGGGGAGGTGTTCCTCCGGCAGGTTGGCGGTATCGTTCGTCGCCTGCCCGGCTTCCCGGCCTTGCATGTCAGCGGACACTATACCTTGCGGTCGATCGTCGATCGCCGCCTCGCGCGGTTCGGCGATGACATCTGCACCAGCGTGCGGGCTCCGCGCGATCTGATCCTCTCGTTCATCAACTACGTGCTGACCGTCCTGGAGGCTGATCCGAGCCTCGAGCGTCCTGATACCCGCGCCTGGGCCGGGGAACTCGGCCTTGCGGTCTCGCAGCTGCAGAAGCCTCTCGCCCCTGCGCTGCTTCGTGACCTGCTCGGACGCATGCTGCGCCACGACACGCTGCTGCCGCGTGATCCACTCTGCCACTATCTAGGTGACGGAACCGTGGCCAGTGCGCGTGATCTGCTCGCGGCGGCCGACGTCGAGATTGTCGACAGCGCGGGGCTCGATCAATGGCGCGCGCGCCAATGGGGTGGGGCGCCGGTGGCACGCGCCAATGTGTCGCGCCGGTTCTTCTCCTGGGAGACACTCGATCCGTCGGCGCGGCGTTCGCTGCTCGGCTGGATCCGGCAGGACATGGGACTTTACCGGCTCATCGTTCGCGGGCTTGCGGGAGGAACCTCGGTGCGCGGACTGCAGCTCGACCGGTGTGCGCCGAGGCCGACGCCGTTGCGGGACCGCGTGCGCATCAAACGCGCCGAGCGGCCGATCCTGCTCGATGCCATACCCGGCACCACTCCGGTGCCGGGTCATCTTCCGCATCCTGGCAGCGCGCGGGGTGGCACCGGCGCACCGTCGGCCTGGGCGGTCAGTGCCCCAAGCTACCGGACTATCGAAACCACGCTGCGCCTGCCGACATTGCAGACCCGCATCCGGATACGCTACGCGCGCGCGCCGCGCTCTTGGCGATCGCCGCGATCATGGCTGCGCGGCGTGGTCGGCCGCTTCGCCGGCTTGCGTCAAGCGAGCCGCCGGATCTAGGCCAACCTCCGACCACAATGGACCGGGCTGACTACTCGGACATCGGGACGCAAGCCTTGCTCTCCAAATCCGATGGACGTTTCGCATCGGAGAACCATCTGGGCCCGGGCGTCTGCCACGTCATCGCCTCGGGGGATCCTGCGCGGCCCGGTTCGCTCGATCTGCGCGCCCGGTTCGCCGTTCCGGGCGCGGATCGCCGCCGGACCGCCCGGTCGGGATCCATGCCGCCTGGCTGCGCATGGATCGCCGGGCCGGGCAACACGTCCAGCTTGTCAAGGCAGCAGGGCCCGCTCCTCGTCGAGCACGAGCTCATGGAGTTCCTTGAGCAACTGGTCGCTGGTCATCCGACCGGGCTCGAAGCGCCGTGCGGCCGAGGCGTCGCGTGCGGCATCCGGTCCCTGCGTGCGGTCGATATACGCCATCGACCAGTTCTCGAACCTGCGCGTGGCGCTCGCCTCGAAGCATAGCAGCAGCACGTCGTTGTGTCGCTCGTCCTGCTGGATCCGCTCGAACCTGTCCTCGATGGCGTCGTGCGGACCCTCCAGCACCTGCGCGAAGTAGCCGGTGCTGAACATCAGAGCACCCGTCACGCCCACGCGGGGATTGTTTCGCCGGCTCGCCGACAGGATCTGGGCGATGGCC
>Ga0209012_1003797_pt1 | contig 10915 bp, 7 predicted proteins | sample RS3BMetagenome_FD_184735 | JGI IMG/M metagenome (GOLD analysis project Ga0209012, IMG submission 184735) | Ferric oxide microbial mat and aquatic microbial communities from Rainbow Spring, Yellowstone National Park, USA - RS3B (SPAdes) (version 3) ...
AAGCTCGCTGCGGATCAGGCTGCGGGCGCGTCCGCGGCACAGGTGGCTGCCGACGAAGCCACCATCGCCGCCGCCCAGGCGTCGGTGGCCGCGGCCCAGACCTCGCTCGCCGACGCCACCTTGACCTCCACCATCGCCGGGACGGTCGCCTCGGTCAACCTCTCGGTCGGCCAGCAGGTGGCAGCCGGGACGGGTGGCGGCACTGGCGGCAGCGGGTCGAGCGCGGGAGCGGCCGGGGGTGCCGGAGGTCTGTCGACCGCGTCCGGCAGTTCGGCCGCATCATCGTCCTCGGCCTCGTCCGCGACGACCGCCCAGTTCGTCATCGTCAGCACCGGCTCTTCTATCGTCTCCGCCACCGTCGGCGACACCCAGGTGGGCGAGATTGCCGTCGGTGACCAGGCGGTCATCACCCCCACGGGGGCGACCACCAACGTCTACGGGACCGTCGCCTCCGTCGGGCTGGTGGCCACGGAGTCGTCGGGAGTCGCCACGTTCCCGGTGGTGGTGGACGTCACCGGGAGTCCCCCCGGCCTGTACGCCGGCACGACCGCCAATGTCTCGATCACCGTCAAGGAGCTCCAGGGTGTCGTGGTGGTCCCCACGACTGCCCTTCACTACTCCACCACCGCGACGACCGTGAACGTGGTGAGGGGTGGCTCGACCGTCGTTACCCCGGTGACCGTGGGAACGAGCTCCGCCGGGCAGACCCAGGTCACCAGCGGCCTGGCGGTCGGCGACAAGGTGGTCGTCCCTGTCATCAGCTTCCGCCGCTTCGGCGGGGCAGGTGCTGGTGGGTTCGGCGGTGCCGGTGCTGGTGGCGGCGGGTTCGGCGGTGCCGGTGCTGGTGGCGGCGGGTTCGGCGGTGCCGGTGCTGGTGGCGGGTTCGGCGGATGAACGGTCACCGTCTCGCCCACGCGCCCGACGACACCCAAGAGCTCAGCATCGACCGGACCGGGACGTACCCGGTCACCGTCACCCCGGTCATCGAACTGCGGGACGTGTGGAAGGTCTACCGGTCCGGCACCCTCGAGGTCGAGGCGCTGCGGGGGGTCTCGCTGGCCATCACCGAATCGGAGTACGTGGCGATCATGGGTCCCTCGGGATCGGGGAAGTCGACGCTGATGCACATCCTCGGCTGCCTCGACACGCCCACCGGTGGCGTCTACCGACTCGCCGGCGAGGACGTGAGCACGCTGCACGAGTCGGAGCTGGCCGAGGTGCGCAACCGCCGGATCGGGTTCGTGTTCCAGCAGTTCAACCTACTCCCGTCTCTCGACGCGCGTCGCAACGTCGAGCTTCCCCTGGCGTACGCCGGCGTGGAGAGAAGCGACCGCCGTCTGCGAGCCGCCGCCGCCCTGGAGCGAGTCGGCCTTGCGGACCGCATGGACCATCGGCCGGGGGAGCTCTCCGGAGGTCAGCAGCAACGGGTGGCCATCGCCAGGGCGCTGGTCACCGACCCCGCCCTGATCCTGGCCGACGAGCCCACCGGGAACCTCGACTCGGTCGCCGCCGACGAGGTGCTCGGGCTGTTCCGCGACCTCCACCGTTCCGGGCGCACCGTGGTCCTCATCACCCACGAGCCCGACGTCGCCGGCGCCGCGGAACGGACCGTCCGGATCAAAGATGGCAACGTCGTCGACCCGGACGCTGCTCAGGAGTCACTGCGATGACGTGGGCCGAAACGATGCGCACGGGTCTGCAGGCCGTCTTCGCACACCGCCTGCGGTCCGGCCTCACCGTCCTCGGCATGCTGATCGGCATCGCCACCGTCATCCTGGCGGTCGGCCTCGGGGAGGGCGCCCAGGCCCGGGTCAACGCCGAGTTCTCCTCCCTCGGCGCCAACCTCCTGATCGTCACCCCAGGCAGCACCACCTCGTCGACCGGGGTGCGGGGAGGGTTCGGGACGGCGTCGACGTTGACCACCGCGGACGCCGACGCACTCTCCTCCAAGGTGGTCGCCCCGGACATCGCCGGCGTGGCGCCCACCATCTCCCGATCGGAGACGCTCACCGCCGGTTCGGCCAACTGGACGACCTCCACAGTGGGGACCACCCCGGCCTGGCTCTCGGTGAACTCCCGTAGCCTCGCCGAGGGGCGCTTCCTCACCGATCAGGACGTCAGCCAGCACGCGGCGGTAGCCGTCCTCGGCTCCTCGACCGCCGAGGAGCTCTTCGGCCGACGGGATCCGATCGGCAAGACGACCGACATCGCCGGCAGCCCCACCACCGTCGTGGGCGTGCTCAATCCGGCCGGCTCGTCGAGCTCGAGCAACGAAGACGACGAGGCGGTCGTCCCCATCACCTTCGCGTCCGACTTCCTGGTCGGCGGGGCGTCGCGCGACCAGGTGCAGGAGATCCTCTTCGACGCCACCTCGTCCAGCACCATCTCGGCGGCGTACCAGGAGGCGGACGCCGAGCTCCTCGCCCTCCACGGCATCACCAGCCCGGCAGAGGCCGACTTCACCATCTCCCCGCAGGCCACCGTCGTCTCGTCGGCGAACGCGGCCAACCGCACGCTCACCGTCCTGCTGGGCTTCATCGCGGGACTCTCGCTCCTGGTCGGTGGCATCGGGATCATGAACATCATGCTGGTGTCGGTCACCGAGCGCACCAGGGAGATCGGGCTGCGCAAGGCACTGGGAGCGACCCCGCGGATCATCCGGCGCCAATTCCTTGTCGAGGCCTCTGCGCTGGGCCTCGTCGGCGGCATCCTCGGCGCAACCCTCGGCCTGGTCGGCGCGGTCGTCCTGCCCCACTTCATCAGCGATCCGATCGCCATCTCCGCATGGGCGACCGGCGGGTCGATCGTCGTCGCTGTCGCCATCGGCGAGGTGGCCGGCATCTACCCGGCGAGCCGCGCCGCCCGGCTCGCTCCGATCGACGCCCTCCGGAGCGACTGACCGCATGCCATCCCGCCAGTTCCCCTTCCGATGCCGCCAGGTCCGCACGGACAGTGCGGCCGACGACCCGGCGTCGCCGGCTGGTACCGGCACCACACACCACCAAGCGTAAGGAGCACCCATGAACTCACCCGTCTCCCCGTCCCGACCCTGCCCCGCCCGGCGGACTGCGAACCCGCGTCGGCTCCTGCGGCCCACCCGCCTCACCGCGGTGGTGCTCGGTGCGACGGCACTCGCCCTCGCCGCCTGCGGTGGCTCGTCGAGCGCCTCGTCGGCTCCCGCCACGACCGCGCCGGTGTCCCACGCGTCGTCCACACCGACGACCATCCCCGGTGCCTCCGGATCGATCGCCGCCATCACCGGGACGTCGCTCGAGGTACAGAACGCCAGCACCGGGCAGACCACCGTCACCTACACCCCGACCACTACCTTCACCCAGACGGTCCCCGGCTCCCTGTCCGACGTCGTGGTCGGAGGGTGCATCTCCGCGTTCTCGATTCCTACCCAGGGCGCGTCCTCGTCGGCCACCACCACGCCGAGCGCCACCGCACCCGTCGACGCCACGACGGTGAGCATCACCCAACCGGTGAACGGGAGCTGCCGCGGGGGCTTCGGTGGCGGGTTCACCCGTCCGGCAGGTGGGTCGGGGCAGTTCCCCGGCTCCTCGTCGGGAACCACCCCGGGCGGGGGCACCCGGGCGCCCGGGGCCGCCCGGCGCGGATTCCGGGATGGCGCCTCGGGGACAGTGACCGCCGTTTCCGGCCCCACCATCACCGTCCAAGAGGTCAACCCGCGGACCAAGGTCACGACCACCCGGACCGTGGTCGTCGGCACCACGACCACCTTCGAGCAGGTGATCAGCGCGCAAGCCACCGACCTGGCTGTCGGACTTTGCGTACGCGCCGTCGGGCCGGCCGACAGCACGGGTGCGGTGACGGCCACCTCGATCGGGATCAGCACCCCGGGGCCAAACGGCTGCGCTGCCGGGTTTGCCGGGCGCGGCCGATTCGGTGGCGGCGACACGAGTGGGACGGCCGGGACCGGTGCCTGACCGCCCCGGTGCGGACGGGGTGGCACCCATCGCCCTGCCGCCGCCGCCACCGATCATCAGACGACCGGTCCGGACATTGCGAAGGACCTCGTGGGTTACCTCGATCACCGTTCTCGTACTGGTGGTCGCCGTCGCCGTCGCCGTCTGGGTCTCCCAGGGCCGGTCGGGTCCCGGGTACCGCCTCACCGCCGTCTCCATCGGCACCGTCGCCGCCACCCTCGACGAGGTCGGCACCATCCAACCCGTCAACCAGGCAAACCTCGGCTTCGACACCTCCGGCACCATCGGCAGCATCGCCGTCACCGTCGGTCAGGCCGTCACCGCAGGCGAGACGATCGCCGCGTTGGACACCGCCCCGCTCCAGGCGAACGTCACCATCGCCCAGGCCGCGCTGGCGACCGCCCAGGCCAAGCTCGCCGCCGACGAGGCGAGTGAGACAGCCGCGGTCCAGACCGCCGCCGCAACGACCCCCCCGTCGGGGGGTACGAGTGCCGTGGCGTCCGGCGGGTCGACCTCGTCCGGCGGCGGGGTGTCAGCCGCTGGGGCGGGTTCGTCGGGCCCGTCCTCGGGTGCGGGCGGCCAGAGCGGAGCGGTCACGTCCGACCAGACCACGCTCCTGGCCGACCAGAAGCAGGCAGATGCCGACCAGCAGAAGGCATCGACCGACCTCGCCTCGGCGGCCACTGCCTGTCAGTCGGGCGTCGTGTCAACCGGGCACGCCGTCCCTGCCAGCACCGTCCCTGCCAGCACCGTCCCTGCCAGCACCGTCCCTGCCACGCCACCCACCACGGGATCGGCCACGACCTGCCTGGCCGCCTTGCAGCAGGCGGAGGCGGACCAGCGGGCGGTAGCGCGGGCACAGGCGGCGGTGTCAACCGACGAGTCGCAATTAGCCGCGACATTGTCCAAGGTGACGAGCACGCCGGGTACCGGCCAGATCACCACGGCAGTGGCGGGCGTGACCCGGTCGTCCGGTTCGCAGTCCGGCGGGCAGTCCGGTTCGCAGTCCGGGGCGTCGGCGTCCGCTCCAGCGGTCGCGACACCCGAGCAGTTGGCCAGCGATCAGGCTGCCGTCGACGTAGCCGACGCCCAGCTCGCCGAAGCCCAGCAGAACCTGGCGTCGGCCGACCTCACCTCCCCGATCGCCGGCACGGTGGCATCCGTCTCCGTGGCGGTGGGCGACGCGGTCAGCGCGACCTCGAGCTCCGGATCGAGCAGTAAGGCGGCATTCGTCATCCTCGCCCCAGGTGCCTACGAGGCTACGACATCCGTCCCGGTCGCCCAGATCGCCGACGTCAAGGTCGGGGAGCCGGCCGTCATCACGCCCGACACCACCGGTGTCGCGGTGGACGGGTCCGTGACCTCCATCGGGCTGTTGCCGACCACGTCTTCGTCGGGCACGGCTTCCTACCCGGTCGACCTTGCGATCAGTAGCGGCACCGGGCTCCAGCTCCTTTCCGGTGCCGATGCGCAGATCTCGATCGTCACCAAGTCGGTCTCCGGGGCGATCACCGTCCCCACCTCCGCCGTCCACACCGTTGGTGCCACGCACCTGGTGACCATGATGGACCACGGGACGGTCACCTCCCGACGCGTTGTCGTCGGGATCGTCGGCGACCTCCTGACCCAAGTCGTCAGTGGTCTGACGCCGGGTGAGCAGGTGGTGTTGGCGGATCTCGCCACCCCATTGCCCACCAGCAGTATCACTGCCACGAGGGCCTTCGACAGGGGTGTCGGGGCGTCCGGTGGTGCGGGGGCGTTCGGCGGGGGTGCGACGGCACGATCCGGGGGTTGAGGGAGACGGTGCGGCCCCCGACCAGGACCGGTGCGGGGGTGCACCTTGATATCACCAGTGACGTTGGTGACGACATCATGCCCGATCGCCCGCGCGGCGGGGGGTGGGGCCTGTCACGGCGCTCGGACTGTCTGGCACCGCGGGCGCATCCCCGGCAGGCGGCACCGCACCACCACCGACCGCCACCCGAGGAAGCTCGACGACGAACGTCGCCCCGTCACCGGTGGCCAGGGTGACGGACCCGCCGTGGGACGCCACGATCGCTGCGACGATGGCAAGACCGAGGCCGGCTCCACCGGTGGCTCGCGCCCGTGACGGATCGGAACGGTAGAACGGCTCGAAGATACGGGATGCATCCGCCTCGCCGATCCCGGGCCCCCGGTCCTGCACCGTGAAGATGGCTCGGTCCTCCTCCACCCGGGTCGAGACGGTGATGGCGGTTCCCGGCGGGGTATGGGTCGCCGCATTGCCGACGAGGTTGTCGACGACCTGGCGCAGCCGGCTCCGGTCCCCAGCCACCAGCACCGCCTCACCGAGGTCCAGGGCCACGTTCCGATCAGGTGCGGTCACCGCCAGGGTGGCGACCGCCTCCCGCACCACCTGTGACAGGTCGACCTCCTCGGCCGCCGGCGGTCGTTCCCTGCCCACCTGGGCCAGCAGCAGCAGGTCGTCGACCAGCGTCGCCATCCGCGTCGCCTCGTCCCTGATCACGTGCATCGAGGCCGCCAGGTCTCCGGGCCGGTCACGGATGCCCAGGTCGAACAGCTCGGTGAAGCCGAGGATCGACGTGAGCGGCGTGCGCAGCTCGTGGGAGGCATCGGCCACGAAGCGGCGCAGACGTTCCTCGCCCGCTGCCCGGGATGCAAAGGCATCCTCGATCTCGCCGATCATGGTGTTGAACGCCAAGCCGAGCTCGCCCACCTCGGTCCCTGGCGTCACCGAGTTGACACGGAGGCTCAGATCACCGCCGGCGATCGCCCCGGCGGTGACCGCCATCTCCTCCAGCGGTCGGAGGTCGCGCCGCACCAGGAGCCACGACACCGCTCCGAGCGCTGCGAGCAGGACGGCCGAGACGGCGGCCTCGATGAGGAGGAGCCGGCCGAGCGTGCCCTGCAGGTCCGTGAGCGGCTGTGCCACCACGATGGTCCCGCCCCCGTGCGGGAGGTTCCGCGCCACCACCCGGTAGCTGGTCCCACCCCCCCCGGCCTGGCCGGCGGTGAAGAAGACGACCTGATCGTGGCTGTCGCTGGAACCGGCGACTTGATCGTGGCTGTCGCCGGAACCGGGGAGCGTCGCCGGGATGCGGGGCGGCGGCGGGGCCGTGCCGCCGTAGTCGAAGAAAGCGTGGGCGACCACCTTCCCGCTCGCGGTACGGAGCTCCCCGAAGGTTCCTGGCGGGATGAGCACACTTCGCCCGGAGCCGCGCCTCACCGCCGGGATGTGGGGGGCGCCCGGGGCGGCGGTCCCGGTGCTCCCGGGCGCCCGGGGTGCAGGGAACTGCTGACCGGGAGCGCGGCCCGGGGACGCGGAGGGCTCGCCCGCCGAACTGAGCAGGGCACGTTCGACCGGGAAGGTGGAGCCGACCAGGTGCTGGTCGATCTGTTCGGTGAGGAACGCCCGGAGCGAGGTGTACGTCACCACGTCGGAGATGAGCAGGCCGGCGGCGACGATCACCACGAGGAGCAGAAGTAGCCGGAGTCGGAGGGTCATCGGATCACCCACCGTCCCCGTGCGACCCGGGCGACGCCCCCTTCCTCTCGTCTGCCAAGACGTCGGACGACGGGTGGACGGGTGCGCGCAGGCTGTAGCCCACCCCCCGGACGGTGCGGATCAGAGGCGGACCGTGCGCGTCGAGCTTCTTGCGCAGGTAGCTGATGTAGACCTCGACCATGTTGACCTTCCCGTCGAAGTCGTAGTCCCAGACCCGATCGCGGATCTGGGCCTTGGAGATCACCTGGCCCGCGTTGACCATGAGGTAGTGCAACAGTCGGAACTCGGTCGGGGTCAACGCGATGGAGACCCCCGCGCGCCGGACCTCGTGGCTGTCTTCGTCGAGGTCCAGATCGGCCAGCGACAGCCGGGGCCCCAGCTCCTCGTAGCCCTCGGTCCTCCGCAGGATCGCCCTGATCCGGAGCAGCAGCTCCTCGACGCTGAACGGCTTGGTCACATAGTCGTCGCCGCCGGCCGCCAGCCCCCGGATCCGGTCCTCGACGTCAGTCCTCGCCGTGAGAAAGAGGACCGGGATCGTCTGGGAGTGGCGATCCCAGCCCATCCGCTTGAGGACCTCGAAACCGTCCAGATCCGGGAGCATCACGTCGAGCACCACCAGGTGGGGGCGGAACAACCCCACGGCCTGGAGCGCTTCCTTGCCGGTGTGGGCGACCTCGACCTCCGCACCGTGCAGCTGGAGTGCCATGGTCATCAGGTCGGTGATGCCCGTCTCGTCGTCGACGACGAGGATGCGACGCCCGCTCATGTCCATAGCGACCTGCACCTCCCGACCCTTCACCACTGAAGCCCTACTCCGCCCGTGCCCCGAGGGGCCCGGCGTCGGGCCGTCCGCGCCTCCGGGGGCAATCGACGTACCGAACCCATCCCGTCACCCGGATTGTCGCGGAACATCCTGAGGATTCGCTGAGGAGGCGGGACCGTCGGACTGGCTTCGTCTCCCGTCCGTCGGACCGAAGCGATGGACCCATCCCGACGTCGCCAGCACCGTCCCGGCCAGCAGGCAGCGCCCCGGCCGTTCGTCACATCGGCCGATCGGACGGGGGGGACGCAGGTCTGCCTCCACGAAGGCGCCCTCCAGGTCCACCTGCTCGGCCGCGGCGATGAGGAGCTCGTAGTCCTCCCCGCCGGACAGCGCCTCCGCTCCGGTGGCCCCGATGGCGGCGGGGACGTCGTCGATCACCACCCCGACCGACGACGCGTCCGCCAGGTGACGGACGTCCGCCGCCAGCCCGTCGGAGATGTCGATGCAGGCGGAGGCACCCGCCCACCGGGCGGCCTCCCCCTCCGCCAGGCGCGCGACCGGCCTCCGGTGCGAGCTGACCAGCGCCGACCGCGTCGGGCCGGTCGCGTCGGTGCCAGGGGCAGGCGTCGACCGGAGCAGACGGAGACCGGCAGCCGACGCTCCGAGGGGTCCGGTCAGATAGAGCACGTCCCCGGGCCGGGCGCCGGAACGCAAGAGCGGCCCGGGACCCGCCGGGACCCGCAGGGAGCCCGCCACCGCCACCGATACCACCAACACCGAAGCGGCCGAAAGATCGCCGCCCACCACGGTGCAGCCCGCCTCTCCGGCCGCCTGGGCGACCCCCTCCCCGAGGAGGTCGAGGTCGGTTCCCGCCGGTGCGGCGATCGAGAGCAGCAGGTGGTCCGGCCGGGCCCCCATCGCCGCCAGGTCCGAGACGGTGACCATCACCGCCTTGTACCCGACGTCGTCGAGACCGCACAGCGACAGGTCCACGTGGACCCCGGCGACCACCAGGTCGGTGGCCAGCAGCACTGGGCTGTCGCGAGGCGCCCGGAGCACCGCCGCGTCGTCGCCGATCCCGATCTCGCCCGCACCGAGCCGGGTGCCCGGGGCGCCGGCCGCCGGTGGGACCTCGAACCTGAGCCTGAGCCGCTCGATCACCGCAAACTCGTCCGTGGCTGCACCGGTGGCCGGTGGGTCGGTGGCTGCACCGGTGGCTGCACCGGTGGCCGGTGGATCGGTGCGGCGCCCGGCCGGAGGAGCGGGTTCGGTCACCCGCCCTGCCTATCATCCGGGGTGGCCGCTACCGCTACAATCTGTGAACGCGCGGTGAACAAAGCATGTGCTGCGCGTGATCGCTTGCGTGATCGTCGCACGCTGGTCGTTGCGTTGCGATCGTCGCATGGTGATCGTCTCCATGACAGCGCCGGACTACCGAGGAGGAACCGTTGCCAATGCCGCCCACCGAGAACAAAAAGCTGGTCGACTGGGTGGGGGAGATCGCAGCGCTGACCGAACCGGCGTCGGTGGAGTGGTGCGACGGCTCCGCCGAGGAGTACGACCGCCTGTGCGAGCTGCTGGTGCGCAACGGCACGTTCACCGCGCTCTCGGAGGCCAAGCGGCCGAACAGCTACTGGGCCTGCTCCGATCCCGGGGACGTGGCGCGCGTCGAGGACCGCACGTTCATCTGCTCCACGCTCGAGTCCGATGCCGGTCCCACCAACAACTGGCGGGACCCGACCGAGATGCGGGACACCCTGACCGAGCTGTTCCGCGGCTCGATGCATGGCAGGACCATGTACGTGGTCCCCTTCTCGATGGGACCCCTGGGCTCCGACATCGCCCACATCGGGGTGGAGATCACCGATTCGCCCTACGTCGCCGTGTCGATGCGGATCATGACCCGGATGGGCAAGGCCGCCCTCGACGTCCTCGGGAGTGAAGGGGAGTTCGTGCCCTGCCTCCACTCCGTTGGGGCGCCCCTGGAGCCGGGGGAGGCGGACTCTCCCTGGCCGTGCGACGCGGACAACAAGTACATCGTCCAGTTCCCCGAGACGCGTGAGATCTGGTCCTACGGGTCCGGCTACGGCGGCAACGCGCTCCTCGGAAAGAAGTGCTTCGCCCTCCGCATCGCCTCGGTGATGGCCCGGGACGACCACTGGTTGGCCGAGCACATGCTCATCCTCAAGCTGACCAGCCCCGAGGGTGTCGCCCGGTTCATCACCGGGGCCTTCCCGTCCGCCTGCGGGAAGACCAACCTGTCCATGCTCGTCCCCAGCCTTCCCGGCTGGAAGGTGGAGACGGTCGGCGACGACATCTGCTGGATGAAGTTCGGTGCCGACGGCCGGCTCTACGCCATCAATCCCGAGGCGGGGTTCTTCGGGGTGGCGCCCGGTACCAACCTGCACTCCAACCCCAACGCGATGCACACGATGCACGCCAACACGATCTTCACCAACACGGCGTTGACCGACGACGGTGACGTCTGGTGGGAGGGGATGACCGACGAGGTCCCCGACCACCTGACCTCCTGGAGGGGCGAGGACTGGACCCCGGGGACCGGCACGCCTGCCGCCCACCCCAACGCCCGCTTCACGGTCCCGGCCGCTCAGGACCCGGCCATCGCACCGGAGTGGGAGGACCCGGCCGGGGTTCCCATCGACGCCATCCTCTTCGGCGGGCGGCGCGCCTCGGTGG
>Ga0209012_1003800_pt1 | contig 10908 bp, 10 predicted proteins | sample RS3BMetagenome_FD_184735 | JGI IMG/M metagenome (GOLD analysis project Ga0209012, IMG submission 184735) | Ferric oxide microbial mat and aquatic microbial communities from Rainbow Spring, Yellowstone National Park, USA - RS3B (SPAdes) (version 3) ...
CTTTATTCCTATAAAATCAAAATCTCAGCGTAAAATTCTCTCTTTTTGCAACTCTTTAACTGGGCTTCATCTTATAGCATCGCTCCTCTTTTCTCGCGAATAAGTATTTCTGCGGAGAGGTTTGGGGAACGTTCAGCAGGGTAAAATGCCATTATCAATGCTTAGCAAGGGGATGTTGCATAATCACTAGAGCAACCTGCATGAAATCACGTTTCACAGAAGCAGGAATCCCTAAGTGAGGGTCTCACACATCAGGCATCATTCATAATAACTCTTCTTCAGGTGACAAGGTCCTAAAGAAAGTCCATCCCTAAAGATTCTCAGGAATGTGCCTCCTCTTAAAATATTGGAAAAATGTTACATACATTATGGAAGGCCCCGAAGGCCATTTCGTCGCCAAAGCTATTCGTCCAAACAATCTCGCCCTTTTAAAGGATATACAAAGACGCGCGGCGTTAAAATAGGGAAGTGTACTAGTATTGACCGGCACAGTAAGGTTATAGATGTAATATCAGTATTAGCGCAAGGTTCAACCTCTCTAGACAGAGATACCCCTGTTCTGCTGAGAATGAATCCTAATGAAAATCACAAGGGGAGGGATAACCATTACTGCTGACACCAAACCAATCAATAGGAAAGGGATACGAAAGTTTCCGTATATTGAGAATAGGGCACCTATCAGAAGAGGTGAAACTATCCCACCAAATTGACTGCTAAAATTAAGTATCCCGGTGGAAGCACCTAGAGTCTCTTCGCTCGACACATGAAATATCATTCCCATAGACGGCCCCGCATAGAGCCCGTAGAAAAAACCAGTTAGGAAAGAGAATGCCAGTATCCAATCAGCTGGAAGCAAAGCAATAACAGATATGAGCACACTGAAACCCATGATAGGAACAATAGCCGCTATGGCCTTATCTGTACCCATCTTCCTAGAGAGTAGGCCACCGAGTGGCGATCCAATTATCCCTCCAACAGCAGGTATCCAGTCGTAGAGATATGAAAGCGAAAATGGTGAGATCTTATCGTAAACAAGAAAAGTCGTGAAAAGGGACAAGAAGCCTAAGTAGAGAAATCCAGCAGAGAATCTTATCATTGAAACGTACAGTATTCCCTTCGGCACAATTCTCTTTTTTGCTTCTAATTTCTTAGGCTCCTTCTGGAATATTATATTCAGAACGGAAGCTGAAATCAACAGAACCGAAATAGAGATAAAAGACCAAGTGAAAGAGAGGTCAAATGTTCTGAGAACGATGTATTCGCCTATAGAGGAGCCGAGGAAAAACCCAGTCTGAAATATCCCTATGAAAAGGGGTCTATTCGATACGGAAGATGCCCGTTGCACCAAAGACATGCCTGACACGTACACAACTGAAGAGACTGAACCAAGTAAAAGCTGAACCAGAGCAAGTAAGTAATAATTTCTTATCACAACAGGAATAAAAAAGAAACAAATTGAGAGGAGAACAAAAGAAATCTTTGATATTCTTGCTGTGCCCACCTTATCTGATAGGTATCCGCCAGGTATTTGAAATAGGGTGTAACCAATCCAATAGGCGGTTACAAGGAGTGAGCCCTCATAAACCGAAATATCCAATGTGGATATGATGAATGGTAGAAGCACAGGCACGAAAAATCTTACCGTAGAGTTGAGAAAGAATGAGAAGGTGGAAGTCCATATGTTTGGTATAAGATTGCTGTCTCTAAGTGAGGACCCAGACGAGGCATCCATTAATTTTTCCTATACCATAAAAAGATTTAAAAGTTAATAAACAGGGCATAGTTCCTAAAAATAATTTCCACTGTTCTACTTCTTTCCAGATAGCCCGCAATAATGGCAACGTTGCAGTTACACCAAACAATCTTTTTACGGGGATGCTAGCAAGATAGGCCTCACCTTAATGATGGAAATGAATTGCAGAAAGATTTTATCAGCCCTTGAGCCTGAAAGTATTAGCGCGAATTTTAAATTTTAAAGAATAGAGATAGATTTTCCTAATTTTCAATATTTCCAGTGGAAAGTTGATTGCGTAGGAAATATTTAGAAGTTTACTTTTACCGTATAATCTTTTCCTGAATTTGATTGGCACCTCCGTCTTTCTCAGGTTAGAATTTTGAGATAAAATGAACAACAAGGTTTTGCTTCCGAGAAGTTTTCCTTCAGGATAGCCACATCCGTCGATGCAAACTCTCTGCGATATTCCAAAAAACCCTGATGTAGTATCTGTTAAATCAAAAGTAAATGGCAAAGCTAGCTTTACGTAAAGATTGGCAATCAAACTTACAAATTTCCTTTTTCTCAGACCCTCGAATTCGCCTCCTTCTATAAATCTCGAACCTATCACAATATCAAAGCCCTCGTCCAATTTTCCTACGATCTTGTTGATGTCGAGAGGATTATGTTGCATATCTCCGTCCATAACAATTTTAACTGGATACCTGGCTTCCCTCAATCCTAATGCTTCCGAAAGAAGAAGCCCATACCCGCGGGGGACTTTTATAATCCTTATGTTTAATTCATTGAATTCTTGTCTTATAATTTCTATGAGTTTTATGCTTTCAGGCTCGTAGGACTCATCTACTATCAGTATTTCATGCTCCGATGCTGAAATAAAACTGGTCCTATTTTCACTTATTTCCCGTAGCAAAGAATACAGTGAAGGGCCATCATCTTTGCATGGTATTATGATAGAGATGCATCTGCCCACATATTTTGCTCTGAATTTTGAATATTAACTTTTCTATAGTTTATTTGCTGAGCTAAAACAATTTAGAACCAATAAATTATTAAGTAAAACTTGATTTTAAATGCAATGATAGGCTCCGTTCAAGATCAAATTAAAAAAGATTCCAAAGAATCCTCCGCCACAAGAAAGGATTTTATCAAAACAGGTTTCAATTTTTTAGAGAAGGTCGGCAAGAAAGGGATAAGGGTCAGCGCCATAGTTGGCTCCACCTCATACGAACCCATTCCAGAGGATGATATAGATATATTCCTTGTAACAGATAAAAATCTCCTGTGGGTTATCGTTTTCAGGTCCCTACTGATAAGAAGACTGTATCGTTTTGATAAGATATGCCTCTCATTATTTATGGACGAGGGATATTCCGTTGAATATTTCAAAAATCTGAAGGATAAGCTTATAATCGCGGACGCGCGGCATGCGATAATCTATTATGGTGACAACTTTTACAGTCAACTTCTCTCGTATATAGGGGATGACTGTGATGATATTGCAATTTTTGACACCGTAGAAAATGAGACCCGTAATGGTAGATCGTCTGTGTTTCATTATTTCTTGAATTTTCTTTCAATGATCATCGTGCTTCCCCCGATACTCCTCAAGGGAATGGTTAACTCCAAGAGGCTGGAGAAATATGATCAGGACTTCAAGGTGGTCTACGGGTGGAGGAAATTTTATCTGAATTCCAAGAAGTACGAAAATTTGAGGAGAGCAGCAAATGGAACCGACCAGGCATTATGAAATAGTAATTTTCAGTTACAACGACAATCTGCAATTGAAGGGTGTTCTCGAAAAATCTTTGAAGAGTAGAGCAGTCAGGATAATATTGATCGGAGGTGGGTCGCTCCCCTATGATTATATCTCCGGTATAAAGGACGGTAGATTCCTCTTCATTAGACAGCAAAATAGGGTCGGGAAACCCAGGTCCGTAATCCAGGCAGTGCCAATTATTCAGGAGGAAATAGTCGCAATGGTATCGGGGGATGTTGAGATTGAAGAAGGGACATTTGATATGCTCGTTTCTCAGTTTGAGGATGGGGTTGGAGCATTGTTCACAAGGATAATCCCCTCTTTCAGCAAAGGCTTCTTCCCGAAGCTTGCAAGCCTTCTCTGGACAGTAAATCATTACCAAATAAGTTACCTTCTGAAAATGGGACTACCAGCGCATGCTGGAGAATTGCTTTTCATCAGAAGGGAGTGCCTGCAGGGATACACCGGTGAGATAAACGAGGACGCATTCTTCTGCTTGAACGCCTTCAGGATGGGTTATAAAATTAAGTATGTTCCGGAAATAGTGGTAAAATCTATACCCATCAGAAACCTGAATGAATACCTGATTCAGAGGAGAAGGATAAATTATGGGCACTGGGAATTGAAGATGAAGAGAATGGAACCATATTCCATATCCACCCTTTCCCTGGGAAATGTCAAGCAATCATTTGAAATCCTGCACGAGGTGGTAAAGAAGGAACGTGAGAGTGTGTTCTATCTAGCAGTTCTCATTTTTCTTGAATTCGCATCGAGCACCATCGCCAAGCTAGATATTCTCACTGGAAGGAGTCACTCTGTCTGGAGACTTATTTCTAGAGATGATTTCAAGGACAATGTCTCTAAACGTTAAGATGTATGCCGCAGTCGCAATTAACGCAAATCCACCGATCGCTACTATATTGTCTGTGAGATACAGCCTCAAGCTTTCACCAAGCCCGAGGATGGAGGAGAAATAATTGTAAGAATAATAGTAATTAACGAAATAGGGTAGAGAATAATTTAAGAGCACATAAATGGAGGGAATCAGGGAGAAGAGTATAACATATCTCCTCTTTTCAAGGAGAAGGAAAAGAGAGACTATCATAACAAAATACTGGGGATTCACGAAATTGTAAAAGATGAAAAATGAAAGTAAGAATATCAGGGAGAACTCTATTATGGAGAGGTTCAGTCTTTTGACTAAGTATAGGAGAATAAAGTAAATAGGTATCAGTAGGTAAGGAAAAAATGTAGGGAAATGCTTCACGCCCAGGTACATGGGAATTATCTGCCATGTTATTCCATTTGCGAAAAAATAACCGTTCACAGTTGCAACCCCTCTTGAGTATATCAGGACCTCAATATCCTGCAAGGGATTTCCTGCCTTTACGTAGAACATTATGGAGATAAGAGAGATGAGAATTACGTAGAGCAGGTCCCTCATTTTCCTGTCGCTCTTCAGCAAAATGTAAGGGATAAGGATAGCGGGGAAAATTTTGATGAAGGCGCCTGTTGTAGCTGAAATTATTGCCAGGTCCGTTCTTTTTCTTTCGAAGAATAAGATGGAGAGGATCATAAATAGAAGAGAGACCATATCGAATTGTCCCCAGACAGAACCTATCAATATAATGAAGGGGTTCAGAATCCAGAACTTTTCCAGCTCTCCTCTAGAATACTTCAATTTAAATCTCCGCAGAAAGAGAAAATAGATGAGAAAAGTAGACAGTACAATGGGTATTTTTTCCAGGAAATACAAGATAGGCAATGAGGAATTATAAAAGCCCCTCCAGGCGCTGTACTCAAACCCAGAGGGAACAAGTATGGTATAGGTCGGATAGAAATTGATGTTGAAAATATGCAAAATGTAATAATAGATCACACCGAACGTCAAAAACAAGGGTGGATATGCCCATTTCAGGCCTCCGGGCACATGTGAATTTCCTATAAATGGATTGATTCCGTAGAGCAACCTCAAGGGGGATGTCATTGCAAAATACATATCATACCTCTGCCCGTAGAATGGTGACAGTAGAAAATATGCTATCAAAATGGAAATCCAGCCGTATCTCCACCGTCCAGGATAATATTTCAAGAACATAAAATAAGATGGGAAAATCATTAGCATGAGGATATCAGAAGTGATCGGAATGACGGGCGAGATGAAATGAATTCTCGCAGAAAAATTGAAATGTTCATTCCCCTCCGTTCCGTTCAAATAGATTTCGTTGTATTTAGTGTTCGGTTGTATATACATGATATCAGAGGAATTTGGTCGAAGGGCAATCCTGTCAATCTCAGATTTTCCATAGGTTATGTATGAAAAAAGGGTAGAATTGCCGTAATTTGAGAGAATAATTTTAATGGATTGAGACCCATAGAAATTCCCAGCTGGAGAAAATTCCAAGGGGGATACCTCAACTCCTATGTTCTTATTAGAGTAGTTTGCGGTGCTATAGCCATATGGGGCGTAGGAAAAAACAGTTGAAACTACCAGAAGAATTACAGCGAGAGCAAGGTAGATTCTCCAGTCCTTAGGGTTAACCATTTTTGACACCTATGATGCATTTGTAGTCACCTATGTGTTTGAACGGAAATAGATTGGAAACTGAACGGTCCATCCTGATTAAGTTTGAAATATTCAATCGCTCATTCAAATTCCTGTAGTAATATGGTGGAACCAGGGTGCATATTGAATAGGAATCAATAATGTTTAATCCGGATGAAGCGATATTCCTCTCCTTCACCAATCTTATGCCAAGGCTGAATCTTGAGTGATTACCGTCGATGGAACCTGTCAATCTTTCAAACACGTACCTAATCCTAAATTGTGAAATGTTTAATAGCAGATCCAGTAGAGCCAGCCTGTTCAGATAGCACGCTATGAACAGCCCCCCTGCCCTGAGTTTCTCCTTGATAATGGAATTCGCGAAATCCGTGTTGGCCATTTCAAGGAAGCCGAAGCTTGTGAATATTAGATCAAATTTTTCTTGGAGCTTAAGAAGGCCTTCCTTTCCCAATGTTTTGGCCGCGGGATATCTTCTCTTAATGTTACTTAGAGCTTCCTCGGATATGTCGTAAAAGTAAACTTCACATTTATTCAACAGGGAGAGTGTCTCGGGGACTGGTCCGGATCCTAGGTCCAGGACCTTTGATCCTTCCTTGGTGAACCTATTAAGTAGGTCACTTGAAAACTCTCTCAAGTACCTTTGAACTGGATTGTCCTTCAGGTGATTTTCATAATATTTATTCTCCAGATTAAAGATCCTGGCAACGACTTCCTCGGGATCGTACTCAAATTTCTCAACACGCCTTACTCTATAATATCCATTCTCATTGTTTAGGATATTCTCCCCTTCCATCAATGTCTCATAAAAAGAACCACGAAGTTGGAAAAACGGGAATATCCTTAGTACTGATTCAGTTTTCTTGTTCAATTTAACGAATTCCCCATCTTCAGATTTTACGAACAGTATCAACTCTTTTTTCTCGAATGGCGGAGGTATATAGATCTCCACCTCTCTATAACTTTTGGAGAACATATAGAATTTCATCTCCCACCATGTTAAAAGGAAAATCCCGATTGATTTTGAATTCAATATTCCTGATAAAGTTATCTATGAAATAATCGGGGAAGGAGTTCGCGAGGAAGGGGAAAATTAACGTTCCCAATCCGTGAACGGATACAACCTTAAAATCCCCGGGAAGCAACCTGATTATCTCACCATGAGAATAGTATCTGGATTTAACAGTGAACTCGGAAACAGGGACGTCTACGAACCCACCCAATCTTTCCCTGATCCTTCCCAATTTCATCCTAAGGATGGAATAGACAAAATCACTTATGCATATCCTGTTCCTCAAGCTGAATACCAGGTAGCCATCCTTCATCAAAATTTTCGATGCACCCGAGATGAAATCCTTTATTCTGGGTTCAGTATTAATTGCACCGTTGAAGCTGTATATTAACCCGTATTTGTTCCTGATCGCACCTATGTCACCTGCACTGAGCATTATTGGCCTGAATTTATCAGCAACACCATTGTAAATCATCTTTTTCCTTGCAAATCCCAGCATTCCCCCTGATATATCGATGCAGTCTACCCTTACGCCGCAGCCCCTGATCACCCTTAAAGCTTCCTGTCCAGTCCCGCAGCCCACTTCCAAAACGGAGTCGATATCTGAGCCCTTAATAATTTTGTGAATAATCTGAACTTCAATATCTCTGATCATCAGGTTTATTTTGTTGGCCGATATCTTTTCATCGTACTCATCTGCTGCCCTGGAAAATATTAGTGAATTCCTGAGATAATCGCCCATTGTCCGTGACAATTTAAATAAGCTTAAAAATTTAATTGATATTAAGCTCTGGTGTTTCAGGAATTCAAATTTGAGAACGAGGATGCGTCGCTCGATGAGATAGAAAATAATCTATTAAGAAAATTGAACATAAAGGGCAAAATTCTTGTTGACATGGGAGGCGGATATGGGCGCCTGTCCTCTATATTCGTGGAATCTTTTGAAAAAATATACGTTCTGGATTATTCCAGATATAATCTGATCAGGCTTCGCTCCTCTCCATTTAAAAGCAGGATCTTTCCCATCCAGGGAGATTTCACAGATGTGATGTTTAAGAAAGAGACAGTTGACGCAATAATAAGTTTCAGAGCCATTCACCACTACGAAACCCCCCTATTTATCAAAAAATGGCTGGAGTACTTGGTTCCAGGTGGTAGATTATACTTCAATATAGATAGTCTGGAAAATATAACACTTATTTGTGATCGTCTTTTCAAGAGGAAAATCCCCTTGAAGGGAAATTTTAACGTCTTATGCACATTTGAGAACGGGATAAGATTTTGCTTCCATAGCAGAAGGATCATCTACGAAATTTTCAAAGAGGAGATTTTATTCGAGAAGGTATCAATCAGAACATTAAATTACGGATTTCTTCACAGAAAATTCGTAGAAAATATTGTATTTCGGAAATTCCCGAAGTTACAAGGTGAGTATTTCAATGTCAGGGACGGAAACCTGATTAGATTCCTTTATTCCTTCACCCTATTCGAGGTAGAAAAGATCTGATCCGGATCATTCAGGTTTTATTGATGTTCTTGAGTCCCAGTGATGATGTAATTAACGCGATTACTAGGGTAACTGTGTATATATCAAAGAGTCCTGGAAGGTATGAAAGCGTATCCGGATACTTCGATAATCCGAACAGGTACGTTGCAAACTGATCAGGATTGTGGAACCCTACGGTCCCATATAGAAAGAAAACATCCACCAATATGAATATGAGAGGAATCAAGCTTCCAAGTACCGGTATTATCCTTGAAGTTCTTTCGTTCTTGATCAAAGTAAAAGAACCGCCAAGTAAAGTTATGAATGTCAGTAATAATAATCCGTACCAATGATAATAATACGGTTTTGTAGCGCCAAAATCTGTTTGCAGATTTCTGTCAGTTATGAGAATTAGTAAAGAAGCTACGGATGCTAACATCAACAGGATGAAAGTGACAGTTTTCAAGCCACTTATTTTTTGTTCACCACTCATTCTTCCATTTCTTATATTTAATTCCACCTAAATAATCTTTGTCTGGTTTAAAAGTGATGATATACCGCCATATAAACTATCTAATATCGGGGGCTGAGATAAGAACAATTATATCGCATAGATCTCACCAATCATAAAAAAAGTAAAAGCAGATTTAATAAGTCATTTGGTATATTCAGATATGATTTACAGAGGTAGAGTTTTTGATGGTTTGGAACTGTTGGAATTCGCCGAATTTGAAATTGATGAGAAAAATGGAAACATAAAGTATTTAGAAGAAACAAGAAAGACCAACCCGAGACAGGGAGGTAAAAAATCAAAGCTTCATGACATAACTTTTCTACCTGGCCTTATAGATACACACATTCATTTTTTCGGAACCCAGAACCACTCACTTATGGACTGGGTGTTAACTTCAGATGTGATGCTCACAATCAAATCTGTGAAGGATGCTGAATCATTGCTTAACAGCGGCTTCACAACAGTAAGGACGATGGGGGACAAGGTATCCCTGGACATGAGCAGAGCAGAAAAGAATAACATGCTGTATGGTCCGAGGATAATATCTTCAGGCTACTCCATAGCTGAAACCGGGGGAAACGACGATCCTAAATTTCTTTCCCTAGAAAGGGCAAAGGAGCTCTCATATTCATACTACTGCGACGGCCCCTGGGAATGCAGAAAGGCAGTCCGCATGAACCTAAGGAATGGTGCCGAGTCCATAAAGGCATATTCTTCAAGAAGCTTCGTTGGAGGTGGGAAGATCAAGGATGAACTCACCGTGGAGGAACTCACAGCTATCACAGATGAAGCTCACAGGGCGCATCTGAAGGCTGCCTCTCATGCCTACGGTGAATCAGCGATACTTAATTCAATTGACTCCAGATTCGACAGCATCGAACACGGTCTGGGTTTGACGGAAGATCTTGCTGAGAAAATGAAGAAGATGAATATCTTCTACGTCCCCACTCTCTCAGTTTACAAAAGGATGAGGAGCGATGTCAATGAGTACAGAGACCAGATGATCAAGAAACACATTGAAAAAGAGGTGAAAATAGCCCAAGAAGCAGGGGTGAAGATAGCCGCAGGCACTGATTACGTGGGCACTCATGATGAACCTCATGGACTAAATTACATTGAGATATCCTATCTATCAGAGGTCATAGGGAATAGGATGGCACTCCGTGCTGCCACTTCATCAGCTGCGGAATGTCTAGGCATAGAAAATATCGGAAGAATAAAGGAGGGTTTCGTGGGGAATGTTATAGCGGTTAAGGGGAATCCAATGGAGGATATTAACTCACTTCGGCCTGAGAATGTCTTGCTGGTCATAAAGGGGGGCAGGATTATGAAGAATCTCCTTTGATGGGTTACGAACTGATAAACCGCCATTTCAACGCCATGAAGAGATGAATATGATTCGGGGATAGATTATTCTGAATGCCGCGTGATTTTGAAGATGCAAAGCTGATTCAGATTAAAATAGCCTATAGTCTTTCTTTTAGTTGTGTGACAGCTGATTGATCGATTTTTCCTTTATGAGCGCTAAATTTCGCGGATTTAAAACTGAAAATGAGGTTATTCAATCCACACGCCTTTTGAGCATCGAAAATAATGGATTCACCGTTAACCTAAACATGCTATTATTCAGCATAAAAAACTGAGTTAAAGTTAGTTTGGAACCGGTTCACGGAAACGCTTATGTAAGGAACAACTATAGAGCACGGATGTCGAGCACGACACAACCAAATGATCTGCAACCAACTTCTACGCCCAAGCGCGGTTCAAGCCTAAAGTGGGTAGCGATTGCGGTTGTAGTTATTGTGATTGTAGGGGGTGCCCTTATAGGGATCACGTACC
>Ga0209012_1003801_pt1 | contig 10907 bp, 11 predicted proteins | sample RS3BMetagenome_FD_184735 | JGI IMG/M metagenome (GOLD analysis project Ga0209012, IMG submission 184735) | Ferric oxide microbial mat and aquatic microbial communities from Rainbow Spring, Yellowstone National Park, USA - RS3B (SPAdes) (version 3) ...
GGACCGGTGGCTGTCCGCCCGGGATCAGTAGGTCGGTGTCACGCAGATGTCACTGGCGGCGGTGGTGTCCCGGAAGAACGGGACGTCGATCCGGAGATGCCGTGCGAAGTCGGTGGATCCCCCGTTGCCGGTCACCACCACCACCGGGTGCTTCGGGCACGAGCCCCCAGTCACCTCCACCACGTCGGGGAAGCGGTTCCCGGTCACCGTCGCGCCGTCCGCGCCGCCGACGTAGATCCCCATCTCGACCTCGACCAGCTGGCCCGCGCTGGAGTTGCCGCTCCAGATGCCCCCCAGGAGGTTCCGGCCGCCGCCACAGGCGGCCACCCCCGCCCGGTTGGGCAGGTAGCAGTCCTGATGGAGCACCGAACCGAACAGGGCGTGGGTCCCGACGGCCAGCACCACGTCGATATGGGTCCGGTCGCCCGACCAGATCCGGTTGCCGGTGATCTCTACGGAGTGCCCGCCGGCCGCATACCGGCGGCTCGTCACCCCGGCGGGATCGCCACCGGGGTGCCCCACGGCCGCCAGCGAGTAGCCCGGATCGGTGACGATCCCCCAGTACATCGAGTTCCCCGCGGAGATGATGGTGTTGCCCGAAACCACCGAGAGCTGCGGCGGGGCCGTCGCCCCCAAGGCGGCGCCGTCGAACAACACGATGCCGGCGTCGCTGACGTCGACCAGGGTGTTGCCCACCACGCGGGCGTCGTGACAGTAGATCCCGAGCCCGTCCGCCTCCGGGTGGTCGGAGGAGGATTGCCCCTGGGGGACGGTGTGCGCGGTCGCGTAGGCCTCGACCAGGTTGTCCGAGATCACGTTGTGGGAACATGCCACCGCGCCGCCGACCCCGGACGAGGCGCCGTCGGCCTCGAGGTTGGAGGCTCCGTACGGATTGCCGAGACGGTCGTCCCGGACCGTGGTCCCCGCCCCGCCCATCATGCGGACGTTGAAGACCGACGGGTCGTTCGGGTCCGGTGCGTCGCGCTGACCGTCCACCCATACGTGTTCCAGGCGGGCGCCGGGTCCCACCTGGACCAACGCGCCACCCGCATAGCCGGTCACCCGGACCAGCCGGGCCATGTCCGCGTACCGCGTCGGATCGGGGCCGCCCACCGTCGTCAAGGTGACCCCCCGGGGGACGACCAACGTGGTGGTCAGCCCGACCACCTGGCGGGCGGGGAGGGACACCGTCCCATCCCCGGACGCCGCCTCGTCGAGGCGCCGCTGGAGCACCGCCTCGGGGCTGTCCGGCCCGGGCGCCCCGCTCCCGGGGGTCTGGATGGCCGGATGGCCGGTCAGATCGCCCGGCTCGCCGAAGAAGTCGCTGGGATCGGCGGGGTTGCACACGGCGGGCTCGGTGGTCCCCGTGAACTCGGCACCGGAGAAGAGGGCGGTCGCCTCGGCCACCGGAGACACCCCGCGCGCAAGGGCGTCCCGGGTCGTGACGAACCCGCCGGGACCCGGCTCGCGGTTCAGGATGAACCGGTAGAGCGTGAGCACGATGGGAGCGGGGTCCGATCCCGGGTAGTCGGCCGCGTACTCCCGGGAACCGACGATCCCGGTGCCGAACGACGACAGGCTCGATGCCGTACAGCCATGGCGGACGAAGTAGGCCACCGCCGAGGACCACTCGGGCCCGGTCGGACCCCGCCCGAGCAACTCGGTGTAGGCCTTGGCAATGAACTGGTAGGGGACGGCGACGCCACCGGTGGACGGGGCAGAGCCGAGCGACACCGCCCCCGGTGCCGTCGTGCCGCCCGACCCGGCAGCGCCCGCCGCCACCAGAGCGGTCGAGATGACGACGGCGAGCACCGCCACGGCGACCACCGCCCGGCGCCGGAACCCCGTACGACGGGCATGACGGTGCCGGGCCGTCACCGGCCGTTCACGGACGGACCGGGACCGCCGCGGTCGCCTGGCCCACCACCTTCCCCTCGCCGACGGCGTTGTGGAGCCGGACGTCGAAGTCGACCAGATGGTCGTCCTCCTCGCTCCGCGTGCCCCGCACCACGATGCTGGTCCGGAGCTCCTCGCCCGGCCAGGTCTGCTTGGCGAACCGCACCTGGAAGCGGCGGACGGCACCGGCGCCCACGTAGTCGGTGAGGGCGGCGCCGAGCAGCCCCATCGAGAACATCCCGTGCCCGAACACGCTCGGCTGGCCGGCCGCCACCGCCTTGACCTCGTCGTGGTGCATCGGATTGAAGTCCCCCGAGGCGCCGGCGTAGGCGACCAGGTCCGTCCGGGTCAGCACGTGCGCCCGTACCGGGGCCTCGTCCCCCACCTGGACATCTTCGAACCACAGCACCTGGTCGACCTCTCTCTTGCTCTCGCCCGTCCCGCGCCGTCCCGTCGACCGCTGACCCTTCGACGGCCCCTACTCGACCTCCCGGCGGATCCGCTCCAACGTGGACCGCATCCCCTCCCGGTTGGTCCGACCCCGCGAGCACCCTAGCAGCGCCCAGTACAGCCGCAGCAGCGGCGTCCGGGCCAGTTCGAACGACTCCGTCACGTCGGTGCCGCCCCCGGCGGCCTCGAGGCGGTACCGCCACACGTTCAACGGCCGGTCGGGCGCACCCACCCCGAAGGCGAACTCGTGCCCGGGCGTGCTGACCAGGACGGTGCAGGTCGTCCAGTAGACCGGCCCTCGCCCGTTGCGCCGGACATGCCCGCGGAAGCGGGCCCCCACCGCCGGTCCGGTGGCCCCGTCGAGCCACTCCGCCTCGAAGGTCTCGGGGCTATAGCGGCCGATGGCGGTGACATCGCTCACCAGGTCCCAGATCCGCTCCGCCGGGGCGGACATGTGGACGGTGACGGATCCCCGCATCAGGTCCCGCCCGACGTCCGGTACGAACGGGCGGGCACGGTCACCGTTGCATCCGGCACCGTTGCCATCCCATCCGGCGCCGGCGCCCCCCTCGGCACGGTCACCATCCCCGGAAGACCGGCGGCCGACGCTCGGCGAACGCGGCGAGTCCCTCGCGGCAGTCCTCGGTCCCCGTCACCAGCTCTTGGCCGACCGCTTCCTCCCAGAACGCGGCGGACCGGTCCGACTCCAGGGCACGGTTGGTGAGGTGCTTGGCGACGGCGATGGCGACGGTGGGGCCGGTGGCCAGGCGGCGGGCCCACGCTCCGGCCAGATCCACCAGCTCCGCCCGCGGGACCACCCGGTTGACCAGACCGAGGCGCTCCGCGTCGCGGGCCGTCAGGTCGTCCCCGAAGAAGAACAGCTCCTTGGCCCGCTGGGGGCCGAGGAGGCGGGTGAGGAGGTAGGCGCCTCCGGCATCGGGAGCGATCCCGCGCCGCACGAACACCTCGATGAACCGCGCCTCCTCGGCGGCCAGGACGAGGTCGCAGGCCAGGGCGAGATGCATCCCTCCGCCGGCGGCGGTGGCGTTCACGGCAGCGATGACCGGCTTCTCGCAGTCGAGAACCGCCCCGATCAGGCGCTGCCACCCGTTCCGGATCAGGCGGGCCGCCTCTCCCACCGCCCGCGGGGGCGCCCGGTGCGGCCGGTCCGGAGCGGTCGGCTGCGGCCGGAGGTCCGCTCCGGTGCAGAAGCCCTTGTCGCCGGAGCCGGTCAGCACCACGGCCCGGACGGCCAGATCCGCCGACGCCTCGTGGAGCCACGCCACGATCTGGTCCCGCATCGGCGCAGTCAGGGCGTTTCCCGCAGCCGGTCGGTTGAGCGTGATCCACGCCACCCCGTCCGCGTCGTTCCGGACCACGTCGCCGGACGGGCCGTCGCCGGTCGCGTCCGCCATCAGGCCCGGTGGATGACGTTCATGCGGGAGGTGCAGACCGGCTCCCCGCTGGCGTGGTCGGTCCAGACGGTCTCGACGACGACGAACGTCATCGTGTTCCCCCTGGCCTCCTTGCGGTAGGCATCGGTCACCGTACCGATCCCCTCGAGGACGTCCCCGGCGAACACGGGACGGTGGTACTCGAACTCCTGCTCGCCGTGGAGGATGAGCCCGCCGCCCGCGACCAGCGGTGCCAACGCCGTCACCACCGCGCTGCCGGTGGGAGCGTCCTGCGGTTGCAGCTCGGGATACGCGCCGTTGTGCTCCATCACGAACGGGTAGGTCGGCGGTGCGGGTATCCCCGCCAGGCCGGCCGCCGACGCGGCATGCGGGTCCCGGTAGACGGGGCTGTCGTCTTTGATCGCGGACGCGAAGGTGGCGACGTGGCCCCGTTCGACCGTCACCACCACGTGGGACGTCCGGGTGCCCACGATCCCGTCCAGCACGTCCTCTGTCACCGCCTCCGACCTCCCATCCCACTCCGCCGACCCTCGTGGCGGGGCGGTAGTGTGCCCGCTGCGCACCGTAGCGCGCCAGCCCGGGGTCGACAGGCGCGCCCGGGTCGAGTGAGAACGGACCGTGCCCACCATGTCGACCATCCCATCCTTCGAGACCCTCCGCTACGAGGAATCGGGCGGAGTCGCCTGGGTGACGCTCGACCGACCCGAGGTGCACAACGCGTTCAACGCCACCATGCAGCGCGAGCTGCGCACCCTCTGGCGGGCCCTCCGGCGCCATGACGCGGTCCGGGTGGTGGTGCTCACCGGCGCCGGTGACAAGGCCTTCTGCACGGGCATCGACCGCAACGAGGCGCTGGGGAGCGGGACGGGGGACGACGGGGACCCGGCGGCAGCCGTCGGGCCGGTCGGCACGCCCTTCATGTTCGACGACCCCGGGAGCGACCTCGGACCAAAGACCTGCGACCTCTGGAAGCCGGTCATCGGCGCCGTCAACGGGCTGGCGTGCGGTGGGGCGTTCTACCTCCTCGGCGAGGTCGACTTCGTCATCGCCACCGAGTCGGCCACCTTCTTCGATCCGCACGTCACCTACGGAATGGCCGCAGCGTTCGAGCCCCTCCAGATGACCGGGAGGCTCCCGTTCGGGGAGCTCGCACGCCTCACGCTCCTGGGCGCGTCGGAGCGGCTCTCCGCCGCACGGGCCCACCAGATCGGCCTGGTCTCCGAGCTGGCCACCGACCTCGCCGACCTGCACGGCAGGGCCCGGTGGGCGGCGGAGGTCATCGCCGCCTCCCCGCCGCTCGCGGTCCAAGGGTCGCTCCGGGCGCTGTGGGCCGGCCGGGAGCTCAGTCGGGGCCAGGCCCTTGCGCTCGGCTACGCCTTCGTGGGGCTCGGTAACGACGTCGGCTCGCTGGCGGAGGGACAGCGCTCCTTCGCGTCGGGCCGGCGACACGAGTGGCGTCTGCGGTGACCGCGGCGCGGTGACCTCGGCCCGGTGACCCGGCACGCGCTGACCCCGTAGGACCCCCAGCGACCTCCGGCCACTCCGCCCGCCGGGCCGACCCTCCCGGGGTCGGGACCGGTCAGCCCCGGACTGCTCCGTCGGGACCGTCCCGACCGAGCGCGGGGAGCCCGTGGAACGGGCTGCCCTGCGCCTGCCACCGGTCGTACCGCTCGAAGAACGCGTCCCCGAAGGGATCCTCGCCGAGCAGCGGCATCGCCGCCCGCCAGACCGTGAGGTCATCCGGCGCGAGCGCCGTCGCCAGCGCCAGATGCTCCCGGACGACGTCTCCGTCTCCGCGGCGGTGGGCCTCGGACGCGATCCGGAAGTGGAGGCGGGCCCGGACCTCGTCGTCGGAGAGGTCGGCGACCGATCCGCGGACCTCGTCCGCCGGCTGTGGAAGGACCCCGTGGCGGACCCAGGACCGGACCGCGTCGAGGTGCGGCGCCGCCTCCACCCCGGTGAACGAGGCGAAGGTGTCCGTGCCGAAGGCGTAGCTGTTGGGGCGGACGATGCGGTCCTCCTCGTCGATCCACACCACGGTGGGAACGTTGGAGATGGCGTAGAGCTCGGTGAGCAGGTGCTGGGGGTCGTAGAGCACCGGGTACGAGATGCCGTCGGTGAACGGCCGGACCACCTCGGGGGTGTGGTCGATCGCCACCGCGATCACGGTGAACCCGTAGGGCGACAGCTCGTCGTGCAGCGCCTGCCAACCCGGGAGGTCCTCGCGGCAGCCGCACCAGCTGGAGAAGGCGACCAGGAGGCGCTTGCGGCCGCGCCACTCGTCGAACCGGTGAGGCGACCCGTCGAGGTCGGGAAGGGTGACTGCGGGCGCCCGAAGGCCCTCGAGGGCGCGCCGTCGCTCCTCGCTCGGGAGCGAGAAGGCAACCAGTCCCGCGGCCGGATCCACCACCACCTCACGTCCCAGCGCAGTGGCCACCGCGGCGAGGTCCACCATCCCGTCGACCAGGAGCCCGGCGGGGTTGGCGACCGGCACGCAGACATCGCCGCGGCACAGACCCGACGGCTTGAGCTCCCACCCCACCGCATCCGGGAGGGATGCCGGCGGCACCAGGAGGGTGCCGGGCCCGACCGACCCCGCGACGGTACGGACCTCGTCGCCCACGATGGTGACCTCGGTCATGGCCGCTCCCCCTCTTCCGGAGCCGGGTCCCCGGTCGTCCCGTCGCCTCCACTCCCGATCGTAGGACCGTCGAGGCCGGCGGCGGCGGCGAACCGGCGACCACGCGTCCGGTAGTCGCCGTCACCCGGGGGTGTCGGAGCCGCCGGCGAGAAGAGCACGACGCCCCCCCGGGGGGTCCTCGAGACAGCCAGGTCCACCGCCTCTTCGAGGTCGGCGCCGAGGGCGGGCACGACCTGGGCATCTGCCAGGGGACCGGCCATCCGGGCCGCACCCGGAGGCATCACCACCACCCCCGGCCTCGGTCGCCGGGATGCCAGCGCTGCGACCACCGGACCGGGGTCGACACCCCGGTCGGACCCTCCGAGGATCACCGTGAGGGGCCGGCCGTCGAAGGCGGCGATCGACGCGGCGGTGGCGGTCGGGTTGGATGCCAGGGCATCGTCCACGAAGGTGAGACCGTCGCGCTCCCCCACCGTCCGGCACCGGGACGGGAGCCCTTCGAACCCGTCGACGGCCCGTGCCACCGCTCCGGCGGAGGGCGGTGCCCCGAGGAGCAGGGTGACCCCGGCCAACGCGCCGCAGAGGTTGGCGACGTTGTGGGCCCCGGGCACCCGTAGCCGGGCGGAGTCGACGATCGGCTCGCCGTGGACCCCGACGATCCCCGCGATGTCGACCCGGACCATCCCGGTCGGTCCGTAGAGCGACCGGGCGGGATGGTCGGCGGTGCGGGTGACCGCCTCGTGGCTCCCGGCGAAGACGGCCAGGGCTCCGGGCGGACCGGCCGTCAACAGACGGAGCTTGTCGCGATAGTACGGCTCGATCCCCCCGTGCCAATCGAGGTGGTCGGGCGCCAGGCCGGTCAGCACGCAGACACCGGGAGTCGTGGTCACGTCGGCGGCCTGGTAGGACGACACCTCGACGACCACCGCGTCCACCGGCGGCCGGTCGTAGAGATCGGTCACCGGTCGGCCGATGTTCCCCACCAGGTCCACCGCACGCCCGCTGTGTGCCAGCACCGACGCCGCCAGGGTGGCGGTGGTGCTCTTCCCCTTGGTGCCGGTCACCGCCAGCACAGGGAGGTCCCCGTGTTCCGCCAGCCACAGGGCCATCGCGGTGGTGACCACGGTGCCGCCGGCGGTGGCGGCTCTCAGCTCGGGCCGGTAACGGCTGACCCCCGGGGAGCGGACCACGACATCGACGGCACCCCAGTCCACGGCCGAGGGGAGAAGCACCGTCGCCACCCCCGAGATGCCGGAGTCGCCCGGCCCTCCGGGGAGACCGGAGGCGGCGGCGTCGTCGACGAGGAGCGGATGCACGTCCCTGGCTTCCAGCAGCCGAACCACGGCCAGGCCCTCGACCCCCAGCCCCCAGACCGCCACCCTCCGGCCGGTCAGCTCGTCGAGGATCACGGTGCCGGGGAGAGCGCCCGGTCGACTGCGGCCGCCACCGACGGATCCGGGAAGGCGGACCCGTCCTCCGCCACGAGGAGCGAGGCGACCTCCGACGCGGAGACCAGTGCGCGCGCCCGTGGCGCGAGCGCACGGACCACCGCGGTGGTGCTCCACTCGGGCCGCTCGGACAGCATCCGGATGGCGGCGGCCGACTCGCGCCGTTCGCCGACGCACTCGAACGGCTTGTCCTCGTCACTCATCAGTGCCGCGAACCCGACGATCTGTCCGGGGTCGGCGAACAGGTCGCGGCCGATGATCCCCGACACGGCCGCCGGGGTCAGGAACGGTGCCAGCATCAGCCCGACGAAGCGGCACTTCGGGCAGTCACCACACCACCGCTGGTCCGGGGCCGCGTCCTGCCGGAAGGCGCGGTTGCAGCTACAGAACGTCGGGTGGTAGGCGGTGAGCCCGGCGAACGCCCGGGCGATGGCGAGCTCCGAGTAGGGGCGCAGGGCCGACGCGTAGGTCAGGCCGGGGTCGATCGCGCTGGTGACGAGGTGCCGGAGCAGGCCCTCGAACTCCGCTCCCTTGGAGAACTGGTGGTTGACGGTGACACCGCCCACGACCCGGGTCTCCTCGCTGGCGGAGCGCTCGATGGCCATGGCGATCGCGTCGTAGCCGTAGAGGAAGCTCCCCACCACGGCGATCAGCGAGACGATGGCGGTGATCGGTACGTGGCCGTTCATCGCCCCCGAGCGGTTGAGCACCGCCAGCGACGGGTCGAGGCGGCGCCGGACGACCACCAGGTCCAGCCCGGTGCCGGCGGCCAGCTCCTCGACCAGCGGGTGGGGGTTCACGGCGAAGAGGGTCGGGGCAAAGGGCCGGAGCGCCTCGATCAGGACCATCGAGTCCTTGCCGCCTCCGATCGGGACCGCCAGGCCCCCCGGACGGGCGGTCGGATCGTGAGCGGGCACCTTCCTCCCGGTGGGCAGCGGTCCGGCCGGATCCACGCCCTCCGCGACGGCCCCGGACGACCGGACCGAGACGGAGAGCGGCACGGGAAGCCCGTTGGCGATGGCGAACTCCCGGAGCCCGTCGTCGTAGAGGCGGCGGTGGAACTCGGCCTCACAGCCCGGGAGGTCCGCGCCGACGACCTCGACCAACGGCGGGGCCGCCGCCTTGTAGTAGCTGGTGCCGGCGGCGATCTGCAGGTGGAGCAGCGCCCGATCGAACCCGGCGGCGGGACCGCGCCAGTCCGAGCGCGGTTGGGTCTCGAAGACCACCGACTCCTCGAAGGCCGGGCCGCGGTCGAAGGCGTAGCGCAGGGTCACCTCGCGGGTCACGGGATCGAACCGGTGGTCGAGGACCCAGAAGGCGCCGACGGATGCCGGATCGAACCGGTCGGGGTGGTCCATGACGCCACCAGCGTACCGGTTCAGCCTGCCGGACCCCCGCTCCGACCGCCCGCTGGACCCGCGCTCCCTGGTGTCAGGCGACCGGCGGTGCGACCTCTCCGGACAGCGAGAACGGCCCCTCGGCCGTCCAGACACCGGATCTCCGCCGGAGCAGGCGGACCTCCGCCTTGCCCATGTGGAGCGGGGGTCCGGTGGCGGGACCGGTCCGGCAGGCCTCGAGCAGTGCCGAGGCGACGTCGCCGTGGGTGCAGACCACCACCGTGCCACCGGCCAACCGCTCCACCAGGGCGACCGCCTCGCCGGCGTCGACTCCGAAGCTGACGCCGTCGACGGCGACCGCCTCGCCGTATCGCTTTTTGAGGTCGCGGACTTCGAGCATCGTCGACTCCGGAGGTCAGCCAGGCTCACCGGGTCACCCGCTCGGCGGCCGCTGCGCGCTTGCCGGCGGCCATCAGCTCGGCGTCGGTCATGATCGAGGTCACTGTCCGCCTCCGTCCCAGGTCGGCGAGATAGCCATCCAGATCGGTGCCGGAGCCTCGACGCTTCATCAGGTCGAAGGCCAGTGATCGAAGGATGAACTCCTCTCGGGCCGATTCGGGAGTGCTCGATCGACTGGCCAGTTTCGCCCTCAGGTCGTCGATGTTCGAAGCCCCTTCGCGCCACATCTGATTGGGCAGCTCCTGCTGGTCCCACCGACGGCCCAACTGGTCGACGGCCTCGGCGACCGGAGCCGGTCCTCCCATGACCTCTCGGGCCTCTTGCAGGACCATCGTCCGCACGACCATCCCCCGGAGTACCCCCTTCGCCAGCGCAATGACCTCGCGACGAGAGGGCTCGGACCCTCGGGGAAGTTGCGCGATCCGGATCTTCACCGCCGCTGTCAACTCGGGGAGAGTGATGACGTCGGTACCCACCTGCGCCACCGGTTGTCCCGCCCGTCTCGCGACCTGGCCTCCACCGACGACATAGGCCTCGGAAGGCGACGGAGTCGGGCGCGACTCGACGGGCGAATCCAGAGGCGAGGCGATCGCGACGGCCGGTTTTGTCGGCTCGGTCGGCAGGGTCCTGGACTCGACGACCTCGACCGCGGGGCTGGAGACGATCGGAGGTTCCGAAGGAAGCACCGGCAGAGCAGGTGGCGGCGTTGCGGTCGAGCCGGAGGGCTCCGGGCTCGCAACGACGGCCGGAGGGATCGGCTCGAATCGCTCGACGATCGGCGAGGGGCGGGGCTCGAAGACCGGCTTCGAGGCCTGAATCGACGACGGAGCAGTTCCGGGGCCGCTCTCGGCGACCGGTCGGGGTTGGAAGGTCGCCAAGGGCGCGGCGAGAGCCGTCGCGTCGTCGGCCCTGGCCTGGACCTCGGATTTCTCGGCGGGAGATCCCGACTTCGAGGAGCGTCGCCCGTCTCCCAGCTCGGCGCAACCAACAAACGAGGCACTGGCCAAAATGATCACCAGCGACGCTCTCATCGGGCACCCTTCCTTGGGTTGCGGCCTGATGGCGCGGCGGCACTCCCCGGGGCGGCAGGGAGCGATGGCAAGTCGAAGCCGGACTATCAGCAAATTTTCCAAATCCGTCAAGGCCGGGGGTCGATCCGAAACGGATGCCATTCCCAGCCATCCGACGAGCCTGGGAATCCTTCAATCCTCGGACAGTTCCAGACCCGGCGCGTCGATCGCTTCGGTCATGGCATGAATGG
>Ga0209012_1003803_pt1 | contig 10895 bp, 10 predicted proteins | sample RS3BMetagenome_FD_184735 | JGI IMG/M metagenome (GOLD analysis project Ga0209012, IMG submission 184735) | Ferric oxide microbial mat and aquatic microbial communities from Rainbow Spring, Yellowstone National Park, USA - RS3B (SPAdes) (version 3) ...
GAGGCGTTAAGAAATCCCGCAACGGATGCTGCACTTGCCGGTTCTACAAATATACCTTCTTTTGAAGATAGCATGTACTGTGCCCTAACAATTTCTTCGTCACTAACTTCAGCCATAATACCACCTGATTCTCTAACAGATTTGAGAGCTCTTCTCCAGCTGGCCGGATTGCCTATTTTTATTGCGGTTGCAATCGTGTTAGGAGAACTTAAAGGTTCAAGTGTTTTGCTTTTGTTTATAAAGGCTTTAAAGATCGGGGAGGCGCCGGATGCTTGCACACCCAGTAAACGGGGCATTTTATCAATAACGCCCAACCTTTTTAATTCATTTAGACCCTTCCAGAGTGCTGTTATATTGCCGGCATTACCCACAGGTATAGTTATCCAGTCTGGAACCCCTATTTCCTCAACTATTTCATAAGCAACCGTTTTTTGTCCCTCTATCCTGAATGGATTTACTGAATTTACTAAATAGGCATCTCCAGAATTTTTTGCATAATCTTTTACAATCTGAAGCGCCAAATCAAAGTTTCCCCTGACTTTGACTATATATGCTCCAGCTGCCCTCGCCTGGGCCATTTTTCCAAGTGCAACTGCACCATCAGGTACAACCACATACCCTCTGATGCCAGCACGGGCAGCATATATAGCCAAACTTGCTGCAGTGTTTCCTGTGGAAGCGCATAGCACTGACCTGAACCCCTGTTCTATTGCACGAGTAATAGCCACAGTCATTCCTCTATCCTTAAAACTGCCTGTGGGGTTCATGCCTTCATTTTTTATATATAGTTTTTTAACCCCTGAACTATCGCCTATCCTCAGCGATTTGTACAGTGGGGTATGGCCTTCCATGAGCGATACGCTTTTATCTTTATTGACCGGTAATACGTCTGAATACCGCCATACACCAATGCCTGAAAATTTTGCTTTAAGCTCACTATTGTCATAATGTATCGTAAGAGGATCTCCGCACTTGGGGCAAAAGTAAAGGTTTTTATCTAGCGAATCTGTAAAACCACAGTTTTCACAAAGGTAATTGGGCACGTCAGAGGTTTAATGCCCGTTCATATTAAAATCTTTACGTTTTAGATTTTAGAAAAAATATAATTTTTTTCAATCGAATTGCATGCTGAATTTAGAATTATTGCAGATTCATGCTGATGCGCATGCACTCCAGCCGCAAACAGGGCATGTTGCACATCCCTCCTTAAATTCTACCTTTGAGCCACATACAGGGCATTTATCATTGTTCAGAACACTCTTGTTCTGAACAATAACCTCATTTTCATTTGTCTGTTTTTTTGGTGCGCTTAGAACCTGAACTTTGAGAGATTTATCCCTATAAACTGTTATGTCCTTTACACCAAGGTTATGTGCCAGAATAAAGATGTTTCTAACATCTTCAGGCGTTACGTTGGATGGCATATTTATTGTTTTTGAAACAGAGCTGTCAACCCACTTTTGTATTGATGCAAGAGCCTTTACATGGTCCTCAGGGTCTATTTCCATCGAAGTTACAAAGACTTTCCTGATCTCCTTGGGTATATAGTTCAAAGAACCTATTGTACCATTGTGTGCAACAACATCTCTAAGAAGTTCTGTATCATAAAGCCCATATTTTTGCATGATACGTTCGAATGCGATATCAATGTAGTAGAAGGAACCAACAGTAACATTTTTTTCATATACAAGCGCAAATACAGGTTCTATCCCACTGCTCACTCCAGCTATCATTGAAATGCTACCTGTGGGTGCTATGACAAGATTAAACCCATGCCTCACACCATATTTTTTTACATCTTCTGCTAACAAATCCCAAGCAAAATGCCATGAATTTTTATCATAAAATCCTGCAAAAGGCATTTCACCTTTAGCATACTTGCTCTTATCATAAATGGGGAAAGGCCCACGCTCTTTTGCCAGTTTTATGGACTCTACTTTTGACCAGTACTGAATAAATTCCACAAGCTTTTCCATAAAGTCACGAGCTTTCTGATCATTATATGGTAAATTTAGCTCAAAGAGCAGATCAGCAAGGCCCATTATCCCCAACCCTATTTTCCTAGTCAGTTTGGTTGCTTCCTCAATTTGTTTAAGGGGATATTTGTTAATGTCTATTACATTATCAAGCAATCTGGTGGTTATCATGACTGTATCCTTTAAACTATCCCAATCGTATTCTATTTTACCATCATCGCCTTCCTTAACAAACGACCAAACGTTTATGCTCCCTAGGTTACATGACTCATTAGGATATAGCGCGGTTTCACCACAGGGGTTGGTGGCCATTATGGGTCCAAGTGCTTCCACAAGTGGATTGTACCTGTTCATGTTGTCAAAGTAGATCAATCCTGGCTCGGCGCTTTCCCACGCTTGGTAGGATACCATGTCCATAATGTGTACTGGATCCACATAATCCAATATCTTTTTGGTGCGTGGATTAACAAGTGGATACTTTTCGCCTTTTTCATAAGCTTCCCAGAATTCAGGGAAAACCAGAACAGATATGTTAAAGTTGTGAAACATAGCATTTCCCTTTTTTGCTGTGATAAATTTCATTATATCTGGGTGATTAACGTTGAGTATACCCATATTTGCTCCCCGGCGCACTCCGCCCTGTTTTACTACCTCTGTCATGTAATCAAAGAGGCTCATAAACGAAATTGGGCCGCTTGCGACACCACCTGTTGATTTTACAAAATCGCCTGCAGGTCTAAGTTTGCTGAAATTATATCCCACACCACCTCCTGCCTGAAAGATCAGCGCAGCACTTTTCAAAGTATCCATTATGCTTTCAAGAGAATCCTCAACATCAAGCACAAAGCATGCGCTCCCCATTCCATAATATGAACCAAAATTAACCAGCGCAGGTGTATTTGGCATGAACTTCTTGCTGACCATCAAAGAATAGTAAAGTTCAATGTAATTCTCTACATTATTCATCTGTCCACCGTTTATCATGTTCAAAAGTTCAGACCATGACAGTTTCATGTGACCCTCTGTGTTCATTTTATCATAAAGCTCTTTTAATGAGCGCTTATGAAATACATTTAGTTCATACTTTCCTATTTTAATTTCAGTTTTATCATCGAACTGTTCCTCTTTAAATGAGCTCCCCCTTTCCTTTCTGAACACCCTTTCATCATAAATTATATCAGGTAACGCAACATGTATTGCAACGCGCATAAATAGCTGCTTTGGTGTTTCAACGGGTTTTCCACTTTCGTCCTTTTTAAGGTAACGCGAAGCCAATACCCTCAATGCATTTATGTCAAATGCCTTATCAACCTCATCAATGGTTTCCTTATTAAGCACCTTCTTCTTTTCTTCCCTTATTTCAGCGCGTTTTTCTCTGTAAATTATGTAGGCCTTGGCTATCCTGGCCTGATTTTTTTCTATGAGTTTTTTCTCAACAATATCTTGAATGTCCTCAACCTTCGGAGTACCTCCCCGGCTTTCCAGCTCCATGACCACAAGGTCAGCAGTGCTTTCAGCTAATGCTCTATCATTTATTCCGACAGCCTTTTGAGCTTTCCATATGGCCTCCACTATCTTATTTTTATCAAATGGCACTACACGCCCATCCCTTTTTACAACATTTTCTATAACCAAATACACTCAGCAGAGTTCATAGTGAAGGTCTATAAAATATAGCTTTTTGTAAAATTGATTTGACAAAATTAAAAGCACATATGTAAAACTAAGCAACAAGTAATGTAACGACGCAAAAATAAATTATCCGCAACAGGTCAAAAAATTTATGATTGTTAAAACTGCCTGGGCAAAAATTTAAACTAACCTAGCTTTTCAGGAAGTGGATTCCCATAACCATTCAGGAATGCTAACTGATTTAGCGGTTTCCTGTTTTTCTTTCCTTTAATTTTTTTGCTAGGCTTTCCAAATGGTATAATTGTTAAAAGGTACAGTTCTTCTGGCGCACCAAGAATATGTGAAACCTTTTCCCTTTCAATTCCGCCAACCCAGCAGGAACCCAGTCCAATGGACCAACCTGCCAGCATCATGTTCTGCACCGCTCTGGTTCCATCAATTATATGAAACGGATTCTTTTGATCCACATAAACCGCTATGGCAAACTGAGAATTTGATATATAATGGCCAGTGGTGGCAAGGTCACCCACTTTTTTTAACAACTTTTTATCATTAATTAAAATGAAGGTCCACGGTTGCCTGTTATAAGCACTAGAAGATGCCCTGCCAGCTTCCAGAACCTTAACCTGCTGTTCAAAAGGTACAGGCTCCTGGGAAAATTCTCTCACTTCTAACCTGGTTAAAATCGCTTCAAATGTATCCATAATTGTTTTTAATGATGATAACTTTTAAATCTTGCTAAAAATTTTTATTTTTTTACACATTAATCTATAGATTTTGCAAATTCATTGTGGATTTCCCTAAAACCGTGTTTTGAGTAGAACGAAACTGCTATGAGGTTCTTTGAAGGAAACCTTGCAATAATGAGCGTTACGCCCATCTTCTTCAGATCCTCCTCCACAAAGTTCAGGAAAGTGCCGCCAAGCCCACCCCTCCTCTTTGCAGGATGAACGTAGAACTCTTCAATCCTTGCCACCTTTGAAGGGGTGTAAAATTCCCTCTCGTCAAACTTGATCTTTATTGCGGCATAGGGTTTCTCCTCTTCCTCGTATATGTATATCAGGCTGTTCTCGTCAGAAATAGCCTTCTCTACTGATGCCCTGACCCTCTGCCTTATGTCTTCAGGAACCTGAAGCAGTGGATCAAATTCAGAGTTCAGAATGTACATTCTGCTGAACATGTCTGCCAGTGTATCAATGTCGGATTTTGTTGCCCTTCTGATGGTCATTTTCTAGTCACCATTTCTATATTTCTTTTGGCCTCTATTATCCTTTTCCTTGCAAGTTCAAGGTAATCTTCATACTTTAATGGGTTCCTTGCATAGCCCTCTTCCCTAGCCCTGTCAGCAACTGCTGCGGCAACCTCATAGAACATGTCCCACTCATCCATCCTTGGTATTATGTATTCCCTGCTTATGCCCCGCCTTTCAGCATAGTTTGCAAGGGCCTTGGAAGCAGCTATTGCCATGGTATAGCTAATGTACTTGGCCCTGCTGTCCAGCACACCCCTGAACACTCCAGGAAAGACAAGCGAGTTGTTAACCTGGTTTGGGAAGTCACTCCTGCCAGTGGCAACTATATAAGCGCCACCCTTTATCGCCTCATCAGGCATGATTTCAGGAACTGGATTAGCAAGTGCAAACACAATTGACCTTTCTGCCATCATTGAAATCCACTCCCTCTTTACGGTGTCTGGGCCAGGAGTTGATGCAGCAACTAGCGCATCAGCACCCTTAAATGCATCCTCAATTGTCCTGCTGTCCTCTTTGTTTGTTGAAACAGCAAGGTCGTACTTCCACCTGTTGGAGAACATGAGCTTATCAACGTCATTCCTTTCAGCGTACAGGGGTCCCTTGCTGTCTATCATAACCATTTTGGATTTGTCAAAACCGTATATCGAAAGCATGTTTGCTGCTGCTATGTTTGCTGCCCCAGCTCCGAACAGCACAACCTTTGCTGATCCTATGTCCTTTCCCACAATTTTAAACGCGTTTATCAGACCTGCCAGTATGGCTGAAGCTGTGCCAAGCTGATCGTCGTGCCACACAGGTATCTCAAGCACGTTTCTGAGTTTCTCAAGCACTTCAAAGCACAATGGGCTCTCAGTGTCCTCAAGGTTTATCCCGCCAAGGGCCGGCTCTATTGCTTTCGCAAACCTCTCAAAATCGTCAACACTGCCTGCCCTTATGGGCAATGGTATCGCATCAACCCCACCCAGGTACTTGAAAAGCAGAGCCTTCCCCTCCATTACTGGCATGGCAGCTTCAGGACCAACGTTTCCAAGCCCAAGAACCCTGCTGCCGTTTGTAATTATCGCAATGGTGTTCCACCTGCTTGTCAGGCTGAAGCTCAGGTCGCGGTTCTGGTGTATTGCCTCAGCCACCTTTGCTATGCCAGGCGTGTAGATAACTGCAAAATCGTCATATGATTTTATCGGAACCTTTGGGAGAACCTGTATCTTTCCCTCATAGGTCCTTGAAAATTCTATCGGATCCATGGATAAATTGTGCAGGCCTTATTATATTATGTTATCATTGTCAGCATTGAATGATAGTCAATAGCCTAATTTATGAACGTTAGTTCTGGGTCCTTAAGAGATATTTATGACTATATGAAATTATATTTCCTTGATATTTAATTTATTCAGTAAACTGCTGTACCATTCTGGAAGCTCAACATTGCACACAGCTCTATCGGGCGTGTAAGGTTTTATATCAATTACAGGTGTTTCATCAAAAGCATCAAGACCCTTTACTGTAATGGATGTCTGACCTACATTTATTAGTTCTACGATCGAAAGTGCTATAGGGTTAGGTCTATTTGGTGAATCAAGTGCAAAAACACCCACCTCGGGAAGAGCTTCAAGCGGCAAACCATATCTTGTGAGCCTTCGCGGTCTTACAAGTAAAACCCCTTTTTCGAAATCTCTCAATTTATTAAAATAACATAAAATTATTGCGTGAGAAAATCCTTTGAGGCCCTTTAATCCATCCTTATATTTTTCATAAATAATTATATCTGAAATAACTTTTGAGTGATCTCCTTTTATATCTTCTACATTATGTTTAACTTTAACAAATCCTATCGGTTCTAATGTGATGTTTTGCATTAGCCTTCAGTTACCTTTAAAAATATAAATGTATTTCTATATATTAGATATAAATGAACCAATGGCAATCATTGTTTAAGACAGATTTACCTTTGATAGTGGAGGTGCCCAAGAACGATATTGAAGTCGTTAACGCCGCAATAGACGGGGGAGCAGATGCAGTTATGCTTTCGGTTCTATCACAAAAATCTCAATATATGACTGTAAATTTTGATGAAGAGATAGAAAACATAAATCAAATTGCATCATCAGTAAATGTCAAAAAAGGTGTTTTGCTGGGCGATTTAAGGCTAATCGAAAAACAGGAATGGGAGCAATTAAAGACTTGCAAGCTTGATTTTTTGGCGGGATATCCAAACACGGTACCTCCATTTATATTGAGAGACGAAGCCTTTCCCCTGATTCTTTATACACCTACAGAAATGCCATTAGAATTTTATAGGGTTCTGGGAGAACTGTCGGGAGTTGAAGCACTTGTATTTTTGCCACGCTCACAGTCTGTTACTGATATTAAATACAATATATTGGATATAGTGGGTTTTATGCTGGTTTACAGTGCAGTTTCTAAACCAATTTTGTTCAAAGTAGCAAACAGTCTTGAACCTGATGATTTGCAGGAACTTGCAAGCAAGGGCGCTTCAGGATTTGTTCTTGATCCATCATTAACCGGATCTCTGGACGCTGAATACTATAAGCTTTTTACACAAAAATATAAAGAGCCACTTTTGCAAAAGAAAAAGTACAGATTTTGGGGATAGATTAATTTTTAGCAATTCTGACGTCCTCACAGCCCTAAAGGAAATGTGGTTCCTTCAAGGCTGATCATAGGTTCGTGGTTTACCGTTTTCATTCTCACTGTTTCATTGCTAGTGGTTACCCACCCCGCTCCAGCGGTAGACCGCAGGCTGTGCCTTGCCAATAGTTGGTAGTTTAGCTTTGGTTTCCTTTCCAGCAATGATGTGCACTGTATTTGTTCTACGCATTCTCTTTGTTATATTATTCTCATTAATGATATATAAGTATATACTTCGCAATTCATCTCCTCCATGAATGTCGGAGCTTTCTTGCTCACGGATTTGTAAAAATAATAGAACTATATATATTATATACTGGCTAATTAATACTTAATGGGTAAATTAACCATAAGAAAGCTGCAAAAGGTGGGTAAATCATCCTATTCCTTGGTACTTCCAAAATACTGGATTAACCGTCTTAACGTTGGGCCTCAGGATCCAATTGCTGTGGAAGACTACATTGATGAGCTTAGAATTAGGCCTGCGTCATCTAAAACATCTGCAGGAACAGCAGATCTTAAGATAGAATTAAAGGTAAAGTCAGAGGAGGATTTTGAAAAAATATCGAGAAAAGTGATATCAGCATATCTGGCCGGTTGCAACGTGATTACCTTGAAGACCGACTCCGAAAGGCTTCCCCTTTCGTTAAAAGATAACCTTAAAAACCTTGTTTCCGAACTTGCCATAGGCCTTGAAGTAATAGAAGAAGGAAAACGCACCATTAAGTTTCAGGAAATAGTTTCAAACCCAACACTGAACTTTGATGGAATAGTTAGACGTATGTACAATATATCCTTGGATATGCTGAACTTGGGAATTAAATCGTTCATTGAAAAATCCTATGAAGATGCCCAATCTGTAATAAAGGCGGATGTGGATGTGGACAAATTCTACCTATATGGCATAAGAGCAATAAATAATGCTGCGGAAAATAGTTCATTTTTAAGGGAAATCGGATTCGCTAAGCCAAGTGAACTGCTGATCGCCAAAAGCATTTTAAAGAGTATCGAAAGAATAGCAGATCACGCTGTGTCAATATCCAAGCTTGTTTTTATGAACCTTCAAATTAACGGTGAAGAATTGAAATTCATTGAGGATCAAAGCCAAGAGGCATTAAAAATTTACAGTGCCGCCTACGAGTCAGTTATGATGGTTAATGAAGATACTGCCAATAGGGTTATATCACAAACCAATAGATTTGTCGGCGAGCTTTCAAACCACCACACTCAAGGTCATACGATAGCTGTTTTGGAACACCTTGTAAGAATAGCAGAATATTCTGCTGATATAGGAGAAAATATAATAGATTTGATTGTAAGCAGGGCTATCTCTATTTAGGTGCACATTTAATTATTTTTAAGTTTTGACTAAGAAAGTAGAAATACGCTATAATATGATTTTTTGATTCAATTTAACCTTATAGAGGTTCAATTGGGCGAAAATTCCCTTTCGTTAAAGAGGATAGTTACCTTATAAAGTTAAGATCAGATAACCCAAGTGGATCTCGGTTGATATAGCGATGTTATACCCTTGGGACTATGGTTCGAGGACAAGGGGGCGGAGAGAAAACATGCCATATGGAGCATTATAGAACGGTTCCGTTCTATGGAGCATCAACTGCAGGAGAATGGGGATCGAGGTTTATCAAGGAAACAGGAAATCTCCACCGCAAGGTGCGATGCAACGTCCGAAAGGGCGCGATAGTTAACCTAGGCAAAACGTCCCACGCAATTATTGCAGGATCAGATCAATATGGATCATCATTAATTCCTTTCAATGGAATAAGGGCTCAAGCCGCTTTTAATTAAACATCTAGTTGCCAAATCAAATAAGTCATAACATTCTAGCGATGCTCTCTAAAATAGAGGTTCCTACAAGACAATCGAGAGGCTTCACTCTGATGCTTGCTTGCCTGCTAGCGGTGCAAAATCTGCTGATGAAAAGGAAGGAGATTTCCCCGTTAAACGCAGGAGAGACGCCCTGAGGATGAACACACTTATGCGAATAGCATGGTGGAGTACTCATATATTCCCCATGTAAAAATGTAGCCTGGAACCGGGAATCTATGCCCTAAGGACGGCGTAGTTCACGAAACTCACCATTTATTCTGCGACTGCTTTAGTACATGCAATCTTGGTTTGGTAAGTGACCTGTTTGATCGCCGCATTCCCTGGTTGCTGCCTTTCAATGCTGTTCGCTAGATAACTCCACATAGCTATCTCTGATTTTTTTCATGATAGTACTGTCACCATAAAGCACAATACCTGAGTCAATGATTTCCCGAATTAACCTTCTTCCCTTTCTGGCCATATCGATCAGCTGTTCCTCTGTATATGTTCGCGGCTCAACTTCAACCGAAAGCGATGAATCCATAAAGTTCGTTAAATCAACTCCAGAATCATACACAACTATTATTACATCAGCATCGGAGAAAGCGGTGTAGTCACCTCGGGCTAGTGACCCTATCAGTATAACGGCTTTAGCGCCCCTTTGAGAACAGTGCTTTCCGTAAGCTTTAAGTTCTTTCATGACTCTGCCATAGTTCATCTTAAACAATTTTACTTTTGATGTATTCAATGATTTTTTCGGCATACCCCACCATCCTCCTAGCTTCTTCTTCTGTATAATAGTCCATAGGTGAACCTTCTGGATGGGAATTTGGGTACCTGCTGGCGATGTATGATTTGTCCAGTTCCTTTGCCATATTTATCAGCCTTGTGTCTGCTCTATCGGGCAGGGAATCAAGCAATCTGTACACGGAATGTCCCCAGGCTTCAATTCCCAGCTTCTGGAATAAGGCCTTTACCGCCTTTTCTGATGCCTGCTGGGCCGCAAAGCATGCCCACTCATAATCACCGAACTCCAGAGACCTCCTTGCATGTTCCAGGTCCCTGATCGCCTGCTTGAGCCAGTCATTTGCGCGTGATACCATATATGGACGTTTACATTCAGGTCGAATTTAAAGTTAGCTGACCGGTTCCTTTATTGCACAATTTTTAACATGCTACACAATATAAAATTACGAAAAGTACCAGGAAGCTCGTTGATTAATTGGGAAATTGATGAATTTGCTTGTACATGCCTACTCCTTGGTCAGGAAAAGAAGCTTAAGAGCATTAAAGAACTGGAGGAGGAAGTAGAATTTGCACTGACATCCTCACAGCCTTAAATGAGTGGTTCCTTCAAGGCTGATCATAGGTTCGTGGTTTATCGCTTTCATTCTCACTGTTTCATTGCTAGTGGTTACCCACCCCGCTCCAGACCACAGGCTGTGCCTTCAGTTAGCCACTTACCCTCATCGGACTATGTTTCATCATGTTTATTGCTCCGTTCAAATCTGCGTTTATTACCTTCTCAGTGTGAGGACACTCGAACAAGCCCCTCT
>Ga0209012_1003805_pt1 | contig 10892 bp, 11 predicted proteins | sample RS3BMetagenome_FD_184735 | JGI IMG/M metagenome (GOLD analysis project Ga0209012, IMG submission 184735) | Ferric oxide microbial mat and aquatic microbial communities from Rainbow Spring, Yellowstone National Park, USA - RS3B (SPAdes) (version 3) ...
CTGTGCCTTAATGGGAGGTACGGGTCGGGGGTCTGTAAACACCCTGAAGGGGAGATGAAGGTACGACGTGAAGTCCACTGGAAACCCCAAAGCCCCGTCCGTAAGGGCGGGGTAGTTTACCTGCTTAGTCTCGTTTTTATGCTGCTGGCACTTAGCAAGGCTACGGGATCATCAAAGCTATTTTCCTCAAGAATGGCTTGGCAGATCATTCTCCTTTTCATAGCATTCCTGCTCAGTTATGCTCAGAACCTGCCTTTTTACCCTTTTACCAACATCGTTCAGACAAATTGGTATATGCTAGATGTATTGGAACATGCACTCTCTGTTCTGTTTTTCGTTGCCTCCATCTACCTAGCTAAGCAAAAAAGAATTACCAGTTTGGAGAGTCCGTCATCTCATTCCTTTCCGTAGCTTCCGAACTTGTGATAGTCAACATCTTCTCTCTTCACAGCTACGAGTGTTTCTGAAGATACTAGGTTTACCCTTCCCATTAGTAACTCGATAACTGATTTTTCATCCGGAGATTCAAAGATGACCACTTCATCGTACCTTCCAAGAGTTACATAATGAGCTATTATCTTTATGTTCTTTTTCTTGGCTTCTAACCGTAGCATTTCTGTATCATGCTTGCTCGGCGCTTCCTTGTACTTGGCCATGCTTATCATTATCATATGCTTACCTTTCTGGATTCCGGATATTAGAACTTGCCGGTCCTCTGTTTTTTACTTTGCTTTCCATCAACGCTACGCAAGCAAACCATTGTTTTGCCATCCTCTTTTACAATCTCCAATTTATCTTTGTAAACCAGATCGTACAACACAGAATTGAACAGAGCAAGATATGTAGCTGGAAAATGCCTTTCAAATTCTGCCTCAAGCATGTTCTTCTGGATCCTATTCGCTGCTTTGACAGATTCAAGTATCCAAGTTTCTATGTTTCTCTTTGTTTGCAGTCTATCTCTGCTTTCATCGTATCCCCATAGAGGTTCAGGACTCACTAGCTTCTGTATGTCGCTTTTGTCAAGTATAGAACTTATCATTTTAAGCTGCTCTTTTGCCGCTTCCTTTTGAGAAGCCGCAGAGGTAGCAAGCGGTACCTCGGCCGGTTCAGGTTTCGCCGAAATATTGAGTTCTACTGGTTTCTCCTTATTTGCAACAATACTTCCTGACAAAAGACTCGTCTTCCAGGAGTACATTATCAGACCTACTATTGCAAGCATGGAAAGCAACGGTGCAAGACCAAGAAGTATAGGCGGGGCTATACCGTCTGATATTCCCAGCTCAACATAAGTCAGGTAAGGGGTTCCGAACTGTAGGATAATTATCAGACCAACCAATGCAGCAGGCAGAACTACAAACAGAAGTCTATATTTTCTGTATAGTTTTACAACAGAAATAGACTGGCTATGAAGAACAAACATCACAACTATGCAGGCATCAGCTACTATTGCTATTATTGTTGCAGTCCAAGCAAGCAATGCTGCTCCAAAACCGACATAGATTCCTCCTTCTATCTGTGATAGATAACCCGCGAAATGAAGAACCAGAACCAGAATTACCACAGACAAAAGTGTAGAAAGTAAGATGTTTGTGTAGAATCGAAATCTGTTTACCGGCGGGGGCATCGTTTTGAAGAAGGGAGTTCCAGCTAATAAACTCAACTATGATGATTGTGAATTAAAAATTATTTCTGGCCTTCTTTTGGCAAGGATATCATCATCCTGTTCCCTTCCTTTGTTGATTCCACCTTACCCTGATATATTAAATCATAAAGTACAGAATTAAACAAAGGCACATACACCTTTGGGAACTGTTCTTCAAAAGCCATTTCAAGCCTTCCCTTTGGAGTCTTTCCTCCTATGTTCAAGGAAAGAATTATCCATTCAGCTATATTCTTCCTCGTTTGAAGCGCATCTCTTTCAGATTGACTGAGCGATGATGCCTGCGATGTGAGAATTGTCAGGTCGGTTGGAGAGACTATTTCACTTACCTTCTTTATTACCTCATCCTCTACCTTTGCTTGTGGGGCTACATCTAAGGTCGTGACAGATTCCTGTTTTGTGCTGCTAGCTTGAGGAGCAGTTATGGACTCCTGCTGTGTCTGTGCAGATGAAGCTATATGTAAAGTCTCTTTATTAGCAGGATGTTCCTTTGAAGATGCAACGGCAGAATGTGCTTGGAAAGAGCCTCCGTTTGTATTCAGCAATCTGTCATCTACCTTTGGCCCTTGGCCTACGAATATGAGGGCCCCCAAGACACTGAACAGTGATATTATGGAAGAAATTTCAATCAGAGCTGGAGGAGCTACACCGTCAGCTACACCTCTCTCTATAGGAAATAACAGTGTAGTTCCGTACTGTACAACGAGAAGTACGGCTACCAACGTAACAACCAACATTGTAACTAGCTTCTTTCTTCTTGATACAACTGCAATGAATGATATGCCTCTGCTATGTAGTATGAACAAAAGAACCAAGAAAAGCGCAGCTATCAACGAGAATATTGATGATAGCCATATCAGCACTGCAACAGAATAGCCGACTGAAACTCCATTAGCTATGCTTCCCAAATAACCAGACCACTGTAACGAGCCAAACAGTAATCCGACGAAGAGCAATAGATAGATAGCCCAAAGAACAATTGGCCTTAACGTTCTTGGCAAGGCACCTGATTCTCTTTTGCTAACATTACAAACGGCAGATTAATAAACGCATTAGCACAGCTTTCTGAATATATATCTTCAACAGGGAGGCTTTTTTAGTCCGAACTGTATAAAGAATAGAAGAAGGGAAGAACCAAGGAGAGAAAGAAGGAGATAGAAATAGATCAAAGATATTTGCACAAAATACCACATCAGGAAAAGAATCAGTATGATTGCAGAAAGAGAAATCAGTGTTGTTTTCTTGTATCCTTCAAGAGAGTCCCACGAGACAAGTGCAGGCTCTGCAGCCTTGAGTGATTCTCTAGACAGAACTTCCTCTGCAATAGTTGCCTTAACACTTTCTATAACTTCGAAACCGGCATGCTGAAGAGATAATTCAAGCGGACGAACTGTTAAGAGTGATTCATCCTCTTTCATCCTTTCTATTGCAAAGTAGCTAATTTTATACTGTGCAAGCGCAATCTGGGTCCTTCCCTCATAATCTGGGTCTTTCAAAATGAGTATTCTCTTCACTCTGTTTGGCGGACTCTCTATCTCGTATATTGCACCTGAATCCAATCTTCTTGAACCTCTAATGTTTAGGGCCTTTGCAACTTCCAGTTGCTGAAAAAGAGAAGATAAAGAATCGAGTCTTGCATTAACTATGAAGGATCTGATATTGAGATCATCCCTGCTGCCATCTACCCCTACAAGAAATCTGAGCAGAGGGGTCTGCGCCAGACCAAATGCTAATGATAGCGAAAGAATTAAAACGAGTATAATTGAAGCGTTAAAAAGAAGCAGGCTACCCGATATTCTCCCTTCATACATCTGAACGAGGAGATATGAATAGAGAAGAGCAAAGGAGACAAATTGAGTGTATATGGGGGATACTATCTTTTTCGGAAAAGAAAGAAGGGTAGCTGAAGTGCAATATATTATTCCAAGGATAAAATAGAAGATTGACAGAAGTGTTATGTTGTCAGGCAACAAAAGAGGAATTCTGACAAAAAGCATTAAGCCAGGGAATATTGAATATAGAATATAAAGCAGAAAAGGAATGTTGACCAGTCCGCCTAGAATTGATAGAATAAGCGATTTCGAACGATCACCAGCCCTGCCTGTTGACGCCAACCTAACAATCGAGCCAGAAGCGTTTGCATAAAAGTCATACTGATAAACACAATATCGCGTTACGAAATACGTAACACGCGTAATTATGTTACAAACAGTTCAGGCATATTTTAAATAACACATATCTTTCAGTGTTTATTGTTTGGGTATGCTATACCCTTAGCAGTAAAGAAATGAGAGAAAATAAACCAAGTATATATACTCCGTACCTGTAAAGGTCAAAGAGAATTATTGCATTTTTCCAATCCTGAGACTCTCTGGTCATAATTGCCATATGATGCATCATCACAACCATCAAACCAACGGAAATGGAGACACCGAGTGATAAGATTGAAATATTTCCCGCTTGAATATAGTAGGCTGCTAGCATCGGCAAAGCACCCCAAGTGATTCCGAATACTGGATATGAATGTGCAATTCTAGGTCTTTCTCTGGGATATGCTATAGCTGCAAAACCTTCTACAATTACAAAAATAAGAAAATACGGTAAATCCCATCTTAAGGCGATGTAAATACCGATAGCGGTTCCCAGTAACACTGAAGATACACCAGTTATCAACATAGGCTTTGAAGGTATCCTGAAATAAGGTGCAAACTTCTTCTTACTAGTCACTATGTCAATGTAATGGGCGCCAATGATGAGACCGAAGAGGGAGGCTATAAGGAGATAAATGTACTTCTCAATGCTGAAAATAGGAGATAAAGCTTGTGAAAAGGTTATCCAGCAGAGGAACATTAGACTAAAAGGAATCCTTAGGCCATAGAGCCAAACGTTTCTCTTCCAGAACCCGAATAGGTCTGGTTCAACGGGAGGCTTCATCGTTATTTTGATAAAGGGGTGTTGTATAAAGAAATTTTGATTTGAATTATAGCGAGGACATAAAACAGGATAATCATAAAAAGATTGCAAAAAGGATCTTTTCTACACTTTATACCAGTTATGACAAGGTTGTTCTTTACTTCACATTTTTTCAGGAGCTAAAATGGAAGATGAGGTTGCTAAGTTTGTCGAATCTTAAGAGTTGTGATAAAGTGCTTGATATTGGCATAGGGACTGGCTTTTTAGAGGAGTTTTATCGCAACTGTTCGGTACCTCAATTCATAGGAATAGATATGTCGAAGGAGATGCTTCAAGCCTGTATGAAGAAGAAATTGAATCGTATTGACGACTTGATACAGGCTGACGCAGAAAACCTTCCTTTCAGGTGTAGCTCTTTTGATGTTGTTGTTTCATGCTATGTTACAAAATACTGCAAGCAAGGAATCTTCTGTAATCAAGCTTCATCAGTTCTTAAGCCTTGCGGAAGGTTGGTCTTATACGACTTTGCCAAGCCTACCAGAGTGATGAGTTTGAACTACATCTATGTATTTGGGATATTGCCTTTTCTGGGTCGATTGGCAGCTCCTTTTGCAAAGCAACTCCGCCCTACACTGGAAGAGTTGCCTAAGGTAATAGCATCATCTGACTGGGAAGCAAGTATTGAGCTGGAATTGATGAAGAATAGGTTCAAAGAAGTGAAATCAGAAATGCTGAATGCAAAAGGAGCAAGACTGGTTATGGCTAAGAAATAGGTGTTTTGCGCATTTTCAATTAATAGTTCCCATATCCAACGACAAAGGTTTAATTCGGGAGAAGCTTGAAAATGTTACTCATAGAAATAATTGATGGAAAGGACTGCGAGAGGAATAGGTCGATGAAGTATCGGAGGTTGTGCTAAGAAGAAACGAAAAGGCTGAAATTTTGATGATATCTTCACTTGCACAGTGACTTGCAAGCTGAAGTCCAGGTGCCTCCAAAACATCTCTGGCACAATCTTTTTCCCAGTGTTTGGGCCTTGAGTCTAGGAGAATGCAATTTACACCTTTCTACCTCTTATGAAGTTTAAAAGGATAAAATATCTGCTGAGTAAACGATAAAAAAGGTTGATAGTAACAGTATATGGTATGCGAAGCATTATCCGCAAATCGGTAATATCTGAGAATTAAAGCCATTGCAGTTGTAGATATCCTGATATTCTATATCTGTCTCCTAGCTGGTGGTCACGATTGAGAATAGGTTTCGGTCTCTTTGACCAGCTTGAGTGGCCGGAAAAGAAGGACTACAGAACAATGTTGAATGAAAAATTCGAAGTTGTAGCGCTTGTTGATAAGCTAGAATGTTTTGATACCTTTTTCAGCACTGAGAGGCATTTCACAAGGCTTTCGGCAAACTTATCACAGAGTGTGCTTATATCCTCTTTAGCCCAGATTACATCAAGAATCAGGTTTGGGGCATTAGTCTATGTGCTTCCAACCAGAAACCCTCTGATGCTGGCTGAAGAGATTACAATGCTTGACCACATAACCTCAGGCAGGCTGGATATGGGGTTTGGCAGTGGTATCTCTGAACTCGAGCTCGAGCTGTTTGGACTTGATGCAGCAAAGGCAAGAATGGTGAGCAAGGAAGCATTTGCCATGCTTCTGAGATATTTTACGACAGAATCTGATACGTTCACTTTCAATGGCAAGTTTTTCAGATATTCCAATATACCTAGATTGGTGAAACCATACCAGAAACCTCATCCACCCATCTGGGTTCCGTCAAGGAATTTAGAAACAATGAAATGGCTTGGTGAGCATGGCTTTAATACAGCCTGGATCTTTGATACATATGATAAGATAAGATCTGCCTTTGACAATTACTGGAAAAACTTTAACGCTGTAGACAAAATACCTAAGGTAGGCCTTGTCAGGCATCTGTTCGTTGCTAGGTCTGACGAACAAGCGCTAAGAAAAGTGAGACCTGCTTTAGTTAATTATGGGAGAGACGAAAGATTTCTCTTCAAGCCTTCGGTAAAGTCCTATGCAAAGAAAAGAACCGGGTATCAGCCCTTTGACCTCTTCTCGTTCGAAGACCCGGACTACATAATCGGACATGATATTGCTATAGCCGGTTCTCCCAAGACAGTGTCAAAGAAAATAAAGAGAGCTGTCAGCTTAACAAGAGCGAACTACTTTATGCCATACATGGACTTTGGCAGCATCGAACATGAGGATGTTATGAGTAGCATCGAGCTCTTTTCGGAAGAGGTCTATCCTGAATTCGCTGACTGAGCAATTATGCCTTGCTCAGGAAACCTTTACTTTTTCCTTTTGAGGTCTTGACTCTCTTTGCTGCTTCTCTAATGTTTCTATTCTTTTGCTGATTGCAGAATTGACGGCCTTCAGTAATTCTATTCTTGCATTTCTAAGGTGAATAAGTGAATCGTAATACTCTGAAGGCCAGACTCTTTCTAGGAGTTCATCGAAATGTTTCGGCGTAAGGGGTAAGAAGACAGGGATAGGTAAAGGTACAAATGGATAAGGAATTCTTCTGCCCTTCCTAACAGCCTCCTCTTTCTCCAATTCTACTCCCCGAAGGTAATGTGCAGGGCATTGTTAATAAGCTTCGCTCCTTTTAGCTTGTATTTGAATGTGATGGCAGGAAGGGGTATAAGAATTTCGGAACGACCGAAATCCATCTGGAGATGAAGAATCAATTCGTCTCCTATTCTTTCTACCTCTATATTATCCCTCGAAGGTAGACTTGCGCTCATCACGAGTTCTAATCCATCTTTTCTTGTCAATACTTGAAGAGGTTTACCAGAATAGTATACCTTGGAAGGGTCTTCATCGTCAAAGAGGTCCTCTGACGCCTTCTTCAGGAGGTTGAAGCCCTTCAGTTCCTCTCTGTAAAGAATTAGTTTTTTAACTGGTAACGGTTTGAAATCATTCTCTGCCCTTATCGAATTTTCCTCCTGCGCCTTTATCAGCTTTGTAAGGTATGGATCTTTCACAGACTCAGGCATTATTTTGTTGATTATAGCCAAGTCCGTATTGATTCCATAGATGCTTGACTGCATGTATGTTCTTTTTGCGTTCATTATGCTGAAGGTATCAGGATTCATCACCAGCCTTACACTTGTCTTGCTGTAATCGGTTAGCAGCTTTCTTACAGCCTCCATCTTATCCAGCAATTCAACCTGCTTATCTATGACTTTTCGAGAGGGAACTGGCATCCCGGTTATTGGTTCAAGCATCCTTCCCAAGTTTGCCGCGGGCGCTATCATCTTCATCAGCCGCCTGCTGAACCTTCCTATGAGGTAGGGAAGGTAAAGCAGCCTAAGAGCTTCGCCTGACGGTACCATGTCCATTATTAACACATCATAGCTTCCCCTTGAATCATAATCTTCTGCTTTCAAAAGAGCGGCAGCGCCTGTGCTACCAGGCATGTTTGCTAGTTCATAGGCTATCGTTTCGTCCACTTCCTTCACCTTAAAGAGCTCTACGAGATACTCCATTATTGTGGAATAATTCCTCATTGCTTCATCTACTGGGTCTATATGGACAGCATAGAGGTTTTCTGCAATCTTGGTTTCCTTTGCACCTATCGGAACACCGAAGACATCGGAAAGAGTGTGAGCGGGGTCTGATGACATCAAAAGGGTCTTCAGTCCTAACTCAGAGCATTTCAAGGCTGTGGCTGATGAGATGACAGACTTTCCTACACCACCTTTACCTGTATAGGCTATTATTCTCAAATGACTCGCTAGGCTTTGCTTAGCTTTCCTTTTAAGATGTACTGACAATTCAGAGACGTATTATTGAATTTTTTTCCTGATGGTCAATAACCTGTAGAGCAATATCATAACTGTTGAAGTGTATGATAGAAATGCAATAGTAAGCAAATAATTCCTGACAGGGTACAATAGATTCAGGTTACCTTGCAGGCTGAATAATATTGATACTCCTCCTGCTGAGCCAGCTACGAAGATCGGAAAGCTGGAGAGGCCTATAACAAGAGCCATATTTCTTAATGTGAAAAGTGTTCCACTTGCAAGTGACCTTGACCTTTCCCCGCCTTCGTTGACTACAATAACTGTAGATGCAGTCCAGAAAAGAGTTCCACCTACTCCGGACAGAAAAAGGATGACAAAGATAAAAATTACAGAAGGATTCAAGATAGCATAAGATAGAGCCAGTACACACGAGCCTTGTATTATCAGACCGATCAGCATCAGGGCAACTCCCCTCTGAGTTTTATCAAAGATGTAACCTCCTAGGGGGCTCGTAACAAGAGAAGCTATAGGGTTGGCCGCAAGTACAAAACCTGCAGTAAGCGGGGATAGTTTCACATCAGTCTGAAGATATACACTCATTGCGTAGCTCACAGCAAAGAAGGATAAAGCTTGAAGAGATGTAGCTCCGAGAAGAAGGGAATAGCTTTTGTCTCTGAGCATCGAGGAGGGGACGAGCGGTGCCCTTTTCTGAGTCAGTGCAAAAAATGGTGATAGTAGCAAAGCAGCTGTCAGCCAGTAATAATTGAGAAATGATATCCCAGCAGTAAGAGGAACTATGAAGACCAAGAAGCCTATGACGTTGCTCAGGTTGACTGCAACTGAGCTATCTCCCGAATCACCAGGAATGTTATTCAAGCCCAGAAGGATGGCAATTAAGCCTATTGGTATGTTTATCAAGAAGATGTACCTCCAGTCGAAAGTTACCAGCAGCCCTCCTAACACTGGTCCTACAAGTGCGCCAATCGACCAAGCGATCGAATTTATTCCTATGGCCTTCCCATGTTCGCTAGCCGGGAAGGCAGCAAGCAATATAGGGATTCCTACTGTCCCCATTATACCTCCTCCTATCCCTTCGACGGCTCTAAAGATGACTGCAGTCACAACGTTCGGGGAGAAAGCTATTATCAAAGAAGACAGAGAAAAGGTTGCAAAACCAATCAGATAGAGCCTCTTCTTTCCAAACCTTGTAGCAAGTCCTCCGCTAGGAACCATTGTCGAGGTTGTAGCTATCAGGTATGATACTATTACAAGAGTAAGGTAACCCAGACCTGTATTAAAGTATGATGCCATAGCAGGGATTGCAAGGTAGACTATCGTAGAATCGAGAGATGTCATAAGCGCTCCAAGCGTTGTAACCGAAAGCACAGTATACTTGGAAGGCACTTCTTCAGCCCTCCCTTTCACATTATTTAACGAATTCTGAAATACTGCATCTCTGAATCCGTTTGAAATGGATATTTGCTAAATAGCAGCTTAAATAAATGAGCTTAAGGTGATGCAAGCGTTGGAACGCAACCTAGAATCTGAAGTTTCAGGTATGAATTGGAAGGAGTTTGAGCTCTTGGCAGAGAAAGCCTTCTTAGCATTTGGTTGGGAAACGATAAGAAATTATCGTTTTAAGATGCCAAGAATGGAAGTAGATTTGATTGCTATAAAACATGATAATGCTTTTTGCGTTGATTGCAAGCATTGGAGAAGAACAGTAGGAGAGGCGACTATGTTAAGGCTTGCAAGTCAGCAGATTAAGAGGACACAAAGGGTTCTTGATGAAATGTTTAATCTGACAAGAGCAATGCCTATGCTTCTCACGAGATACGATGAACAACTCTTTGTCCTTCCTAACCGTGTGCCTGTAGTTCCCATCGCAAGGTTGCAGGGTTTCTTGCAAGAGTGGGAAGGATATCTTGATAGAATATATGCATGTAAACTACCCCGCCCTTACGGACGGGGCTTTGGGGTTTCCAGTGGACTTCACGTCGCACCTTCATCTCCCCTTCAGGGTGTTTACAGACCCCCGACCCGTACCTCCCATTAAGGCACGGGCTATGTTAACAGCCCCTACCATGGACCCATGGCTCGCTTCGTTTGCTCTACTGGAACTTCACCCTTCCCATTTCGATATGGAGCCTTATTCCAGCCTTTGGACATCCATACCACATCCGAGCGACACGCTCAAAGGAGTATTATTCAAGGACATATTTAAGCGCATTCATCCACCGGCCCTGTAGAAACCCTCTGAACAAAGAATAAGCTAAACTTGCAATCCTAGCTGCGTTATATGCTATTATTTTAAACCTCATTTCATTGTTCTGAGCCTTTGTTTTTATTGACTTGATATCATCCCCCATAGACTTCTTGATAACATAAAATATAGTCTCAACTTTTGACCTCTGATGATACATCTTTTTAGAATAGCCTCTCTTCATCTCCTTTCTGTACTTACCTTTAGTCCTCCATATTGGTATATCTTCATTTCTAGCTGGGATTATTGATAAAGCATTAAGCTCTTCTCTCAGGAAT
>Ga0209012_1003808_pt1 | contig 10882 bp, 14 predicted proteins | sample RS3BMetagenome_FD_184735 | JGI IMG/M metagenome (GOLD analysis project Ga0209012, IMG submission 184735) | Ferric oxide microbial mat and aquatic microbial communities from Rainbow Spring, Yellowstone National Park, USA - RS3B (SPAdes) (version 3) ...
CGCTTCGCTTGGTCGACGTGGTGGTGGGCTGGCGCCAGCCGCTCCCGGCCCGGGGGTGCCCGGTCTATACCGATGGCCGGCAATGGTGGGTCGTCACCCCACGGGGCCGGATGCCGTGCTGGCCCGCCCGCCGGACGACGGACCCGCCGGGGGCTTGGGTGACGGACGCCGGCCGGGTCTTAGTCCCCGATCCGCGGCGTTCGGGACGTTTCGCGGGCGACGAACAGGAGGGGTAAGGGTGCGGCGAGGGGCCTATCTCATCCTCGGGGGCATCGTGGGGGGCTACCTGGGCGGGGCGCTCGGCACGCTCCTTCATATCGGATATGGGGCGATTGTGGCAGGAGGCCTTGTGGGGGCCGTGTGGGGGTGGCGCCGGGGGCGCCCCGCACCGGTCGCCTCCTCGGCCTCGTCGGCTCAGTCGCTCGGGTGGGACCCCGTGGCCCGGGTTGTAGGATCCCACCGGGGTCCGTGCCCCCAGTGCGGGGCTTGGGCAACCCAATTGGTCAACGAACGGGGTCAGACCCGCTGGGTCTGTGACCGGTGCGGGGTGTCACCATTGCGGGGCTTCATGTTTGTGGTGGAGCTGGCGAAGGGATTCGAACCCCCAACCGGCTGATTACAAATTGGCGGCGGGGGCATCGGACCCGGACGTCGGGGGGCCATGACCCGGCCGCCGATCCCCGAAATCCCCTATGTCGAGCCATTTCTGTCCCGTCGACATGCCCCGACGTCGCCCGCGCCGCTGATTTTTCGCCCCCGTTGCGGGAGGCATGGGGGCACGTCGGGGCACGGCCAAAAGAGGTCGTCGATCCGGCCCCCGAACAGTTGCACCAGGCGGTAAGCCGACGGAAGCGAGGGGTGTGCTGTGTTAACGCGGACGGCGCCACCACGGATGGCGAGAGAACGTCCGCTGGAGAAACAGTTCGGTTTCCCGCAGATAGAGGACCAATTGCTCCCCTGCCTGATGCTGGAGGCAATAGTCGGGGATTTCCTTCCGCAGTTTCGCGATTTCTCCCCGATCCGCCGTGTGGAGAATCAGGCGATTGTGTTTCCGGTCGACCTTAAACATCTGCGGGTTCGTTTCGTACATCCGCCAGAGTTTATGTTGGATGGCCACCGTTCCGAACTGGACGTAGTCCTGTAATGTCACGGGCTCCCCCCATGCAGGGCACGTTCCCAAGGTCCGCACGAACAACTGCCCGAGAATGTCCGAGGAAAGGAGAAACGGGTCGGGAATCGCCTGGGGATCCTGTCGGAGTTGATCCATGAGCCCTCCAATGGCCGGCAGGCATTGTCCCAGGTATGCGCGATAGAACGCTGTGGTCATCTCGCGCTGGACCCGTGGGGCCAAGGTATCCCGAATCGCGACTTCTTTGGGGATGCTGGCCTCCACGTGAATGGGGATGATGCGTTTGGTGATTTCACTATCTAAGGCCCCCAAGTCCTTATTGGCGCTGAAGACAATCACGGGCTGATCCGGTTGATCCCAGTAGTCACTGCCTTTGATGAGGCCCACCGCATGGGTCCGAAATCGGTCCTGATCCACGTCGTCGACCAACAAGGGGAACAGGTGAGCTTGGGCCGCCCATGTCTTGTATCGCGTACTGGTGAATTCATTCCCCGGGAGTAACGGCGCGATCCCAAACATCATCCGACTGACGAGGCGAATAAAGTCGGTTTTGCCCGCGTTACTTTTGCCGTACACCACGGCCACCGCCGGATACAGAAACCCCCTGCGACCGGTTTGAATGGCGACAGCCCGCAAAGTGGGGAGGACCGGGGCTAAAAACAGCCAGTTGAGCAAAGCGAAATAGCGCCGTTGCATTTGCACGGTGTCGCCGCCTAAGAACCGGTCAAAGCCTTGCATATACTCCTGCAGGCGCGCAGCGTCCTGCCTGACGGCCTCGGTCGGCGGTTGCAAGTCCCAGACTGCCCCGTTCAGGGTGACGTGGCGATCCGGGATGGACACCCGAAGAGACAGAGGGGTCGGGGCCGTGTCTGTGACCGCTTGGCGGGCCGTGAAGGTGCGCACGGCTTCTTGAACGATGTCCGGCGTCAGCACCGTCCGCCCTTGGTGGTCCGGGGTTACAGGGAAATCTCGATATCGCGCCTGCCCCTCTTGGAATCGCACAGCAAACCTGGCTTGGCTTTCGTCTTCGGGGGAAGCCGGGTCTCTTTCTAAGACGACGACTCGGGGCGTCCGCACGGACCTTATGATGGGGAGGTCGTCGGGCGTAATCGCGCGGACAGACTGCAGGGTCTCGGGCGGCACGTCATCCGCATACTCCTTTAAGGCGTTGAAGTCGTCCAGAAAGAGTGCGTAGGCTACCAGATCGTCGTCAAAGATCAGTATCTTTTCGCCTTGAACCCCCCCGAATCCCGACAGCGACAGATTGGCCGACCCCATAATAACCCGGCGTGCCCCGCCGCCGCCCGCAAGCAAATACGTTTTCTCATGGGACACCTTTTTCCGCAGGACCCAAAATCGCAAGGTTCCCGCTTCGACACGTTGCCGAATCTCCGGAGGGCTGTCTTGCAACAGGTCCCGAAGTCCCAGAATAGCCGCGTGCTGAAACGCCAGGACATCTTGAATGTCCGGGGAGAGCACGTCTTCCGAGCCAAAAATAATCTCCACATCCGCAAACCCCGGCAACAGATACCGAATGAACGGCAAACTGGCCGAATACGTCACCGCGCGGAGCGAATCATATCCGCCGAATAAATCGGCTACCGAGGCCGACCAGGTGTCAAGAAACTTCGCTCGCACCACCTTTAGGTCGGTCGCTGCCGCGACAGGAAATAACCCGAGCTGGGTGTCGCCGTGAGCACTCCGTTTTGCCATACCCGCCCCTTCTCGCTCTCCCCACAGATTGCGTCGACCACCAACGCTGGAGGTTCGGTGGAACCTCACCAAGCTAAATCCTATGCCTTGCTCGCCGCACTTTTTAGCGAGAGACCCGCCGGCTACAAGGCGGTTGCGCCAGTCGGTATGCAGACCGGGGCGAGGGCGACGATGCCCCCCGCCCCCGTCGCCATGACGAGGTCGGGCGATGCCGCAGCAGGGCTCGCTCCTTTCTGGGGATTGGACGTCAGGGCACTGCCACCACCACGGCGTTACTGCCGTTGCCCAACGGCCGCTCGGCCTGCCAATACTCCCCGATGACGCCGACGCCCCAGGCGACGAAGCCGCCGCCGGCGATGGCCTGCTCTTGGAGATGTTGCACCGTGATGGCATCCGTCGCGTCGACTTGAATCGGGTTGTAGTCCGTGGTGGTGTCATGCACTTGCCAGCCGGCCGGAATGGGCAAGAGGGTCCCGTCGACGGGGATCCACGTCAGCGGGCCCAGCCCGGCCGGCGCGGCGTCCGCTGTCGTCTGGACCGTCGCGGGGGTCGGGGCGGCCGGCGGGACGATGTCCCCCTGGGCCAACACCTGGCGTTGCAACGCATTCAGCCCGGCGACCGTGGCCTGTACGGGCTGTTGGGCCTGGTACCACCCGGTCAACCAACCGAAACCGCAGATGACCACGGCCGCCACGCCGGCCCACAGCAATTTGGCGACGGCCCCCACGGGATCGCGGCCCGCCAGGACGCCCGCTGAGCCCATGTCGGCACTTGCCGAAGGGTATGACCCCAGATCGGGGGGTGCGTCGATGCTAGGGCCGTTTCCGCCCGTCTCCGTCGATGCCCGAATGTCCGCCTGATGGATCCCGCACTGTGGGCAGGTGGGACACGCGGCGACATACCGCCGCCCGCACCCAGGGCAGGTCCAGATGTCACGCATGCGGGGGTCCTCCTTTCGTTGCCGTATCCGCGGCCGTCACCCACGCCGCCAGGGCCTCCTCGGTGATGGCCGTCAGCGTGGTCCGGCGCTCAAACGCGATGCGTCGCAGGCGCTCGTACAGCGCCTGGTCGATGTAGACCATCAGGGCATGCCGGCCCGGTCCGGGTTTTGCCACGGGGTCGCCTCCTTTCGTGAGATGGGCAGGCGCTTTGCTCGTCAGGACCGCGACGCCTGCTGGTGCGGTCGACCCCGCCAGCGGCGGGGTTTCGCAGAACCTGCGGACCGGGATCACCCGATGCCGTTCTGCGGCACCGGTTGGCCAGGGCCACACGTAACGTCGTACCAAGATATTTCCTGCACGGTCCGCACCACCCGTATCTGCCGGTCGCTGTACCCCCCCTGGCGAAAGCAACCCAACCGGCCCCGGTTCAAACACCGTTCGGCCCCGCTAAGGGTCCGGTGCGCGTGCCCGCAACAACCCCGTACGCTGCCCCACGTGGTATAGAGCCCTTCGGTCATTGTTCCTCCCCTCTTTACCGTGTCTTTCCTGTTGCTAGGAGGATAGCACGCTAGATACATGCCGTCCATCCCATGAGCGCCGCCCTCCCGCCGGAGGGCACCGGGCTTGCACCGGTCCGGCCGGAGCCGGGGCCTAGCGGGCCTGTCGCAGGATGGTCACGGTATCATGTTCATACCGTGTGCCGACGTGGGTGGTGCGTATGACCAACAAACGGCGTGGCCCCTCGCATTCCGCGAAGAACCGGTCCGCGTCGTACAGGGACCGGAACCACTCTTTGTCCGGATCCCCCTCCGGCGTTTGGAACTCCACACAAAACAGCCGTACGGTCATGGGGCCCTCCTTTCGTTCTGACGCCGCTGGAGCAAGAGCGCCTTCGCCCGCGTGTAGTCAATGACTGTGGCCAGCACGCCTGTGGTAGCGACCGGCGGGGTATCGGCGGCCCCGGGTAGGTAAAACTGCCCATGGAGCCGGGGCATCCCCCGGCCCGTCCAGGCCGCCACTGCGGCGTCGACGGCCGCGGCGTCCACCGTCCGGAAGCCTTGCCGCTGGGGGATGTCGACAAAGCGCACGGCCGGCAGATCCTCCCACGGGCCCCCGACCATCAACCGCCCCGGGTCGCCCCCCTGGGCCTGAAACGCCAGTAGGACGTCCACAATGGCGGCCAGGGGCACGGTCGTTGTGAAGGCCGGCCCCTCCACGTAGTGGCCGCACCCGCGTTGAATCTCCCGACCGCCTAGATCCACCACCTCCCCCACCAGCCCGCGGTCGGCCAGATAGGCGACGGCGTCGGCACTAAGCCCACTCAGCCGGTCCACCCGAAACGCCCCGAAGCGGACGCCCGTGGCCCCGTCTCTCATGAGGCACCAGACGGGGTCCCCCCACGCCATGCGGCCGGCCGTCCACAGATCCACCCGGCGGGTGACCCCGACTTTCAGGGCCTCCCGCCGGAACGTGGCCGGGGTGGCGTAATACCCGCGGCCAATCCAATGGAGCCACGTGGTCATGCCGTCCCCTCCTCCCAGTTGCGCGTCCACGCGGCCCCCGCCGCCGTCAGGTCCAGGCAGTGGGTCGGCCGCGTCATGGCCACGTACCAGAGCCGCGCCTCTTCGTCGTGCCGGTAGGGGCGCCCGTTCGGGTCCCGGCCCTGGAACGGCCGCCAGTCATGGCCGAACCGGACGATGGGCCACTGCCGGCCCTTCGCTTTGTGCGCCGTGCTGACGACGACGCCGGCGACGGCCTCCGCGACGGTGTCGTGGCGCAACCGGGCGGCCATGCGGGCCGCGTGGTCGGCCCCCTGTTCCACCAGGCGGACAATGGGGGCCCACGCCTCCCCGCCCGGCACTTCGCTCAGTAGCCGCAGTTCGTCCCAGGACACGAAGTCCCGCAGATCCGGATGCCGGGGGCTGCCGCCGTGGTAGAGGGCCACGGCGCTATCGATCAGGTCGGCCAGTCCGTCCGCGCCGCCGGCGACGGCGACCGCCCGGCCGGTGTCCAGGGCGTCCAGCGCTGCCTGCATCACGCCGATGTTGGTCCGGCACAGGATGGCGGTTTGGGCCCCGGCGGGCACCTGGCAGCCGGCCTCCGTGACGGTCTCGGGGGCCAGATCCGGGCCCGGCAGGACCACCTGGCCGGGCGGCCCGCCGCCGGTCAGGGGCGGGTCCACGCCCCACAGGTCCAGAATGCGGCCGGCCACGGCCGCAATGGCCGCGCCGAACCGCCAGGACCGGGACAGAGGATACGCTGGGGCGTCGTAGTGACTCAGAGCGTCGATGGCGCCGCGCCACTCGTAGATCGCTTGGTGGGGATCGCCCACCATCCACAGCCGACCGCGTTGCGCCAAGACCAGCGCCTGTTGCACCGGCGCCGCGTCCTGGGCCTCGTCGAATAAAATCAGATCCGCCGGGATGGTGGGGGTGCTGAGTTGCCAGACCTTCAGGTACATGTCGTGGGTCACGGGCCAGTCGCCGCGGTCTCGGGCGACGGCCCAGATCCGAGCCGCCGCTTGGCCAATCACGCGCCGGATGCCGTCCTCCAGCCGCTTTTGGGCGGCCTCCGTGGTCGGGGCCCCCTCCAGGTGATACGCCGCGGCCAGGTAGGGATCCAGGACGGCCCGCGGGACATGGTGGCCGTTGGGTTCGGGGTCCGCACTATTGCAGAATCGGGCCAAGGTCCCGGCCACGGCCGCAAACGCGGCTTCGGCCGACCGGCCGTACATCCGGGAACGGTCGATGGTGTCGCCTTCGGCCCGCAGGATGTCCTGCTTGAGCCGCCACCAGGATCCAACCACCGGCCGGTAGCCACGCCAGGTCCGCGTGCCGTCGAACGCCAAGCTATGGGTCGTCCGGCTGGTGACGTGGGGAGGCATTTTGGCCTTGGCCTCGTCCGCGATCACCTTATTAAACGCGAGATAGAGGATGCGGTCCCGCGGTCGAGCCTCGGCGATCAGCCGCAGGGTCGTCGTCTTGCCGGTGCCGGCGTACGCGACGACTTTCCCGGGCAGCCCGGCCGCGGCGGCCTCCCGGATCGCCTCCTGTTCGGGGGTCAGCGTCAGTGTGGGCATGGGCCCACCTCCTTTCAGCATGTGAGCGGGAGCCCATAAGCGAAGCGGGGGCCATCGGGCCCCCGGTCCCGGCTTGCACGGGACAGTTCCTTGCGGGCTTGGGGTTAGGCAACGTCGCATGCGGCCTTGAGGGCGTCGACGTAGTCTGGGGCAATAGCCTCGGCCATGCCGTTTGTCATCGGATCCCACCCGTAGAACCCCCAACAGGAGTCCACGACGGTTACGGTTTCCCGCCCACATGGGCAACGGTCCACCGCCTCCACGATGTACCCGTACACGTCGCCGTTGAGATAGTGCGAGTAGGTATCGACTTCCGCCGCCAACACGGCCATCACTTGATCCCGGATTCGTCGGGTGACGCGGCGCACTCCATACTCCTGCCGCACCCGGTCCAGGGGGACGTAGATATATCCCACCTGTCCGCTGTCCCATTCCGCGTGCGGGGCGCGTCCTGTCCACGGCTGCGTCGACAGGCGCAGGACGGTGTGGTCATAGAGATAAAGGGGCAGGATAATGGCCCGCCCCTGGGTGTCGGCCAGGAAGTCGGCCGGGCTGGACCAGCCATGGCGCGGTCCGATTTGATAGCGACGATGCCACGATACGATGGTCCCGAGATGGTCAAATTCCACAGTCGGATCCGGCGCGTCAGTGTCCGGCACAATCTGGACACGGATTTCCCGCGTTGTGGTAACTTGGCACATGGTACTGTCTCCTTTCGCCCCCCGTTGCCGCGGGGGGCTTCACTGTCAGGGGCGAGCCCTGCCCCATGCGGAGGGGGCCCCTCCGCACGCGGCCGGGCTCGCTTACGCGAGCGGCCAGCCGGTCAGGCGGCTAAACGCCTGGCCGATGGCCGTGGCGGCCAGTTCCGTCGGGCATTGCCACATGAGGACATCGTCCGGATTGGTTACCTGGGTTTCGGGCATCACCACGATTTGCGGCCGGGTGTCCTGGGCGAGGGCCACGACAGCCCACGGGCCCCGGTTGTCGACCGGGTGCCGGCACAGGTCACGGATGGCCGCCGCCTCGGCCGCGTCGGCGGCCAGCAGGGACAGGGCAGTTTCGAGCATGGGGATCTTTCTCCCTTCCGGATGACGCGGCGGGGTCCAGCCCGCCGCAGGATGTGGGGGGTCACTATACTGCGACGATGCGGCCGTGCTGTTCCGCCAGCCCGGCCGCGGCAAGCAGGGTGTCGAATGGTTCGCGATCACCATCCAACACCGCCTCCGCGACGTCCGGGTAGAGGCGCAACACACTCACCAGCGTGGGCGCGTACCCTTTTTGCCACAGACGGCGTAGGGCCCGACCTTCGGCAGCCCAGTACTCCGCTTTCGTCACGTCGCTGCCTCCTTTCAGGGGGTCAGGTGGAGTGAGGAAACAGGGACGGGCCCCGTTACCGGGGCCCGTCTCATGGTTAGGACCAGTACAATACCACGGGGGTATCCGGTGCGAGCATCCGCAAAAACGCCAACACCGCTTGGTTCCATTGATGGAAATCCGGGTATGTCGCCAAATCTGCGGAAGAGATAGCGGCCAAGGTGCTGGCGGGCAATGCCCAGAGTGGGCATCCCCATGCGTCGGTTGTGGTGGTCCGCAGTCCGGTGTCTTCGTCGTATACGTCTACGGGCGGTGGCGTTATGGCGTTGCCGGTTGCGATGGCGTCGTCCAGGGCCCGGCGAATTGTCGGGATGAGTCCGTCACCATGTAACACCACGAGCTGATCTGCTCCACAAAGCGCGGGAGCCCCTGGGAATCGGCGACCGGGGTTATCGAAAATCAGCGTCAAGTCCACACTCATGGGGATCGTCCTTTCGTGGTTGTTTGAGAGGAAACAGGGGCGGGCCCCGTTGCCGGGGCCCGCGGCCTCTTGCCTCTACGCAGTTTTGGCGGCCGTCGCGAGCGTGTCGGCCGTGGTCAGGATGTCGGCGATGGCTTCCTGGACGCGGCCGAGCAGGTCCAGCATCGCCGCGAGCAAGGTTTTGCGGGCCATTTTCGCGTAGGCTTCGATGTAGTCGCGGGCCCACGCGATTTTGCCGTCCAGCGGGTGCCCTTGGGCGATGGCCAGGATGGCCGCGACCATTTCGGCCACGATTTCCTGATCCGGATGTTGGCCGTTCTTCATGTCATGGTGGCGGGCATCGGCCGCGTGCCCGAGTTCGTGCCAAAACGTCAGGGGGTCGTCCGTCGACATGTGGATCAGCCCGGCATTCCAGGCCGTGAAGGCGTATTCTCCGTGGGTGGTGGGCCCGTACTCAATCCGGTAACCCCATGCCCGCGCCACGTCCTCCAGCGGCAACGGCTCCGGCCGGAAGTCGGTCGGCATGCCGGATTCCAGCGGTCGGCCTTCGGTGTCCTCGTATCGGAACACGGGGATGCCCTTAAAGCCAGTCACCACGGTCTTTTTGGTCTCTTCCCCGGTTTCCTCATCCTTCACCGTAATCGTGCGCGTCAGCGGCGCCAGGATGTAAAAAGCCCTCGCGCCCTTTTTGACGTGCCGGCCGACTTCCTCCCATTGGCGGAAGCCGCGGGCATCTTCGGTCCTGCCCCACAAAATCATGATCATCTGGTTGCCGAGTGACCAAAAATCGCTCGGCCGGTTCTTGGTGCGCTGGAACAGCCGCGGCGCAATGGCCGCGGGCAGCGTGCCGTTAGTGAAGGCGTCAAGGAGGACGTCGGTCGCCTGTTGCACATGGTCAGCGCTTGGCGTAGTGTACGCCATGGGGATCGCGCCTTTCGATTGGAACAGACGGCGGGCATGGGGGTGCCCGCCGTCGGCATGATGGGGTGGATACAGCGATGGGCAGGACGCTGTCCTGCCCACGGGCTTTAGCCGCCCCGGACGGTGGCAATGGGTGGCAGGCCGGTGGCTCGTTCCATGATCGGAAGCCACGTTTCGGCCGTGGCGTCGGTGGGGAGCCCGGCCAGCAGCACCATTGCCGGGTCCGCGTCCTGTTCGGCCGCGATGGCCAACGCCGGCGTGCCGGTCTCGGTGTCGACCACCACAGCCCATCGTCCGTTGACCGGGTCGGGGGGCTCGGACAGCCCGGGGACCATGGCCGCGACTTCCGTGTCGGACACCTTGGCCCGCCACAGCCAGAAGCCGGCCGGCATGGGTTGGATTCGCGTAGCGACGATCTTGTCGGGCACGGGCACATGCGCTACCAAATCGTCCACGTCGACATAGCCCGCCTCCCGGGCATAGGCGTTCAGCGCTTCCGATTCATCGCGGCCTGGGAACACACCCAGGATCCCGCCGTTCAGGTTTTCGACGATATACTGATGCATCCGGATCGCTCTCCTTTCGAGGAAGTAGTGGACACAAGGACGGGCAGGACGTTGTCCTGCCCGCGGCTTCTGGCCACTAGGCGTTGGCTGGCTTGAGATGATCCTCCCTTGCGTGTATGTGTGTCGGTACCCAATCGTGCCCGCGCCCGCATGTGCGGCCGTGGACACTCAGGGTATCGACGCCAGATCCTGCGGCGCCTCCTCGGGCCCTTTCGTCAGTCGTTGCGCTATCCGTCGCCCTCGCCTCGGCTGTCGGCACCCGCGCTGGGTGGGCGGGCACGTCTCCGATTCCGTATCGCCTACTGGCGTGGGTCTGGGCGGCTTGGCCGGCCGGATGCCGGCTTCGCGTCGACCCCTCTAGATCGGGGGCTCCTCCGCACCGCGGTATCGATGATGTAGTTGTCAAGGGGCAGCGTCATCGTCTGCTATGACGATAGCAGGCTAGCAGGATAGCAGTCAATACCCGGCGGGAAAAAATTTTTCGAGGACGTCGGAACGGCCGAAGTGGCCATGCCGCGGCTTTGCGGGCATGCGTCGGGACACGGCATGCGGAAGCCGTGCGACATAACCCGGCTTTTGTCCTACTGTTCCCGCGGCCGATGTCAGGGCCGTTTTTTTGTCCGTTTGCCACGACTTCGGCCGTTCGAAAAAATTTTTTGATCAAAAAACCTGCGGCACGCTTGGACGGCCGGCCGGCACGTCAGAACATATCAGGACGTCGGGACGTCGGGACGTGCC
>Ga0209012_1003815_pt1 | contig 10865 bp, 9 predicted proteins | sample RS3BMetagenome_FD_184735 | JGI IMG/M metagenome (GOLD analysis project Ga0209012, IMG submission 184735) | Ferric oxide microbial mat and aquatic microbial communities from Rainbow Spring, Yellowstone National Park, USA - RS3B (SPAdes) (version 3) ...
ATCCGTTGAGCCTGCCCCACCTCCGCTGTGAACTGGAGCAGGGAAAGAGGATCCTGGGCGGTGAGGCGAGCGGGCGGCAGCCGGTAGACGCCCCAGCGAGGCGCCACAACTCGCAGCGGGACAAGAGTCGGCGAGCCTGCCGTGGGCATGAGATTGCGACTGGCACCGCCCTCTCGAGATTCGAGCCCATCTGGAAGATCCAGTTCGACCCTGGAGAACCCGACCCGGGAGGTCACCGTAAACTCCACCTCCACCTCCACCGGTTCCCCCTCGCTGGGCCTGCCCTCGGCGGCGCTGACGCTGCCCGTCACCCGCGGCCTGGCGGCAAGTGCCGCCCCCAGCACCAACCAGAGCGCGAACGGAGCCGCCAGCGCGACCAGCGCCACTCGTCCCAGCACCAGTGCGGCTACCAGGGCTCCCCCGACCAGGACCGTGTAGCTCACGAGCCTGACGGTCGGCCGTGCGTTCAAGGCTCCTGAGCCGCCACCGTGGGCGTGCGATTGACGGTTGCAGGAGCGGTCACTCGCTCCAGACACTCGTGGATCACGTCCTCGGCCCTGACCCGCTGCACCCAGAGCTCTGGGCGCAGGCTGATTCTGTGACAGAGTGCCGGAATGGCGACGGACTTCACATCGTCTGGGGTCACGAAGTCCCGCCCCGCCAGAGCCGCCCTGCCCCTCGAGAGCTTCAGCAGAGCCAGGGACCCTCTCGGGCTCGCTCCCACCTGGACCCCGGGGTGGCTGCGGGTCGCGCCCACGATGTCCACCATGTAGTACTCGAGGTCCGGGGCCACGTGCACGTCCTCCAGCGCCCGCTGCATGCGCAGGAGCTGATCGCGGTCCACCACCACCCGCAGCTGCACCTCGTCGGCCTGCCGGCGGCGGCGATCGTCCAGCATCTGCTGCTCCTCGTCGCGCGAGGGGTAGCCAACCCCGATCCGCATGAGAAAGCGATCCAGTTGAGCCTCGGGGAGCGGGTAGGTGCCCTCGTACTCGATGGGGTTCTGGGTCGCCAGGACCAAGAAGGGGTGGGGCAGTGCCTGGCTGGTGCCCTCGATCGTGACCTGGCGTTCCTGCATCGCCTCCAGCAGAGCCGCCTGGGTCTTCGGGGGGGAGCGGTTGATCTCGTCGCCTAGCACCAGATTGGCGAAGATCGGCCCGTTGCGCATCTCGAAGTCGCCGGTCCTCTGATTGAAGATCGAAGACCCGGTTATGTCAGACGGCATCAGGTCTGGGGTGAACTGGATCCTTGAGAACTGCAGATCGCTGGCCATGGCGAACGAGCGCGCGATGAGGGTCTTGGCCAGGCCCGGGTAATCCTCGATCAGCACGTGCCCATCGGCCAGGATCCCCAGCAGCACCAGCTCCAGAACCGGTCGCTTTCCGACCACCGCCCGCTCCACCTCGTCGAGCAAAGCCTGCGAGCACCGGCGCAGTTCGACCAGATCGCTCAACTCGCCAGCTCCACCAGCCGATCCAGAAGCTCCGCGATCTCCGCCGGCCTCGGACCCCGCTCCTGAACTCCGGCATGGGTGGGCCCTTCCTGAAGTGCCATCTCAGCCAACTTCGGACCCAGCAGTTCCTCCGCCCGTGGCCGCTCGCGGGCCAGGTCCACTCCCGCTCTGGTCAGGCGATCGGCAGTGATCTCCCGCAGCATCGGGCGCACCGACCGATCGAAATCCGGCCTGCTCGCGCTCCCGGCGCGCAGGGAGTCGGCTATCGCCACGAGCTCGCCGGGGAGCTCGTCCCCTCCTCTTCGCTCGGGGCGACGGGCCCTGTTCGGAACCTGGTCCCCGATGTGCCTGATCACCTGGATGAAGAAGAAGACCACTGCCGCGCAGCAGAAGAGGACGTAGGCGCGCACCACAGTTTCGTGGGAGATGGCCCCATTGAGGTACAGCCCCGCGGCGGCGAGGGTGGCTAGCACCAGGAGCTCGATCACTCCTCTGAGATGCCGTCTCAAACTTCAGCCCGCCCGCAGGTTATGGCGCACCCTCCTTCGGCTGCCTCGAAATCGCCAGCAGGGCAGAGAACCCCAGAGCTTCAGGATACAGGGCTGCCGGTACCCAGTTTCCTGGCCGGCGGCGCTAATTGGCCACCAGCTCGCTGCGCAGCGTCGCGAGGGCCGATTCCGCCTCCCGTCGCATCTCGAGATCAACCTCATGGTTCGAGTAACGGGCAGTGTGAAATAGATCTGTGAGCCGCGCCAGGGTGGCGCGGTTGAGATTCATGCCCGCCAGGGCACGCTCGAGATATTCGAGATGGGTCTCGAATCTTTGTCGCACCAGGCCCCGCTCCGCCAGAGAGCGCTCAAGGCGCGAATAGGCGAGTATCACGGCCTGGCGGGGATCACCTCCCGCAGAGAGCTCCTCCAACCCGCCATCCACGGCCAGCAAAAGCTCCTCTGGCATCCCTGTAGGCAACGTCATGCCCGCCATCTGGGAGCGCCACCGGCTGCTCCTGCGCACGAGCAGGAAGGCCGCGAACACGACCACCACCACGACCACGACCACGGACGCGAGAACAAGGTCTGAGCCGACCGGCACGGAGCCGTTGCCGACCACGCGGGGGGCGTGCGCCGCCCCCGGGACCCCAGGGGATACGCCATGGAAAGGCTTCGTCCTCCGCTTCAGCCCGAGGATGAAGAACACGACAAGGGCTATGAGCATCCCGAAAGCCAGGGCGACGAGCTTCAGAGAGTCCTTTCGCCTGATCTTCACGGCCGGGCTTCCGGGCTTGCCGATGGTGCGGAAGTCGCGCCAGGGGAAGAAGATGAGCATCAGGACCAAGAGCAGCTCGGCCGCGCCCAGCAGGACGATTACGAAGACCTGGCCCAAGGCTCCGGTCAACGGGTTCTGCGCGGCCGCCTTGGCGGTGGGTGCGAGCAGCTGCTGGTGGTAGTGCGCCTGGGTGCCGAGGGCCACGATGGCCAGCAGAACGAACAGCGCCACCAGCGCCGCCCCGGCCAAAAGCCATCGGCCCCGCTGCTGTGGGAGCCCGCTCCCAGCTTGGTTGGGAGCGGGCTCAGGATGCCCGCCACCCAGGGCTTTGTTCATCAAGGAAGACAGTAGCACCAGCCGCAGGTGTCCATGCTTTTGGCCCAGGCAACCGCCTGATCTCGGCTCAAACGGCTGGGCCGTCTGCCTCCTGCTTGACCCCGCGGCCATTGCGCCGCCCGCAGGCCCCGAACGCGGTCCAACTTCGACTTCCCATCCCCGGGGATACAGGTTCAGAAGGCCATCGGGCAGCGCCTCATCTCCTACGTCCCTCCGGCATTCTTGGCGCTCATCGGCTGCTGAGGTGGGCCCGATGGCTGCCCGACGACCCCCTCTGCCATCTGCTCGCCGGCTTCGCCTGATACCTCCCAGGATTCACGCTATGCGGAACCCCACCTATTGGGGGCACCTGCTGCTCGCAAACCCGCCCAGGGCTGTGCTGAGGAGCCGCGCGATGGCGGAGCGGGCTGTCCCCTCGTCGATGCCAGGGGTCCCCTGCGGCCCGACCGGCCCCAAGATCGAAGATGCGCTCAGGTCCGGCCCGCAGCTCCTGGCAGGACGGCCACTGGCCCCCCGGGCGAACCCGCGATACCGCTCAGCCGCCAGGCGCCCAGGAGAACGACCGGACCCAGCCAGAAAGCTGCGGCGAGATAGTAGTCGAAGCCCCTGGTGCTGACGATCAGGCTGCCCCAGACGGCCACAGCCATCGCCCAGCGCCACCTGGGATACCGCAGGGCTACCACCGCGCAAACCAGCAGAGCCAGCACCGGAGCCACCATGTAGAGGTGCGACCAGGGGGTGGTCAGGGGAAAGGCGATGGCCAGCGAGCTTCCTTCGGGGAAGTATGGCAACGTCAGGAAATGCAGGAGTTCCGAGAACAGGGCGTGGTCCCAGATCCACCAGGGCACAACTCCCACAACAGCAGCTCCCGCAAGCCAGCAGAGGCGCTCGCGGAAGCCGGGCTCCCGAACTACTATCGCCAGATAGACGGGCAGGACCACCCAGGTCAGCTGATTGGTGCAGAGCGCGGCCGCCATGGCCACCGCGCTCACGCGTCGTTGCGGCAAGCGCGCGAAGGCCAGGGCCAGCAGGAGGTAGCTGATCAGCTCCGGGTCCCAACCAAGGCTGAAGGTGTAGCTCAGGGTTCCCAGGGCGAACACCTGCCAGGCAAGCAACGTCTGCCACCCTCGGGGCCGATTCCCCCACCAGGCCGTGGCCATCAGCGCGAGGCATACCACCATGACCCAGATCCAGATGGCGGTCCAACCCTGGAAGGCGACGGGCAAGACCAGCAGGGTCGCGTCCGGCGGATAGCCATAGGGGGGAAAGCCAGCCGTCGTACCGTCCCGTTGATCTCTGACCTCGACGCGGCGCATGAGCGCGGGTGGAGGTGGCTGGCGGAACCCGGCAAACGGGCCGCTCTTGAGCGCTGTCAGATACCCCGATGTGCTGTCAAGGTCGGCCGCGCATTGCGGCTCGTACAGGGTGTACGGGTTGTCGCCGTGCAGCAGGGAGCGGGCAGCACAGGTGATCGTCAGCGGTTGATCGGTGAGGAACTGCGTGCTGGTGAAGGCCAGACAGAGTTGGGCAGCGCCCAGCAGAGCGACGGCCAGGAGCACAAGTCTCTGCCCGCCACCGCTGATCCGCACCTGGACGCGCTCGCCCCATGGTCGAGGACCAAGGGCATTCGTCACCAAAATCAAAGAGGGTATGGGCTCCAGGGGGATGAACCAATCGGGCAGAGAAAACCGGATGACGCCCACGGTGACGACCTCGCCGATGGCCAGCCAAAGCAGCAGGGCCGCGATCCCCTGCCAACCTCTCGGTGATAGGCCGCCGAACCGCTCGTTCGATCCCCTGCGCTGAAAGGACCCGGTAGAGTCGTCTGTCGCAACGGTCGTCGCCGTCATTGAACGCTCACGGCTGGCGAGAAATCGCCACTTTTGTCCGGCTCTGCTTTGAGCCAGGAGCCAGCGCGCCGCGACCGACCAGGTGACGACCCAGCTTGGCCCCGTGGCTCGGCGGCCGGCTGGGCCCTTCGGGCAGGCCGCTTCCGCCAGCCCCGGGTGGTGGTCCGAGCCCAGAGACGGACCCGCGCGGGGCTGGGCGCCGCCCAGCACGGATGGGGCGCGTGGCAAACCGTCCGGACCGCGAGCTGCCACGCTCAGCTGTCACCCTGACACCCCGTCCTGGTCGGTGTGGACGACGCCCTGAGGGTAGGAACGCGGACGGGCGCCAGCGAGTTCACGGCCGGATTGGGTTGAGGGTAAGGGCCAGCAGCCGATACGAGAATGCCCGCTAACCACCGAGAAGCTCGCCCCCAAGTGGATCCTCACGCAGGCGGACAAAGGCCCATCGCCAAGGTGGTGAGGGCAGGAGAGCCGCCGCGATTCCCAGCAGGACCAGGTTGCGGGCCAGAAGCACGACGAGCCCGGGAGCGGCAAGTCTCGCCACCGAGGTGAAGAGGTAGGGGAACGCGGCCTGGGTGAGCAAGGCCACGGCCAACCCCATCAGCAGCAGCCGGGCCCCCTTCGCCCTCGGCATCTCGACGCAAGCTGCGACCACCAGCACCGGCAGCAGGTCCAGGAGGTATTGCGGTGAGAGTACCGGGGTGGCGCACAACCCAATGGCCACAGCCGCGGCGATTGCTGTGGCCGGTCGCCTGTGCTGCCAGGCAAAGATCAGTGAGCTGCCCAGCACCAGCACGGCCCCAAGCAAAGTGGCGACAAGGGCGATCGCGGCAGCGTCAGTGGAACGAATCTCCCAGGAGGCGAGCTTGCCCAGGTAGGGGTGGACCGGGACCACATGGGCCAGCAGAATGGCGACGCTCGCCGGGATGCTCTCGATCTCCATAGCGCGGTGAACACTGGCCAGGGCGCTTGTGACCTCAGCCCCCCTCGACCACACAAGGAAGATCAGGAAGACCAACAGGGCGGGAGAGATCCCCATCCCTATCTCCCCTAGTCGTCGACTCAGGGTCCTCGGATCGGCCGGGTCAGGCAGAAGGCACCACAGACCGATGGGCACGGCGGCCAGCAAGGCGGTCTCCTTCACCAGAACGGCCAGGGCAACCATGGCCACGGCGAGGGCTCTGCGCCGGTCCATCAGGGCCAGGGCCGATCCCGCGACCAGCAGGCCCTGCAACCCGTCAACCCTGGTCAGCAGAGTGGGTCCGGCGGCGAGCAGCATGACCACCATGACCAAGGCGACGGGGGCTAAGGCCCCCATCCGGCGCGCCCAGAGGCCGAGGGCTGCCGACCCAGCGCCCGACAGCACGAGGATCTCCACGGCGAAGCCAACGTCATAGTTGCTCCGGGCCAAAGTCGGCGGCAGGGTGACGAGGAGGGTCAGCGGGGGATAGAGGTAGGTGATGCCCTGATCCGGATAGGTCATGAAGCCTGGCAGATAGGGGGCGTGGCCCTGGAGAAGGCCAAAGGCTCCGTGGCTCAGGTAGATGGCGTCGGGAATTGCGCTGAGGACGGCCGTGTTGAACGAGACCAGGTGAAGCTCGGTCGGGATGAGGGCGCCAGTCGCGAGCACCAGTAGGGGCAGCGCAAGGATGCGAGTCAGTCGCACCACAGGGTGGGCCCCATCCAGCACCCGTGGCTGACAACGTGAGGCGCCCACCGACCCAGTTGGCGCCGACGCAAGTTCGCTCTCGGCCGGGTTGCCGACCTTGGCCATGTCAGCTCTCCGAGATCAGATGGCGGAATTAATCAGGCGCCTTGCAGTATGCGGGGCCGGGCGATCAACAGTGGGTTGCCCGAGCCCAAAGTGACCTCACTGCCACCGATAGGCGACCGGGCCGCGACAGCAGGGGGAGCAAGCGGCCCTGTCCATCTCTGGGGTCCGCGCCTCCGAGGTGGCGAGGACCTCCGGTCCTTGCCGCCCTGCTCCTTCGACCCGCGGGGACACCCGGCTGGTTGACGCGGTTTACCATGACTCCCGATCTCCGACCGGGTTCACCGCCAATCCCCCAGCTGACGGCTCCTCTCGACGGATCCGCATCGAGGGGGCGGTGGGGGCCGTCCGTCGCACCCACCAGACGCCCGGCCCAATCCGGCCAGGCGTCTGGGACCGCTCCGGAGCAGGCAGCACCTCCTACGAGCATGGCATGGCCGGAAACCGGCACGAGCCGCGTGATGCCGGGCCGAAGAGCCCGAACATCTCACCCTGGCGAAGCTTGCCATCATCGACGTGAGCGAGGTCGCCGAGTCGCTCGAGGGGGCATCCGGTGCTGGTTTTGCCGGCGCGCGCCTGCCTGAGGGTTGGGGTGGCGCTCGATGCGCTCGTGGTGGTCCTGGGCAAGGCAGCCCAGGACTTCTTGGCACTTCAGGGACCCTGGACCGCCGGCGGTGCCTGCTCGGCGCTCCTCCTCCTTCGGGAGGCAATGGGCATCGGATCCGTGTTGAGGCCGAGCGGAATGCCGATCTGTCACCAGCTGCGCCCAGGCGGCGCGCCTGTCAGGTCCGCGGAATTATTGCGCCGTGACAGTGTTGGTGGGCGAAGCAGGATTCGAACCTGCGACATCCTCGGTGTAAGCGAGGCGCTCTACCACTGAGCTATTCGCCCCGGAACAACTCCGGAGGACGTCCGGCCTTGCGCCCGGGATCCACCTTCATCTGCTCAGGGTGAAGGAGATAGACCTCTTGCACGATCAGCACCCTCTCCAGGACCGCCGTCGGCGTCTCCTTCGGCGTGATCACTATTCCCAGCTTCCGAAGCCGGCCACGCACAGACTCCGGTACATGGCGCTCGCCGGACAGGTTGAGCTCCTCCAGGACCTCCAGAGCCTGATCTAGCTCAATCAGCCTTGAACGCCGGATCTGCCGGCCCTGCCCCGACTCCTCCTGCCAGTGCAGCTGAGCACCAATCCGCAGCCGCTCCCCTCGCTGTCGCTCACTCTCGGTCACCACTTGTCAGCAACCGGTAATGATGCGCCTAAACACACTCCGCCGTCCAGGCCATCAGGCAACGGCTGCGCCCAGGTTCAAATCGGCGAGATCGCCCGTCTCCGGCCGAAGCCCCAGGGCGTGAGCCACAAACGGTGCCACCAGGTCCGCCAGCGCTGGCACGCGCAGGTCGGCGGTTGCGCCGCACTGTTGCAGGGAGGCGGCGGTGCGCCCCTCTATCCCACAGGGCACGATCAGGTCGAAGGCCGAGAGGTCGGTCGTTGCGTTGAGGGCGAAGCCGTGGTAGGTGACCTTGCGGCCGCTGAGCTTGACTCCAATCGCGGCCAGCTTTCCGGGCTTGGCCCACACTCCGGTGTAGGGAGGGTCCTGCCAGGCATCGACGCCCAACATCCGGCAGGCGTCGATGAGAGCTTCCTCCAGGGCCCTGAGGTAGGCCACCGCGTCCAGGCCCGTCTCCTCCAGATTGATGATGGGGTAGCCGACCAGCTGACCGGGCCCGTGGTACGTCACCGATCCCCCCCGGTCAACCTCGTAATACTCCGCTCCGGAGCTGATCAGGCCGTCTACGCCTCGCAGGAGGTGCTGGGGAAGCCCACCCCTGCCCATGGTGTACACGGGAGGGTGTTCCAGAAGAAGGAGAACGTCTTCCTTGAGATCACCAAGAGCCCTGGCCGCCGCCAGTTGCTTCTGCCAGCCCCAGGCCACCTGATAGCTCACGGTCCCGCAAAAGATCACGCGCAGCGGCGGGCGCCAGATTCCGGCCATCCTCAGACGGCCGCAGCCACCGCTGCCTGCACCTGCTGGTGGGCGTGATACGAGCTGCGCACCAAGGGGCCGGCCTCGACATGGGCGAAGCCGAGAGATTCGCCGTACGCCCTGACCTCGGCAAACTCATCGGGGTGCCAGAAGCGCTCGCAGCGTATGTGCTTCAGCGAGGGCCGCAGGTACTGCCCGATCGTTATCAGCTTAACCTCCTGCTCGCGCAGGTCGCGAAGCACCCCCTTGACCTCGTCCATCGTCTCCCCCAGGCCGACCATCAGACCGGATTTCGTCTGCGTGCCCGAGTCGAGTTCCCCAGCCCGCCGGAGGACTCCCAGCGAGCGCTCATAGAGGGACTTCGGCCTGACCCTGGGGAACAGTCGAGGCACGGTCTCGATGTTGTGATTGAAGACCTCCGGGCTGGCCTCCATCACGGTTGCCAGGCTGGCCTCAACACCCTGGAAGTCGGGCGTCAGCACCTCCACCTGGCAAGCCGGCACCCGCTTGTGAATGGCGCGAATTGTGTCGGCGAAGATTCCCGATCCACCATCAGGCAGGTCGTCGCGGTCGACTGAGGTGATGACGGCGTGGCGCAGCCCCATCTCCTCGACCGCCAGCGCAACCCGGTTGGGCTCGTCCGTGTCCAGCCCCCTGGGCCTGCCCGAGGTGACCGCACAAAAGGCGCAGGCCCTGGTGCAGATCTCGCCCAGGATCATGAAAGTGGCGGTTCCGTAGCTCCAGCACTCCCCGAGGTTGGGGCAGCGCGCCTCCTCGCAGACGGTGTGCAGGCGCTGACCGCGCATGAGCCCGTCAATCTTGGAGTACTTCTCACCCTGGGGCATCTTCACCGTGAGCCAGGACGGGCGGCGGTCGACGCCCTCGGGCAGCAGCTGCTGCCACATCGGCCGGCCATCCCCCAACGGCCCCCTGCCGGGAACCACCGTGGGGCGGCGGTCGGGAACCACGGGCAGCGCGACTCGCGGTCCGGAGCGCTGTCCCTCAGAGTTCATCTCCACCACTCCATCGTACCTGCTCCGGCGAACGGGGTAGGCCAGGCCTTCCGCGGCGGGCTTCAGTAGATCGGAGTGTCCGGGTTCACCGCTTCGAGCCATCCCTTCACCGTGCCCAGCAGCTTGGCGGCCGCCGCCCCATCGTTGATGCGGTGGTCGAAGCTCAGGCAGAGGTTCATCATGGGCCGTATCGCGATCGCGTCGCCCACCACCACCGGCCGCCTGATCACAGCGTCCATGACCAGGATCGCTGCCTGGGGCTGGTTGATGATCGCCTGGGACATGACGGTTCCCAGAGCACCGGCATTGTTCAGGGTGAAGGTCCCGCCCTCCACATCCTCGAGCCTGGCTCGACCGCTCCTGGCCCGCTCTATCAGTTCAGCGGCGGCCTGCGCCAGTCCCGCGATGGAGTAGCGGTCAGCCTGCCGGACCACCGGGACTATCAGGCCGTCGGGCACGCTCACGGCCAGACCCAGGTTGATCTCTCGCTGGAGCACGACGGAGTCCTGATCGAAGTAGGCATTCATGGTGGGAACTGCCCGCAAAGCCCGGCAGGTCGCCTGCATCGCGAATGGAAGAAGACTCAGATCCTGACCGGTGGTCTTCTTGAAGGCCTCGCGGTTTCTGGCCCGCGCCGCGGCCACCCCGCTCATGTCCACCTCCATCATGGTCCAGGCGTGGGGTGAGGTGTGCCTGCTGCGCACCATGTGCTCGGCGATGGCCCGGCGCATCGGGGTCAGGGTGATCCGCTCGCCAATGGCGGCCTGCTCAGGCTGAGCGGAATCCCTTGGGACGGTCGCCGGTGGGGGCGCGGTCGCAGCCGCCGGGGGCGCGGTCGCAGCCTCAGGCGACGCCTGACCCCCTTCGAGAAAGAGCATCACGTCGCGCTTGGTGATGCGCCCCTCGAAGCCGGTGCCCCTGACCAGCTGGAGGTCAAGCCCGTGCTCGTCGGCCAGGGCCCGCACCGCGGGGCTGATGAATCCCTGTCGGTTGGCGGCTGGCTCTGGCGAGGGCCCGACCGCCGCCGGAGCCAAGGGTCTGGCTGGCTCCGGCGGCGTGACCACAGCCTGGCCGACGGACGGCGACACCACCGGCAGGGGCGGCTCCTGGGACGCAGGCGGAGTCGCCTGATCCCCCTCCTCGTCCGCGCCCTCCAGGGTGCAGATTGGTTCACCCACCGTCAGCAGC
>Ga0209012_1003817_pt1 | contig 10863 bp, 9 predicted proteins | sample RS3BMetagenome_FD_184735 | JGI IMG/M metagenome (GOLD analysis project Ga0209012, IMG submission 184735) | Ferric oxide microbial mat and aquatic microbial communities from Rainbow Spring, Yellowstone National Park, USA - RS3B (SPAdes) (version 3) ...
ATGGGTTGGTTCGCTATAATGCCTACGGGTAATCCATTTATTCTCCCAAGACCAGTTATGACTTCTCTTGCATAAAGCTTTTTAATTTCAAAAAAACTGTCTTTGTCGACTATGGCGGCAATAATTGTTTTCATATCGTATCCCTGGGATGGCGATGGCGGTATGATGCTTTCTAGCTGATCGTTATCCAGACTGGGAGCCCTTGCACTTGTGGGTGGCGGTAGCATGCTATAGTTCTGAGGAAAAAACGATAAATATACTTTGGCTTGGTCTATTGCTTCTTGGTCGTTTTCAACGAGGAAATCGCCACATCCGGAAATTGTGCAATGCATTACGGCGCCCCCCATTTCTTCCAAGCTTACCTTTTCTCCAGTTACCATCTCAGCCATTCTAGGGGACCCGAGATACATCGATGCATTGTTTCTAACCATAAAAACAACATCGCAAAAAGCTGGTATATAAGCACCACCTGCAGCAGAAGGGCCAAGTAGAAGACAAACCTGCGGCACCTTGCCTGAAAGGTGAACCTCGTTGTAAAAGATCCTGCCCGCGTGCCGCCGTCCTGGGAACATTTCTAGTTGATCTGTTATACGCGCGCCAGCCGAATCAACAAGGTAAATAATAGGGCAGAGCATGTTCATTGCTTTTTCTTGGATTCGGATTATTTTTTCGACAGTGAGTGCTCCCCAAGAACCAGCCTTAACAGTTGGGTCATTTGCCATAACGCAAACCGGCCGTCCATCTATGGTTCCTACCCCCGTGACCACACCATCAGCAGGAAGACCTTCGGCGTGGATGTTTGCAAATAGGCCATCTTCAATAAAAGAATTTTTGTCTAAAAGAAGATCTAGCCGCTCTCTTGCAGTAAGTTTATTCTGAGATCTTAGCTTTGGTATGTATGCAATATTGCCTTTTAGGGCTTTTTCACGTAACTCTGCATAGCGACGAAGAAGGTCCTTCGTATAAGCGCTTTGTGAATCAGACAATTACTATCCCTGCCTTATGGACCTTACCTGGAAGATCCGACCCAAGCATGCCTGAAAGTTCTCTTGCTGCCATAACCAGTGAATCAAGATCACAGCTGGTTTGATATCCCATAACATGGAGCATGTATATGAGATCTTCGGTAGCTACATTTCCCGTAGCTCCAGGTGCAAAAGGACAGCCACCTATTCCGCCAACCGAACCTTCGAATCCCCTTATGCCATATTCCAAAGCAATAACCGTATTGGCAAGTGCGAGCCCTCGAGTATCATGGAAGTGCATAAAGATCGGCACGTGTATATGCTTTAACGCAAGCTCTAATAAAGCACTAACCGATTTTGGATTTGCATACCCTACCGTGTCGCCAAATGACACCTCAGAGCATCCTAGTTCTACACACCGCCTGGCGAGCTCTACGGGCTTGTCAGGCTCAACTTTGCCCGAGTATGGGCAGCCAAATGACACACTTATACTTGCATCAACCTTGACATTATCACCTACCGCCCTTTGGCAGATACTTTCAATTTCTTTAAGTGTGTCTGAAATGGTGGCATTAAGATTTTTTTCGTTAAACGCTTCTGTTGCTCCTATATTTACTATCACGTTTCGAATGCCAGAGCGGACAGCCCGCTCGTAGCCCTTTTGGTTGGGGACTAAGGCTCTAGATTTTTCAACCAGTTCAGCTGGTAACATGGCACACACTTGTTCGGCATCCGAGAGTTGGGGTACCCATTTAGGATGGACAAACGAGGTTATCTCGACCCGTTCAAGTCCTGTTGCATAAAGCCGCATAATCATATTGACTTTGTTTTGCGTTTGCACAGTAGAGCCCCAGTTTTGGAGCCCATCTCGGGGTCCAACCTCTACAATATGGACTTTTAGGTCTTTCATTTTCCTTTAAAGTGTGGTTCCCGCTTTTCAAAAAATGCAATTATGCCCTCTTTTGCATCTTCGGACATTGAAACAAATGATAGTTGGTCCTGTAGATACCTGAGAGCTTGTTCAAACGTCATATCTTGAGTGTTGTAAAAGCTTTGGCGGCCAAGCATCATTATAAGAGGCGAGTACTTGCTAAGTTTGCTGGCGACTTCATTTACCTTAGCATCAAGATGTTCATATGGTACCACATAATTTACAAGACCAATGGCCTTTGCTTGCTCTGCCGAAATCCTTTCCCCTAAAAGTATCATTTCCATAAGGGCTTTCCTTGGCAGATTTCGTACAAGTATTGCCTGGATCATCATTGGCCAAAGGCCTAATTTTATTTCAGGCGTACCAAATGTAGCATGTTCGGCAGCTACGAGTATATCGCACGATACAGCAAGTCCTAGTCCACCAGCTAGTGCGTGCCCGTTTATCCTACCTATTATGGGCTTTCCCAAGTTTGCCATAAGCAAGAAGAGTTCCACAAACGTAGAACGTGCCAAATGTCGCTCAAGCTCAGATTGATTGGGATCAAAAGATGACAGATCCGCGCCAGCGCAAAACGCTTTGTCGCCTGCACCGGTAAGAACAACAACCTTGGTTTCTTGATTGGATTTTGCAAAGTTAAATGCCTTTATTAGTTCATTTAGCATTGCTTCAGAAAGCGGATTTCGCTTTTCAGGCTGATTCAATGTTATAGTGAGTACGCCATCTTTTAAGTCTTTTAGCACAAGGTTTTCTGCTGGTGTATCCATGCTAGCACCTCGCCTTAGTGATTTGGCAGAGCTACTTTATATAAATAGATTAACCAAAGACGGCACGGTTTTAAAGTAAAGAATAAACAAAAAGAGCTGGACTACAGCCCAGCTCTTTTGGAAAGTTTCGAGCAGTTGAAAGGATCCTAGCTTCTTGATTCGTGCAGGAAAGCTGTTGGACCCGAAACTGCATGTAAGTCTTCTTTGGACACATCCTCAACAGACTTTCCTGCCGGCTCAGGCAGAACTAGAGTAAGGAACATGCCAAGCAAGCAAACAAATGCGGTTATTGTAAGTGCTCCTGATAGGTGAAACTTGTCTATCAGTATAGGCAGTATAAATGTACCGAAAAAGGCCCCAAGTTTTCCTACAGCAGCGGAAATACCGTGGGCGGTTGTACGTCGGTTAACTGGGAAAACCTCAGTCGGCATCACAAACGTGGTAGTGTTGGGACCGAATTCAGTAAAGAAATAGCTGATAGCGTAGAGCGTAACGAATGGAATGAGAGCTGAGGTAATACCAGGTACGAATCCAATTGTCGCGAACGCTACTGCCATAACGGTAAATCCGATAAGCTGTAATGTTTTGTGACCTATCTTATCGATGGTCAGGAATGCTGCTACGTACCCGGGCAGTGCAGCAAATAAGAAGATAAGCATTGTCCAAAGGGTTGTTGCCTCAAGAGACGCTGATTTTGCCATATCTTTTAAAATAACCGGAGATAATATCGAGTTGCCATAAAATCCATAGTCCACTAAGAACCAGGTTCCAGCAGTTCCCACTAACGTGAGCCAATATGGCTTAAGGGAGGCATTAACTCTTTTAGCATTGGTTGGGGTTATTTGTGTTGCTACTCCACCTGCAAATTGGCTGACAGCTTGCGCTGCGGCATTTACATCACCTTTTACTTTCTCTAGGTACCTTGGGGATTCAGGGATTTTTCGTCTTACATATATGACAGCTGCAGCAGGTATTGCGCCAAGTCCTAGTAGTAGCCTCCAGACAATGTCGTGGCTTAAGCCGGTGCTAAGTAATATAAGTGCGATTATAGGACCAATTACAAGACCTAAAGCTTGCATAGAAAACACCATGCTTACAAGTTTGCCCCTATCTTTAACATTGGCAAACTCACTCATTATTACAGAAGACACAGGGTAGTCGCCACCGATTCCAATACCAAGAAGAAATCTGAATCCTATAAGCCAAATAAGGTTGGGAGAAAATGCGGAAAGCAATGCTGCTACTGCCATGATGGTAGCTTCAACACCATACATAGTCTTTCTTCCAAGTGCGTCTGCTAGTCGCCCAAATAAGAGCGCACCGATAAAGGTGGATAACAGAGTTGTGGAGCTCAAGATGCTGACAAGAAGCGTCGAGGGATGATACTCGGTCTTTATCAGTGCTAAAGCGACCCCTATTATGAACAGATCGTAAGCATCGGTGAAGAATCCCATCCCAGCGATAAACATTGCTTTAATATGAGAGAGCCCTAACCTCGAAGAGTTAAGATACTCGCTTGCCGAGATTTGTTTGGGTGGCGTACTACTTTCCATATGAACCCTCCTAATTCAAGCCCGAATACTCATCTTTTCAAGGATAAGTATGTAAAAGGAAGGCAGTGATAAAGGTTAAAGGAAAATTAAATGACCAAAAATCCTTCAGTTCAAGGCCCTGTAGTTAAATCCTGTGGATAAGCTACCCTCTGTATGGTGTTGTAATGCTGAACATTATCTAAGGTAAGTAATGGCTCGAGGGTCGAATATTAGCTAAAACGTAGTATGTTGCTCTCGGAATCATGTTGTGTTGTGTCTTAAGGTACTGGCAGTGGGCGTTTATTAAAGGCATGAACACCTAACTCATGGCTGTTCTTTAGTATACGGCGGTGGAAAGGCTAAGCTGATCTAGACTGCTTTGGCAGAAGCTTTTGGGGCTTATGGGGTATCTTTTAACAATATGGGTTAACGGCTTTTATAGTTACCTTGGCACGACTTAACTTAAGACGTTTATGGCCGTAAGAGTTCGCAACTGTTAAGGGGTTTTGTGGACAAACACCTGTGACGTAGTCTATGCGTAGGAAGCTCTGAGACTAGGCGTGCGCCAACGTGATCTTCTATAAGAGCGCGTGGCTGTGGTGGCGGAAGGGGTGGTTAGCTGTTTCCACCTGGCAACTGCCACGGGGCACTATCCCATCTGGACGTGTCGGAGTCGCAAGAGGCTGGAATTGTGCTACACGCCCAGGGATCTCTTGCGGACCAGCGGCCTGACCTTGACTAACAGGTGGTGCGGCTGGCGGCGTTTGCGGCGGACAAAGATTCCGCATGAAGACGTTTCAAGCCTTAAGGCTTGCCCTGGGTCTCCCGTTTTGAGTGGGCGCTAGCGTCTCACGTTGGGCCGTGCTGACGCTTTGTCTTCAACTGGGGTGGCGCTTGTTAAAGAGCGGTTGCACACACGTGCCGGGGCAAGGCAGTGGCATTGCCCTGCTGAAGTGATAAAAGTGATAACTCGAAGCCGCTGACGCCGTTGGTGGCTGGCACGGCCCACATTATGCGGGCCGCTGTGTCATGAGACGGGAGGTGAGCTTTACCTGCGAGGTGGAGCACGTGCCGAAGGCTCTCCGGTTTGCCGACGTCTCGTGGAGTGAGGTACCTAGCTGTGCTTTCCACGAGGAAGCGCATCCCAAACCCGCGGTCGCTTTGGCGAGGCCTGCGGATGGGTGGCTGCTACGCACCCAGCACCTGAGCCGGACGCTTGCTGATGCCGCCTTGGTGGAGCCTGCGGCAGCATCGGGTCTACAAGACAGCATGGTACAGGTCTTGGCAGATCGAGGCGCATTCCTTTTATCCAAGCAGCAAGCTGTGTTCTCAGTGTATGAACCATGTCCTGCCGCTGTGGTAACGTCCACTTTGCTGCGATGCCTGCGGCCTTATCCTGGATACGGACTGAAGCGGCGCTCAACTGTGTGGCCCTGGTGGCCGTTGCCGGGAGTGGACGGAGATGCAAAACGCTCGTGGTCGGGATAGAAGCCCTGCTGCCAGGCGGGCAATTGAGGAGGAAGCGAGAAGCCAGGATACCGGGAACAGATTTCCATGTGTATGGCAACGGGCAGCAGATTAACAATATTGGCCTTTGGGAAGGTGTGCTTGCTAATGACATACATGGCGCAGAAATTGACTATGTAAGTTTTATGCCAGAATAAGGCATATACACAAGAGGAGTGTTCGTGTTGGCTGCATCGTTAACAAATTCTACGCCCGTTAACAAGAGAGCCGGGCGCCTTTAGGTCTCGATTCTACGGCTTTAGTAGCGTGCGGCAAATGAGAGGCCGCACGCCTTAGCCTGAAGAGAAGGAATGTCAACAAAATGTTATTGAATTTGTTTAATTTCCGCGACCAGCTTTGATAAAGAATCTTTAGCGTCGCCGAAAAGCATAATTGTCTTTGGATTATAAAAGAGTTCATTATCTATTCCAGCAAAGCCTGGGTTCATGCTTCGCTTAAGAACCACTATGTTAGCTGCTTGGTCTACGTTTAAGATCGGCATTCCATACAGCGGGCTATCCTTCTTGGTTCTGGCAGCTGGGTTTGTTACATCGTTTGCGCCGACCACAAGCGCAACATCTGTTCTTGAAAATTCTGGATTGATATCATCCATCTCGTACAATTGGCTGTATGGAACATTTACCTCGGCCAGCAATACATTCATATGACCGGGCATTCTTCCTGCAACGGGGTGTATAGCATAGCGTACTTGTACACCTCTTCGTTCTAGTAGATCAGCAAGCTCCTTGAGCTCTTGTTGTGCCCTAGCTACAGCAAGTCCATAGCCTGGCACTATAATGACGCTTCTGGAAAAAGCAAGTAATGTTGCTACATCTTCTGGAGTGCCCGAGCGTACAGTTCTGCCTTCCGCTGTGTCAGTAGCTACTTGTTCAACTCTAGCTCCAAAAGCCCCGAACATAATGTTGAATAGAGACCTATTCATCGCTTTACTCATTAGTCTTGTCAGTATGGTACCCGAAGCACCAACTAGAGCCCCGGCTATTATAAGCACATAATTATCCAGCACAAATCCTGTAATTGCAGCAGCAAGTCCTGTAAATGAGTTTAGTAGCGATATGACCACAGGCATATCGGCCCCGCCTATGGGAATAACCATTAGGATTCCAAATAAACCTGCAGCCGCACCAAACAGCCCGTACCAGACGAGGTTTGGCGTGCTAAACGAGTAAAGGTAACCTCCCATAGCTAGTATCGCTGCGAAAATTATCATATTTACAAAATGCTGTCCCGGATATGTTATTGGCCTACCTGTCATAATTTCTTGAAGCTTGGCAAATGCAATCATGCTTCCAGTGAAGCTTATGGACCCAATAAGGGTACTTAACAATATGGTTGTAAGTTCAGCACTGCTTATATGTTTTGACAGAGTAAGGTACGAATTGTATTCTTGCGCAGATATAAGCGCTGCAGCGCCGCCACCCATGCCGTTGAAAAGGGCTACCATTTGTGGCATAGCGGTCATCCTAACTTTTCTTGCTGCTACTGCTCCCACTATTGCTCCGACAAGCATGGCAATTAGGATTTCGGGTAAATTGAGTACTTTGAGGCTAAAAAATGTGAAAACTATGGCCACAAGCATCCCAAAAGCTGCAATTCTGTTACCTTGGGATGCTGTTGCAGGAGAAGATAAGCGTCTAATAGCAAATATAAACGTTGCTCCGGTAAAGAGATAGGCTATTTCTATAGCAGACTGTGGCAGAATCATTGTTGTTTATCCCTCTTTGGCCTGAACATCTCAAGCATCCTATCTGTGACAACGAATCCACCAACAACGTTTAGGGTACCAAGAAAAACTGCAGCTATTGCAATAGCTGTTCCAAGCGTACCTTTTGCGGCAGCCGCTACAAGTATTGCACCAGCCAGTACTATGCCATGAATGGCATTAGTACCCGACATAAGAGGTGTATGGAGTGTTGTTGGGACCCGAGTTATTAGAACAAACCCTAAAAAGACTGCAAGGACAAAAATGTATGCACCTACTACTAGCTCGGTTGTACTCATTAAATGCCCTCCACGGTCTGTTTGACAGTCGGATTTACTATTTCTCCATTGTATGTTACAAGGGTTCCTTTTATAATCTCGTCGTCCAAGTTGATGTTAAGCTCGCCAGACGAGACAATAAGGGCGGCAAAGTTTACAAGGTTTCTTGAAAACAATTGACTAGATTGATATGGCATAGTTGATGGAAGATTTATAAGCCCAATTATTGTAGCGGGTCCAACTTTTACGATTTCTCCAGGCTTAGTCAGTACGCAGTTCCCTCCGGTTTCGGCTGCAAGATCTACTATTACTGAGCCCTCTCGCATCTTCATTACAGCATTTTCTGTTATAAGCAAAGGAGCTCTTTTACCGGGCACCTGCGCGGTAGTTATTACTACATCTGCCTGCGCAACTTCTTCTGAGACAAGTTCTCGTTCCTTTTGTTCTACTTCCTCAGATAACGCCTTTGCGTACCCACCGGCTGTTTCAGCCTCTTGTACGCCCAGCTCTATTTCCACAAATGTTGCGCCTAGGCTTTCCACTTGTTCTTTAACAACAGGTCGGGTATCATAAGCGCGAACAACGGCGCCCAACCGCTTTGCCGTGGCTATGGCCTGTAGTCCTGCTACGCCTGCACCTATTACGAATACCCTCGCAGGTGTGATTGATCCTGCGGCTGTCATAAGCAGAGGGAAAAATCTTGGTAGGTAATCCGCTGCAAGGATTACTGCTTTGTAACCGGCAACTGTGCTCATTGATGTGAGGATATCCATGCTCTGCGCTCTAGATATTCTGGGCATAAGCTCAAGACTAAATGAAGTAATACCCTTTTGCGCCAGTGCCTTTATTGTCTGCGGGCTAGAAAAGGGCTGAAGCATACAGATAAGGCAACTATTTTGAGACATTAGTTCTATTTCTTCCTGCGAAGGTTTTTGGACCTTCATTATTATTTGCGACTTAGAATAAAGGGTTTTTGCGTCGACTATTTGTGCGCCGACCTGCTCGTAGTCTGCATCAGAAAGACTAGCCTCGACGGCTGCTCCTGCTTCTACAAGCACATTTAGCCTGTACCCAATTAGCTTTTTTGCGCTTTCAGGTACTATTGCAACCCTTTTTTCACGAGGATCTTTTTCCTTTGGTATACCTACTATCATTGCCTAGCACTTTAAACTACGTTGAAACGTCCAATACCGACGGACTGGTAAGTGATGCCGGAGGTTCTTCTCCTTCTTCTTCCAAGATGTCAATGCATCTAGCCTGGCTTATCCAGTAGGCTACTTCACCGTAACTTGGTAGACGGTTTGCTGGCATAACCTTTGACAGTTTATCTAGGAGCTCTTCAGGGGTACTACGTCTTAATACCTTGGGCCCGGATATACCTATCCTCAGTAGATACTTTAAGTAGGGATATATACCTGATATTTCAACAAGGCTTGCATACCTTGCGAACTCAAGTAGCCTGCCTGGTGATATTCCTGTTCTTTTGGCGAGTTGCTGCCTGTCGAAAGGAATACTCGCATAATGTAGCAGTTTGTTAGTATGCCAAATCCCTTGCTTGTTTAGCTTTTCAACTTCTTCTTTGGTTATGCCCGGTATGTATGCTAGGTTTAGCTCCATTAAGGTATGTTTTGCCCGTTACAGAGTATAATTTTGATTAAAAATACCTTGTTCCAACACAAGCTTTTGTACTTCCTTCATAGATATACTAGCAGGAACGGCTGTGTTGGTGTCGGAGGCCCAATCAGGCCGTAGGTAGGTGTGCTTGGACTGATTCTATAAGTTTAAGGAGGACACATGGCAGTTAGAACTCAGAACGAACAGGTCGTGACCAATCGGATTATTCGGCAGGCATTAAGTTTTGACGAAGTCTCCTTGGTCCCAGGTAGCGTAACTATAGATCCAGCGCTTGTTGATATTTCTACCGAGATTGGCAGTTTACATTTAGACGTTCCATTCTTAGCAGCCGCGATGGATGGTGTCGTTGACGTTAATTTTGCGGTTCAATACGGTAAGTTAGGTGGACTAGCTGTACTTAACCTAGACGGCCTAAATACTAGATATGAAGATCCCGCATCAATAATAGAACGAATTTGTAAAGCATCGAAAGACGAAGTTAATAGCGTGTTGAGGCAGGCTTACCAAGAGCCTGTCAAAGAGGAACTTATTGAAAAAAGAATAAAGGAGATAAAAAAACAGGGCGTGCAAATTGCCGTTTCTACAGTTCCAGGACGCGCGCTGCAAAGGCTTGATATTGCTCAACAAGCAGGAGCGGATTTATTTGTGGTTCAAGGTACTGTTACAACCGCGCGGCATGTGTCACCGACTGGGAAGGTTGTCTCATTTGAAGAAATTTGTGAAAAAGCAAAAATCCCTGTGGTTGTAGGGAACTGTGTAAGTTATCAAGCTGCGATAGAGCTTATGGAATGTGGGATTGATGGAATACTTGTAGGTGTTGGACCGGGTGCTGCGTGCACGACCAGAAACGTGCTTGGTGTTGGAGTACCCCAGATTACAGCGACTCTTGATGTGGCAAGAGCGAGAGACGATTACTACAGGCGTACAGGCAAGTACGTAGCGGTTATCACTGATGGTGGAATGAGGGTTGGCGGTGACATTGCAAAGGCTATGGCGGCGGGTGCTGATGCAGTTATGTTAGGGTCCCCATTTGCTGCGGCAGCTGAATCAGCATCAAAAGGCTACAACTGGGGCATGGCAACTCCTGACCCTCTTTTGCCGCGCGGCACAAGAATACACGTTGGCGTCAAAACAATGCTAAAACAACTTATATTTGGGCCAGCCGAAGTCGATGATGGTTCTCAAAATCTTGCAGGTGCGCTAAGAGCGGCTATTGGAATATGTGGTGCGCGAAACATAAAGGAGTTTCACCAAGTTGAAATGGTGTTTGCACCATCTATTAGGTCTGAGGGAAAGCTCTACCAGCAGATACAAGGGGTTGGTATGGGCAACTGACACACTCTCCTTGGTAAAGCTCAGAGGTTCTGGGGTCTTTGTCGTTCTTAAAGTAGTCCCTTTCGGGGGTATTAGTGCTCCCCTTGCACGCATCCCTGTCTACGTGGAATTGACCTACACCTTCCATTAAAGGAGGTCGTAACGCTATATTGAACGAAGCGTTAACGTCGGTGTGGTCAACGTGCCCGCAA
>Ga0209012_1003819_pt1 | contig 10858 bp, 25 predicted proteins | sample RS3BMetagenome_FD_184735 | JGI IMG/M metagenome (GOLD analysis project Ga0209012, IMG submission 184735) | Ferric oxide microbial mat and aquatic microbial communities from Rainbow Spring, Yellowstone National Park, USA - RS3B (SPAdes) (version 3) ...
TTTGCAGGTATTGATACGAGAAGTTTAACCCAGATAGTTGCCACTCCATTGCTTATGCTTTCAAGCCATGCAGGTATGTAACTTCCATTATAGCTAAACCTCAAAGGACCAATATTCCTTATATAAGGATTAATCAATCCCAGTTGTGATACAGGTAACTGGACCATCTGCTGGAATGGAACAGGCGTTGCATTATTCTGGGTATTTGTTATATTAATATTGAATATGCTTTGAGGGGAAACACCTATAGAAACAAAACCACTCCCTGTCATTTCAATCACCATAATATATGTACAGTATAGCAAGTACACTCCCAGATGTAGGTGCAGTAGAGAAACTCAACTGTATTGAAAAATATTCTAACGAATAGTTAACAAAAGGAAATACAGATAATGATGCTGAACCATCAAGTACAGATAACTGTGTTCCAATTATTGGTATATCTGGGTAGCTGCCATCTTTAACAATATTTGTTATAGGCTGTACTGTTACTGGTTGGTCTTCACCATTATATAACCACAATGAAAATGATGATATCTGCCTGTTCCCAGTAGCGAGTAGATTACCTAATTTTATTATTGCTATATTGCTGGGGTCAGTAATATATGAATGTACGTTAGTATCCGTTATACTTATATTTGCAAGTGGTAACCATGTAGTATTGGAGTTGCCTATACTTTTTATAAGGCTCTGCGGCAATACTATCTGTGCTCGAGTCGAGTTTATTTGTCCGCTTCCAAATTGTATTACCTGTGATGGACTGTTAAAATTTGCAACTTGTAATGGACCATTTTGTACTATCTGTGCTGGAGTAGGAGTAGAGTTTGTTTGTGTACTACCAAATTGTCTTATCTGTGTTAAAGAACTCATTCATTCACCTCTATATTAACTGAGTTGCCGAACTGATTTTTATAACTCGTAAGAAATTCCTGCTTATTATGTATTTCTATGAGTGCTACATAATAATTTGATATGAACAGTTCAGGCAACTGTGTATACAGTTCAATTTTGAAGTTATTAGCTATAGGATACCCGTTCAGGTTGTACAGACCTATACTGTACAATGGAAGATTGTTACCCTGAGCATACTGACCGTACATGGATGTACTTGGTAATCCCTGTGTATTACTTGAACCTAAGAAATAAGCTTCTGATGCTGATATCTGCTGTACAAGGTTCCCGTCTATATATACATGAAGTAGGAGGTTGGGGTCAGATGTAACTATATTCCCTGTTAAAAACCATCCGGATATATTAGATTCATCTATTATTATTATTACTTTTTGTGTTATTGTCGTCGGCTGTGCAATACTTTTTATCAGGTACTTCCATCCTGAGAGCAATGGGAGTGTATTTAACATATATGCCCCCTCAGTATCCTTCTACTATTATTACACCGGTATATGTAGTTGTACTGTTAGGTGCAGTAATGGTAAGTTCTGTCAAAGAGGTAGATACCGTTAATCCCGTTGTATTTGCTGTTATTGCTGCCACTGTTGAAAACGCAACAGGATAAGTTATTGATTGGTTCGTAGTTGTGTCGTTCTCGTATCCATTTGCATACATCAGGTATTTCTGATATGTTGGAAATGAACTTACCTGAATATATGTAATAGAACCCGCAGTAGTCCCATTCAGAGTATTAGTTGAAGGAGGGGCTATGTTAGACTGTGTTATTGTCTTAGGAGCTATATTTGAACCTGTTATCGTATTAGGGGCTATGTTAGAACCTGTTATTGTTCCTGAAGCGATATTTGATCCTGTTATAGTTCCACTTGCTATTTGTGAATTAGTTATGGTACCAGAGGCTATTTGCTGGTTTGTTATACTGCCAGATTCTATTCTATCACCGGGTATTATTGTATTTTTCATAGTTTATCACTCATTAAACCGGTGGTGTCGAACTTGCTGGAGGTGTGCTGGGACCTCTCTCGAAGTATGCCAGTGCCTGTATATATCCTGATCCTGTACTTATTGAAGCACCTAAATTGTAACCCGGGGTAAGTATTATATCGAAATCGTGTTCGGAAAATACCTGTGTATCTCCTGCTGCTATTGAAATTGTAGCAACTGTATATGATGGAAGACTGGATATATTAGGATTTGCTGTAAGTGTAACAATAGCTGCTGAAGTCCCTAAATTTGTTATAATCAGTTTATATATTTTCTGTACGTAATCATTTGGTGTTATAACCGGGAAATTCGATTGACCGTTAAACAGTAGAGGTGATGGTGTTGGTGAATTTGAAATGTTAGCAGTTTCCGTTATAAGGTCATAACTGTATACCATTACTAACAACTCCTGAATGAAGAATTAATATGTGAAGTTACCGACGTTACCGACGAGAATACTCCACCGAGTGATACTATCTTTGCAGGTATCTTGCCAGCTTTTATATTATTTATTGTTTCCCTGTCTGTTATTGGTTCAACCTGCATCCTGTTTATTATAAAGTTTATGGTTGGATTAACAGGTACCGATACCGTATTTATTAACACCATTGAAAAGCTGAGACCGGGTACAACGAATATTTCTGTATCAGGACTCGGGTCATTGAAAGGTGATATGAAACCATCAAAACCTTGCTGGTAGAAGGACTGTGATACATTTATATTCTGGTCCAAGTTCATCAGTTTCTCTGTAATAGGCTGTTTATAAATAAACCTTACATAAGAAGGCTGTATTCCGGTGAATACCTGAAGTACTTCATCTGGTCTTGTCAGATTAAACATATCCTGAACATTCTGTATTGATGTGAGTTGCAAAGTATTGAAATCGTAATAGAAAGGTGAGTAGCCTGATAGAATTTGCCCTACCGGGCTAAGTGGTGGAAGGTTGCCGTTCTCTTCCATTATGTCGTATATAAAGGGTATTACTTCTTTCTTAACTACTTTATACGGCAGCAATCCAGAACCGGTCTGGAATGCTACTATATAGTTCTCTTTAAGTATTGGCAGTTCGCTTATCATGTGTGTATTCACCCTTTGTATGCTCAGAATCCGTTATAGGTTATTGTAAGGCTTCCTGCAGCTATGGTTACTGCAGATGATGGTTCTGTAAGTGCCCCTGTTGCTGCACTCTGTTGGTACAGTTGGAAATTCACAGTCTGTAAAGATATTCCAGTCGGAACTGCTACGTATCCGGGTACCATTATGGATATAACAGATGTAGGTCTTGCATTTCCAACAGTTATTGAACCTGCACCTGAGGCATTTGTCGTTATTGAAGCCGAATTTGTTTCTGTGTATATAGGCATTTTATATCACCTTTACTCTATCGTATAGTACTGTTTCTTTACGAATGCAACACCGAGCAATATAGGTCTTGCAGTTCCTGTCCTGTTGAAGTTAATATCAACAGCAAGTGAATCTGTTTTTCCAAGTACAATACTCTTATCGAAAGGTATTAAACCTATTGTCTGGTCTGTGGTAAACTCACTGAATACATCATACTGTACACCGAGCTTATTTCCTGCTGTATTTGATAGCTGGACAGCTTCAATTATACCGGGGCTTGTCTGGTCAAGTATACCGAAGACAGTAGCTACAACATTTCCAACAAGTTGCAACTGTGGTACTCCATTTACGTTTACATTGAGGTTAACATTGAAGAATCCCGGGTTCCATCCTGCAGTTGATACAGTGGTTGTCCAAGTTTCTTTAACAGAAGGACTTGCAACTCCCGAATAAGCAATATTTGGTGTTATCAACATTGGTGCGAAAGTTCCTGAATCATAAACACCAAAAGTTCCACCCAGTTGGTTGTTAGATTTTGCATAGTAAAGGCCTACTAATGCTGATGGAAGGAATGATTCAGCTATTTCCCTGAATGGTCCCGGTGCAAATCTGGCAACAAACTTCTTGTTATAGAAGTTCAGGAACTCGGCAAGTTCAAGACCGGTTACTGTTACGTTGTTTATAGAGTCATTCAGTGGTGGGTATATTCCTGTTGGTGTACTCTGTGCAATGTCTGCGTACCCTATGTCTGCAAGGCTAAAATTCTGTGACGGGGCATTTATGCCCTGCTTATATATGTCTTCTAATTTCCTCATGGTAAGTAGATTACTTGGCAGTTAATAAAATATCTTCATTACGTTATTAACGACATTAAAAACTAAATACTATAAAGGGATACAACAGTATGTGGGTTAAAAAAGACCATAACTTACAGATATATGTTAGTGAAGAAACATGGTTAAAATGGCAGAACTATTACAATATGTATAAAAGAAAATATAAATATAAAACAAGAGAAGAATTTCTTCTTCTCTTGCTCAATCAATTTGCTAACAGTAACTCCCTGTCAATGGTAGTCTAAACAACAAGAGACAGTGCTTTCTGGTTAGATGTTCTTGGTATAGGGTCAATCATTGAGGTTGCTGGTTTGCTTGATATTGCTACACTGGGGGTTGAACTGGAACTTGTTGTAGAAGTGCTGCTACTGGAAGTTGATCCATTTACAAGTGGAGTATTTATTCCTGTCTTGTATGAGACCGGGTTCAACATTCCCGTATAAGCAATCAGTTCATTCTGTGCATAAGCTGGCCCTTTCCAGATTGCATTTAATGCCTGTTGGAAATTGCCATTCATCAGGCCACTTACAAAGGAAACCACTTCAGATGCAATGATAGGACTGTGGGGTGCTGGAACGTACAAACTTGTAAGCCAGTATGAAGCCATTTCTGATAATTCAGCAGCTGTTTGGCCTTTTACACTCCCGGTTGCAACAGCAAGTGCGGAACCTATTCCGAGTATTGCATTTACTAATCTCGATCCAAGATCCGTCATGAGCAAATTTACAGGTATATCAACGGCTGAGGCTATTATCTGGGGTGTGTATATCAGTGACATGTCTCTTCCACTTATTCCTGCTTTCCTTCCAAACGGGGCAAACAGTTCTTCCAAGTATTTGTTATCGGATATCATCCTGTCAGTAATTACTACCCATAATAAAATACTTTCTATTATTAATATTCAGGGATATAATTCAATGGGTTATTCCCTTTCATACTTAAAATTGTTTATAAATGTGTCATAGTCCATTATTACCAGCCTTCTCTTTGAATATTTCTCATGTATAACAACCATCGGTATTTTTTTCTCCTTTTTTGCTTTAATTTCTGTTTCCTTAAATGTTTTATAGAATGGGATCTTCTTTCTCTGCTTTGCTTCTATAAAAAAATGTTCATGCAGTGTGTCTGAGGAGGTTATTGCACTGTTGCTTCCCGATAATGGTGTTCTCCTCGTATTAGCCTTCCTTGCTATGACACGTTCATTATTCTTCCATGTAGATGAACCCATATATAGAAATATAATAGAAATATAAATGTTTTACTGTTATATCTTCTGCAATAAATTATATAAGTCCTGTATCCACCTGTTTAAAGCTGCTTTCCCTTTACTGTCCGTAAATAACCCGTATAAATCGGGTCTCCATTTCTTCATCCTTGACATCAGGAAATCATAGTTGAGGTATTCCGGTATCCTGTGCCTGTATTTCCTTATTATACCTGCTATGTAATTAGTTGTATTGGGGTCAATCTGTATATCTAAATCAAAAGGTGATATGTTATTGTCTATCATCTTTTTGAATGTATCAGCATCGAATTGTGAAAGTATGCCTAAAATGAAGCCATAGAGGTATTCAGATATCCTTTTTTCCTGATCAGTGAGATTGCCCATCGTTTCCACCTATACTGGATACCATTGCAAGAGTGTCAGCAAATTCAGCTACTATCATCAGCAAAAGACCCCACTGCCAGTGGTGTATAGATGAAGGATGACCCTCGAAACTGTACAGTCCGAGGTCATCTATATCATCAAGCAGTATAAGTTTACCTAACTCCCTGTATACCTCAAACATGTCAAGCTATTGATTTCATGTATTTAAAATTAGTCTGTTTTTATATTCTCTGCTTGCTGCTGGGGTTCAACAGGTTCAGGTGTTTGTTCCTGTACAGGTGGAGGCGGTGGTGGTGGAGGTGTCACAACCTGCTGTTCAGGAGGCTTTTGCTGTGGTACCATACTATTTATTTTCTGCTTTGTCTGTTCAGCCAGCAGCTTCCCTATAGGTTCTCCTATTGTTTGTGAGAACTGTGTAAATGCATCCCTTATAACTTCAGTAAGGTGTTCTGCCCTCCTTTCATCACGTTCCTGTTTCCTGTCTTCCCTTTCTATTTCAAGCTGTTTAAGCCTTAATTCATATTCCTTTTGCATTTGTTCAGGTGTCATGCCACCTCCAACTACACCTAATTCCTTGAATAACTCGTACTGTCTCTTGAATTTTTCAAACTGCTGGTCCGAGGATGTTGAATATATTAGATTCTCAAGTTCCTGCAATTTCTTGTCATTCTGCTGGCTTAGAAGTCCTATAATCATGTTATTTGTCTGCTGGTTCTGTTCAAGCAGGTATTTCATGAAATTATCTCCCAATCCACTGTCCTTTGCCTTTGCAAGTATTTCGAACATTTTCTGGTTGTAATCCATCATCATCTTGTATATCTCTGACTGGGTTGCTGTTGCTTCCTGCTGTGCAGCCTGTGGTGGCAATGACAGTTCCTTTCTGAGCTTTTCATTCTCTATTTTTTTCCTTTCAAGTTCAAGCCTCTGGTTTTCTATCTGTATCTGCAGTTGCATATTCTGCAACCTTTTTTGTTCTATTTCCTGTTGTTTTGCCTCTATTGCTATTTTCAATGCCTGCTCCTTTGGATTGGAAGATCCCATGCCGAGTATACTGAGTGCTGATTCATAGTCATCCATCTCTTTATCTTCCTTAATATTTGAGTTACCCCTTACAAACCTGCCCATCCTTGCTGATTTAACAACCTGTATATCATACCCTTTTTCCTTTGCACTGTCAAGTATAAAATCTGTAAGGAATTGATTGAAAGAACCTGTGTAACCTTCTTCATTCTTAAAATAGCTGTAAATTTCATATATCTTTGGATCGAGAGATACCTGTTCCTTTATTCCCTTAGCCCTTTTTTCATCCTCCTGTTTGTTTTTTATTACACCTTTTATCCTGTTATTCAGTTCCTCATCAGAAAGTACTGGTTCATCTGTCAAATTAAAGCACCTCCTTTAACATTTCTATGTTAACCTGATAAACCTGCATGTAATACGATTATAATGTAGTATAAATACTTAGCTAAAAAATATATCTTAGTATATAGAAAAAAGAAAAATGGAATAAAATATATTTAAGAGGTGTAGACTACTTTTATGCTTTTTTATTTCTCTCTTTAAATGTTCCGTATTTTCTCTCTACTTCCGCTTTGCAATCTGCACTTGCTGTTTTGAATGCTTCTCTTTGTCTCCTTATATTCTCAACTGCAGGTGCTCCTTCCACTGCAAAATCGTGACCATTAAGCTTTGAATGTATACATTGGTTAAAAGTCTTCAGAGGTGCTTTAACTATCAAGTTATGCCTTACTCTGTACGTTGTTACTATTTTAGCTGTAGGTTTATCTACACCTTCATATCTCTGTGCAACGAGTGGTTCAAACTGCGAAGCTACAAGTGCCGCAGCAGCTTTTTTATCTGTCGCCATAATGGTACAATGCATCATTATTTAAAATGATTTATCACCCTTAAGGTTATTAAAATATATCCTGATATATAGTTATACAGTAAATTTATGTAATCCATTGTAATACTAATATCATGGCAGATGAACATGAAGAACATGTATTCCTTATCGTTAGAGAAGGTTGCCCCGTATGCGAACAAGCTGAAAGAGAACTAAAAGACTTAATAGATGAACACAAAATAGAATTAGTGGATGTAAGTGACAGCAGATTCAATGATATAAAAAGTAAACTGGATGTTACTAAAGTGCCTACATGTGTTATAGAAGTCAAAAACGGCAACGAGGTCAACTATGAATACTGCTCCGAAACAGAAAAAGCTAAACAATCAGATTAGAGTATTCGCATACCTTATAGAAAACGAAAACCCTACCTATACGGAAATAAAAAAAGCATTGCGGTTGAACGATAAAACACTATCACAAACACTAAAAAGCCTCATTCAAAAAGATATATTGATAAAAAAACCTGACGGTTATTACATTAACCCGATTTATACAAAATCAATGCAAAAAAAGATAACTAAATTAATTACCGATATAATTTTACTTACACAACCCTATGTACGTGAAGAAAATATAGGGAACAATATAAAAATGATACTGGATTATATACTGTTATTCCGTGATTAATCAACGATTAGTAGCAGTACTGATTTTCATTTAATCACATGCTTCAGGCTACTCAACATAGCAATATATAAAACTACTGCTGATATCCCTACAATTATATAAATCCCGATTAATATGGCAAACAGTACCCATATATACTGCGGTACAACAAGGAAAGTATGATGATGTGCAATTTCATAAGCTAAAACTAAAAGAACTGCTATCAGTATAATCATTCCTATATCGAGTTCTGCAGTGTTAGTTATAGATTTGTATGTTTTCCCGTCATCTGTATCTATTTCGTATGTAATCTTGTTACTCGTTGAATATTTCATACAGGGTCATTATTGTTTACTATAGTTATTCTGTATATTTTAGGTATTCTACTGTCATTTTGGTCTGTCAGGTATTCCTGTTGTATTCTTAGCCATTCATACAGTTGCCTCCTTGTTGTCCTGTCGTTTACTTCAAACTCCACCACTATCTTTTTACTCATTTTTTCACCTCCTTAATTTCGCTTAATATATTGTCCAATCTATATCCTCATCATCAGACATCTTTACTTTGTAAGGTTCTTCATATAAACCACAATAATATGATTTCATTTCTCCATTTTCCTTATCTGCAGCTTTATTACACCTTTTAAGTTCTTTTTCTGCTTTATCCCGTGTACTGAAATTATATGATTTCTCTTCGTAGCGGCAGTCACCATCAAAATGCCACAACTTCACTGTATAATATACGTCTTTATTTTCCATTTTACTCACTTCCACTAAGGGACATCCAAATAGGATTCTTAGGAAGCGGCATATTTGTTGTTGTTGTCTGCTGATATGGTTGTATATTTGTTGTAGTTACATTTATCCAGATGGGGTCTGGAAGTGTTGGTATATAAGGTTTATAAGGTATAGGTACAGTTATAGAATACCCGAGCAGTTGCTTTATGATAATTGCTATCTCATCGGGAGTACCTTCTAAATCTATGTCATTGCCATTGAAATTTATTTTTGCCCTCATTTTAATCACCATAATTAATATATTGAAGTATTTAACTTTTAAGCTCCCATCTCTTTTTCAAACTCGTGCTTGGGATATAACCACCAAAACAGGAACAACGAACAGTAAAGTGCAATCAATATAACAAACATCTCTATAGAGTACAGAGGCATAGGTTTGGGATAAAATAAGGAATATACGAATACGATTGCATAAGCAAAAAGAAAAGCATAACTTATTGCAAGAATACGTACAAAATGATATACCACTGGCTTTACATCAATTATATCTGGAATGTATATCTTTTTACAGGTATGATAGTAATGCGAACAACAGACAGCCCAGTCTGAATCAATGCGTATAGAATTACACGCATGGAATACCTCTGTTTCATTCCCTGACCTGTATATGATATCTGCCTTACCTACGTACTGTCCCATAGCAGTAGTTTCACTGTACCATTGTGCTGTTTCAAACTTGTTTTTAAATTCTTCTACTTCCATATTAATCAACACTCCTCTTTTAATAAATTCAGTAGGCTTTTTATTAACATGTAATTCTGTATATAAAAGGTTAATGCCCAGAGTTCGATACCAGCAACAGCACCTAAACCGATATATAAAAATATAACTGGGAATAAAAAATTCAGATACAGACTATATATAGCTAATGTCATTGATGTCGTTGTAAGTATTATATTGATAAGTAAAACTCTATTATATTTTTTAAAGTTAAATACGAATTGCAGTGTTTCACTGTTATCTATATTAATCAATTCCCCCTTGTTATCCACATAATCACCTTTATTCATTTTAATCACCTCTATACTTTTTCAGTAAGTCCTCAATGTCATCAAATCGTTTATCTATAATGAAGCCTAAAAATATCAGTGCTGCTAATATATAAGTTCCTGCATAGTCATGTAGTATATATAAAGGAAACATAAATGAAAGTATTATCATATTAAAAAAAATGATAATTAAGGAGTTATTCGTTTTAACCACCTCACTTTATTATAATTTTTCCTGCAAGCAACCTATCTCTAATAAAATAATATAAAAACTCTATAAATAAAACTATTCCGGCACCAATTGTCCCTATACCAATAAAATATATCAAGTCATTTAACCACATTATACTTATTTTAATCACCTTCTTTTAACCAATCTGTTACATCTGTCCAACCTGTAAAATCCACTTCCAATTTATTATTTGAGAACGCATACCTGTATATCGGGAATTTCAGCCTGAACTCCTTTACATATTCACAGTCATGCATATCGTATCCCTGTTTTTCGAATGATAGATTGCCCATTACAAAGAAATCTTCTTTATGCGAATTGTTTAAATCTGCATCGTGTGTTATATATACTTGCTGAGGCAAGTTATAGAAGTAACCTTTAATATTTTTATTGTTTACTAACATATAATTATATAACTTGTAAAATATTTCACTTCTTAATTGTTGTACTTTGCCCTTTAAAGTTTCTATCTTTGTTTGTATCTTTGGTATATCTAGGTAGTCTTTATCCATGATAACAGCTATAAACAGATACTTATCGGCTTCTACCAAAGTGTCATAAAGTTTCAGATCGTTTTCTGTTAATTTCTCCGTTACCATTTCAATCACCTTTTTTATGTTTTGTCTTATATCTTACCCTATTT
>Ga0209012_1003824_pt1 | contig 10842 bp, 11 predicted proteins | sample RS3BMetagenome_FD_184735 | JGI IMG/M metagenome (GOLD analysis project Ga0209012, IMG submission 184735) | Ferric oxide microbial mat and aquatic microbial communities from Rainbow Spring, Yellowstone National Park, USA - RS3B (SPAdes) (version 3) ...
CCTGTTGCTGTTGCGTTGAACATTCCGCTAAGGGCTGTATCTTTTTGGTATTCAGTAATGAATTTGCTATAATTGCCAAACGGTTCAGGCAAATTATCGGCGTAAACAAACCCATTCTGAATCCCTTGAGGAAAGCTTCCCTTGGTAATGTCAAATTGAAGGAAAACTACCAGGCCCGCCTACAACTGCGCTGATACTACCTACATATCCAGTCATAATTTTTGGTTGACCGTTAAAGATGATGCTCTGATTAGGTCTAACCTCTACTGCCAAAAAGAGCACCATAGGATACACACTTTGCACTCCTGCCAAGCTTGATATATTATCAATAACACTGAATGGCAATGTATACGCACAGCGGGGAAGCTGACATGGTCCTTCTGGAGTTACTACTATCCATGGAGCAAACTGATTAACATAATTCTGCAATCCATATTGCAGACTGGAGCTTGCAGATGCTAATACTATAAAGGATGATAGGGTTGATGCTATTCTATTATCCCTATCAACAGCAGAGAGATGGTCAATTCTCCCCTTGCCTTGCGAAGGGCTACACGAAGAATCCCTTTGTTTGATTCCAAGCCATCTCACCTTTATCGGCAAACAAAGATAAAAGTTTTTGATTAATTGCCATTCTCAGAAGCAGTTGTATCAAAAATCTCTGTTTGTGGAGCTATTGAGTTGGTTTGTATAATAGCTAGATATGCAAGTGTGAGAACTTGATGTGAAGGATTCAAAGCTCTGCTCAGCTTGGCCTTTTTTGGCGGTTGTAAGTCACATCGTTGCTGTATAATCACATAAATAGACATTTGAAGCGTCAGTAGAAAAAATGTACGTTGACATGCGGATAACATTATGGTACAGCTCACCGCATGCAATGCCAGAAGGAAGAGAACAGTTAAACCAGCTTTTAGATTAAACAGCCGCAGGAACGTTTATGATGAAGGTAGCAATGGCTTAAACCCATAGAGTTGACAAAACAGAGTATTTCTTGATGGCATCTGTGACTCTGATGCTTAAGTATCTTGTTTATATCTGCCTGATAATACCCCGCTTACAGTTGTTAGTATGATCAGAGCCCTATACGACCTTTCGTTTGAATATCTTAACGATTTGAGTCTAATCAGCAAAATATCGAAACTTCTGGGTGCCAGCCTCGCAAGAGACTACAGATCAAGAGATATTCTGATCAGGAGTGCAATCTGCGACTTCGATGGAGTTGCTAGACTGACGGGAGTACAAAGGAAAAAGGTCGAGCGAATTTCTATGCTTTTGAACCACGAGCAAGCGAGGATTTCGGAAATCCTGGGAACAAGGGATACAAGGGTATTGAGAAGAGATATTTTGGAGGCGTTTGCAGTTCATGCTTCATGCAAAATTGCTTCAAATGTGATCCGTTCAATCTTGCCTACTACACTAAGGGATGAAGTAGAAAGGAGGCAGAAATTTGTCATCGATGCACAAAATGTTTACAGCGCACTAAAAGAAAATGGTATACTGCAGGATGTAAGGGTAAAGCTGAAAGACTTTAACATTGAAGTAAAAGGAATAAACGAAATAACTGCAGTTGACTATATTTATGAAAGACTGAAGGCCATGAGCATCGCCTCTGAGATCGATAAGCTATTCAGAGGCTCGGGTATATCTGCAAGTCTTCTTAATGAACAGCAGCTTACCGCAGCAAACCATGTAATAGACTCTTTCGCTTCTGTGGCCAAAGGAGAGATGCCAGACCCAGAGTCTCTGCTTAACGACGAAGAGCTACTAATCTCTGAAGAATTGCAGAGTCTAAGAAACAAAGGAGGGGACCCGGCATCGATAATAGAGAGACACGTGAGCAAGCTTTCTGACCTTTTAGGCCTGAACAGGAAGGAAGAGGCAGTCCTAAGAAATGCAGCATTCTCATCTGTAAGCCTTCCATTTACATTCGACAGGTCTGAATCAAAGAGGCTGTTGGGTATGGTAAAAGATAGGCTTCAGTCTGAGATGGAAGAGAAAATGAAGAAGCTTAACCAGACCATGATGACATATGTCAACCTTGTAGATGAAATAGCTGTTTCAGTCCTAAGGCTCGATGTTGCTCTAGCTCTGGCTGAAATTAGCGACGAACTCTCTCTTAAGTTGCCAGAACTGGGTAGCAGGGAGGATGGAATATCGTTTATAAAAGGAATGAACTTCTTTCTCCTGCTCGATAGAGCTCAAAGAGAAAGGTTGATGCCGGTATCTTATTCGATTGGTAGAGATACAATAGGGGTAGGGGCAAGGCAAAGTAACGTTGTAATGCTGACAGGCGCAAACAGCGGAGGAAAAACCACCCTGCTGATAACTGTTGCCAGCATAGCTATGCTCACATCACTGGGCCTTCCCGTTCCTGCAGAAAGGTGCAAGGCAGCGACTCTTCCCGTTTACCTCTTCCGCAGAAAGACCTCTAGGAAGATAGGGAGCCTTGAACATGCACTGCGTTCTCTGCGTCCTGTATTTGCCACAAGGCAAAGAAAGATTATACTGATGGATGAATTTGAAGCCCTTACGGAACCTGGTGCAGCTGGAAGAATATTGGCTTCCATAGTTAATCATATTGCACCAACCAGTAGCCTTCTGCTTCTAGTCACACATTTGTCCAGGGAGACTCTGCCACACATCAGGTTCAGGATAAGGGTAGATGGCATACAAGCATCAGGCCTGAACGAAATGGGAGAACTCCAGGTAGAAAGACAGCCAAGGTTTGACCAAGTCGGTTCAAGCACTCCTCAGCTTGTAATAATGAAGCTAATTAAATCAAAGAAAAGAGGAGCAAGGGAGAATGATGTTTACAGAAACATGCTTCATCTGCTTGGGGAGAAGGGCGAGGATATGATTCAAGCTCCTATTGCAATTCCCTGGGTTGAAGGAAATGATTGATATCATCTAATTGGTGAGCTTTTGGCTTCCATACTTTTTCTGCGGATTGCAGAACTTCTTTCTCAGTACTCTAAGCGTTTTTGCATGTAAGATGGCAGTTATTCTGGATTTCCCCTTCACACATGGAGTGTTGAAAAAAATATCATTCTTCGTCAGCTTACATGGTTCTAAAGGGATTCTATGTCCACCAGTCAAACATCTCCTTGCAAGGCAACAGGTTTCATCCTTTGGGAGACAAAGGCTTGTACTGGTCAAAGACAACTGCCATATTGATCTGGCAGATTACGTAATCTACCTCGTGCTCTATTTATGCCATGTTTATGTTCTCAGATCTGGAGAATACTTATGACTGATCAGATGCCGGGCTATGGAAATCCTCCATCACCATTCTTAAGGGGTGATGCTGACCTGCCATGCTCGGTCCTGTTTCCCTGAGCAGATCTGTCAAGGAATTGGGTGAGAGGTGAACATTGATTATGATGGAGAGATGCAACTTCTCTCGCCTCTCCCTCACAGATTTTCTCTATAGGTGTAGGGGACACAGGAGGATGAGCAGGCAATATTTCGAATTTATAGCACGGAATGGAATGTAAGACTTCACGAACACAAAGATTATACCTGCTAGGCTCAGAAGGCTGTTCATTAAAGAATAGTTATAAAATGAGATGTGTGAATTTTCGACCTACTGTTTATGTGGTACTTTATCTCCAGCGGAATACCCTTCTCTTCTCCAGGATCGGCTTGACCCATTATTTGATACTCTCTATAGGGAATAGATGAAGATAAACACATTCATCCAGAAAACTGGAAATAAAAAGTAACTCACGATAAATATTGAACATAAATCCCATAACTTTGCAAAGGTTATAAATCGATATTTCATAGAATTACCATGACAGAAAAGACGCACCATTTAAGAACGCCGTTTTCGAGCTGATGGTTAGGATGTCAGGGAAGGCAGATTATGAAAGTTTGCCTTCTGAAGAGGTCATTAAACAGCTGAACGTAGACCCCGATAAGGGCCTTGATGATGCAGAGGCCAAAGAGAGGCTCAGGAAATACGGTTATAATGAAATACCTGAAAGGAAGGTGAGCGTATATGAAAGGTTTGGTAAAAAGTTCTGGGGACTAACGGCGTGGATGCTGGAGATTGTAATGGCGCTGAGCATAATAATAGGGCACTACCTTGAAGCCTACATAATTGCTGGACTGCTTGTAGTAAATGCTGTCATAGGATTTATTCACGAAGAAAGTGCTTCCAGAGCTCTGGAACTCTTAAAACAGAAACTGCAGGTAAGCGCCAGGGTCCTGAGGAATGACGTATGGACTACGCTTGTTGCAAGGGAAATTGTTCCTGGCGACATTGCTAGGGTCAGAGCTGGGGATGTTGTTCCAGCTGATATGAAAATCATAACAAGAGATGAAGTGGAGGTTGACCAGTCGGCGCTTACAGGAGAGAGCATGCCAATAGTTAAAAGGGTAAATGATGTCCTTTACTCGGGTTCGGTGATAAGGAGGGGTGAAGCGACAGGCATCATCGTCAGGACTGGCCTTAACACTTTTTTTGGCAAGATGGTTCAGCTGGTTCAGGTGGCAAAGCCAAAGCTACACATGGAAGAAATAATTTCCAGAATAGTGTCCATGCTGCTGATAATAGTTGGTGCGCTTTCTGCTGTAATGTTTGTGGTTACGTATATGCTGATGCATAACGTTTACTTTTTATTTACATATGTCTTGCCACTTGTGCTCACACTGATAGTTTTTGCTATTCCAGTAGCCCTGCCTGCAATGTTCACAGTCACAATGGCAGTAGGAGCTACAGAAATGGCCAAAAAAGGAGCACTCGTGACAAAACTGAGCGCGGTTGAAGACGCCGCTTCGATGACTGTGCTGAACGCTGACAAAACAGGAACGCTTACGCTTAACAAATTGACCATTGCAAGCGTTGTACCGATGGAAGGTTACAGTGAAGAGGAAACAATACTTGACGGTGCGCTTGCATCCCAGGAGGCAAACCAGGACCCCATTGACCTGGCTTTTATCAAGGCGGCAAGGGAGAGAGGCTTGGACACTGGCAGATTCAAGGTAAAGGAGTTCAAGCCATTCGACCCTTCAACAAGGAGGACAGAAGCACTTATTGGTGATGATTCAGTTCATTTCAGGGTTGCAAAGGGGGCTGTAAAAACCATTTCTGAGGAGCTCTGCTATGAGAAACTTGGTGAGAAAACAGAGGAAATGATGAATAAATTCGCAGGCAAAGGCTACAGGACACTTGCCGTTGCCAAATTTAATGAAGGCACATGGAAAATGGTCGGGCTTGTGGCTCTTTATGATATGCCACGTCAAGACACACCATTTCTCGTTCAGGAAATAAGAAAGCTAGGTGTAAGGGTAAAGATGCTCACTGGTGATGCAAAGCCCATAGCTAGAGAAATAGCAAGGATGGTGGGGCTAGGGGAAAATGTTGTAAGCGGTAAGGAACTCAGGGAACTTATGGAAAATGATCCTGAAAAGGCTGGAGAAATTGCTGAAGAAGCAGATGTGTTTGCAGAAATATATCCGGAGGACAAGTACTTTGTGGTTAAGAGTCTTCAGCTGAAGAAAAACGTAGTAGGAATGACTGGAGACGGTGTAAATGATTCTCCAGCACTTAAACAGGCTGAAGTGGGGATAGCAGTTAGCAATGCTACAGATGTGGCCAAGGCTGCTTCAAGTGTTGTCCTTACGGTTGAGGGACTAACTGGAATAGCTGAACTGATAAGGATAGGCAGGTCAACATATCAAAGAATACTAACCTGGGTGCTCAACAAGGTTGTTAAGACCTTTGAAATAGCAGTGTTCATAGTGCTTGCATTTTTGTTTTCAGCGCTACTCTATCATAAACCACTTTACGTGGTTTCATCCCTCGACATAATACTCTTCCTTTTCCTCATAGACTTTGTCACGATTTCCCTTTCAATTGACAACGCACGAGGTTCTCCGGTGCCTGAAAAGTGGGATGTACCAAAAATGGTCAAACTTGGCATCGGCCTCGGTGCTTTCACTGTAATGGAAATGTTCGGTCTGTTGCTGGTAGCAATGAATTACTTCCGGATACAGAATATGAATACGCTAAATACGTACTTCTTTACAGCAATAATGTTCATGGGGATACTGACACCGTTCATAGTTAGAGAAAGGGGGTCATTCTGGGTTTCAAGGCCAGGCAAGTATCTTACGGTTGCGTCAATAGCAGATATTGTGGTGGTTTCACTGATAGCACTGACAGGAGTTGAAACTCCATGGGGAAGGCTACTTACACCGATAAGCTGGGAAGAATATGCATTCGTGCTGGTCTACACTCTGTTAGCAAACTTTGTCATAAACGACCTAGCAAAGAAAGGACTGGGAATGGTAGGAATCTCCAGGTGAACAGCAAAACAAGAGATCTAAGGCATACATGATATGAGGCAAAGTATGTTCCCTTCCGTGAAGTAGGGTAGCCCCATTATAAAATGCTCAATTATTCTTTCAACATTTTTTATATGCTCACAGGTCCTCAAATTATTGAGAATGAAGGACGGGAGCTGATTTCTCCTGCCATTCAAGTGCAGGGCATCTAGGAAGTACACAAACAGGAAGGCAAAAGTATTCAGAGTTAGCAAATAACACTATCTTCCTTATCATATGAAGATAGCTGCTGACGGACCAATACGCCAGGAGGGTTAACTGATGCCCTCTATCTTCCTAGCTGACATGGTAGTTTAGATGTATCATACCTGCTAGCTCATTTGTTGTTTCTATTATATCAACTTCCTTATCAGAAGAAAAGTGACTTAACCTCATTGCCAAGGTTATAGCAAGTGGTGCTGTGAGCAGCTCTGTTATCTCCTATTCCATAGATTCGATATGGAGCAAAGTCTGGATTCAATGATTATAACCATAATAGCTTAAATGCAATTATATTCCATATTGCTGTATTCTTCCTTGTCTTCGGGAGACAGTCCAAGACGGGCGCCTCTCCATAGCCTAAAGCTCTCGTTGCTATAATGAATGAAGCAAGCTTGTGCCTGTTAAAACCTCTATAACGCTTTCCATACTTGACGATTGGAGGCAAGCCTGTATATGCTTGGGTTAACTTCTAAAGATAACATACCTATCTTCATAACATGGAGCTTTATCATATTCCTCTTCATGAGGTTTGATAGCTTGAAGTTTATCCTTGACGAGAAGTCATCACAGCTTTTGCCTGGTTGATTGCTGACTGAATCCACCTTGCATTCTTGACTCTATACCTCTCTCTTAGAATTGCCTTTATTGAGCCTGCATCCATATTAGCTCTTAGCATATTGTAAGCAGAACTCTCCTTAGAGGGGAAAGTTCTGCATATACCATCAAGCCTTTTTTCTTGACCTTCTATGAATGCTCTAACAATATATTGCATCATTCATTACTCCCTTGACCTACATGAACTTCTGGCCCCTGACTTAGCATGTAGAACTTCAAAGCCCAAGATAAGTAAGATGATTTAGCATATAAAGATAGTATTTTGAAGCAACTGCTTGCAGTATCTTCAGAAGGCGTATACTCCAGAATACTGAATTATGTCATCATGCGACCTGACTATGCTGCTCTTTGAGACCTTGTTCAGGTCAACCAACCTCAGCTCTGTCCAGACTGGAGGAAAGTCTTTTGGCGCTTCGTCAATGCTGCCTGTAAATATGAATTCTATATCCCAGTGGTTCTTCCTGTCAGGAAACCTAGGATTATCGTAGACTTCTGATACAACTTTTGGCCCTTTCAGCTCAATTTTATCAAGGCCTAGCTGCTCCCTCGCTATTCTCATTGCAGCGTCTTGAGGAGATTCATAAAGTATCAAGTGTGAAGAGGGGAGCATCCAGCCATCCTTGAACCAGTTCACCCTTTTGGAGTCGAGAGCACCGACGTAGGCCCAGTCAGCTTCTGGGTTCACCTTTCCCATCAAAACCTCTCCTTTCTTTCTGGTTAAGACCAGAAATGAAGAAAGACACATTCCTCCCTGCGGTACCTCTGATATGCCAAGCGATTCAGCCTGTCTGTCACGCGTAAACCTGCAAAATATTCTCTGGCTCATAATAATACCTACACTGCGGGACGAGCCGTTTTTAACGGTTTCCAATTCATATGTCTGATGAATTTATGAAAAGAGAAACTAACCATTTATCGTCCAACAGAATCTGAGTTCACGATGCTTCAATATAAAAAAGGTGTAACCCTAATTTAATTCGAGACCATATTCGATGGAGTGAAGTCACGGTGATGCGGCTGTGAAACTTACGCCCCAACAGCCAGACGAACTAAGTTGTGTTCTGTACCAGAAGCCAGATGGACCGAAAGCTCCACCACTACCGGCGTTTAATGGGTTCTCCAAGTGCCCATAGTCAGACCAATCAAAAAGTCCAGCTATAGCTATACCAGTAAGGTTATAGGCAAAAGGAGATGGAAAGGTGACGAAGTTGTTCCGCCATCCACTTCCACCGGGGCAACTAAACGCTGTGCCGTAAACTATTGTTGGGTCATTTGTTATGCTCGCATCCACATTGCATATGCTTACCGGGTAACCATTCTTTAGAGACAGGGCAGAATTGACGTCGCACATGCCTGTAGCATTGAATGTAGTAGACGTACCGTTCGACCAAAAGACAGTACCCCATTCGTAAAATCGGCTGCCACCAATACTAGCACTTGCGAACTGTCTAGGGTTAGGTTTTGATGAATATGATGACGATACAAGTAACATCGCTGTTACGAAGCCTACAATCAAAAGCACTACAAATATATTTTCTCTGACCATTTATTTAGCAACATAAAAGATAGTCATAAATAATTTGCTTATCTATGATACGTACAAGAGATACGTCTCGCATAATTAATATTCCGTTCTATATGAGTGCCTTATCGCTCTATGCCTGCAGCATGATGGCTTTTCTGGCAAAAATATAACAGGATAGCTATGTGCTATCATAAAAGACTCTTCAATGCTTGGAAATTCCTTAAAAAGGCATAGCCACGGTCTGAGATCATATATTTTATCCTACCATTTTCGTCTATTGTAAAAACAAGTCCCTTTTTTACAAGCAGGTCCATATACAATTTAGCATTCCTAAAGTTCAGCTTGCTATAAAGGGCAAGCTCTGTTATTGCGAGTGCTCCTGATGTTAGGGCTGTCAAAATCTGAGATATAATTTCATATTCATTTCTCCTTTTACTTGTAGACCGTATAGCGAAGTTGAAACTTATCCTGTTTGTAATGAGTATGGTCTCATTTAAGGACGCAGACTGAATTGCTGCACCTTTCAACAACTCGAGATACAGGTTAGTTAAAGAACTGCCTCTAAAGTCAAATGGTGGCTCAACATATAGGATTAGCTCGCTGGCCAAAGAATCCTGCGCAACATGATAGGAGAACTGTGTAGCTTCCAACTTAATATAAACGATACTAACCTGGTAAACTGTATTAGGCTGCAAACCTTCGTTATCACAAATATTAAACGACAAAAATCCGACTGTAGAAAGGATAAGACAAGCTATTGTTACTTTTATGAAAGTGGAATCCAGTTTCAGCAAGACCTTCCAATCTGCTTTTTTTCCAAAGCTTTAAATTTTTTTGCAGAGGTTAAGATACTTCCGAAAAATTAAGCATTATGAGCGATGTCAAACAATCATTAACGTGAGGTTCAGCTATACATATTGCAATCAGATATCACTTTGCCCATATGTTGCTTACAGCACAAAGTTCATGCACAATTAATCACCTATTTCTCGCATGGCTAAGGTGAAAGATTTCTGACCATATCAGCACAGCCAAAGTCTAGCAGCAAATTCATCCTTACCTAAATCGTGAGATTCTTATACAACATCAAGTTAGAAATGCAGTCAGCATAAGTAATATGAATACTGTAACATGCCCCAGAAAGGCTAGTCTCAGTATTCTGGTTCCTTCTGAAGAGAGCTCTCCCTTTTTTCAGATTTTGAAGCAGAATGATATACAGCTCCAAACATACCTATCAGCACAGAGAAGAAGACGAGGATTGCGATGAAAGCTCCTAGGTTCATTCTTTAACCTCTATCAATAGACAGCTAAATGAGCCATTATCAATATCAGCACGACCTGAAAGAATGCTTGGCTTCCGTAAAACCCTATATTCTGCATGGTTAGCCTTAATATCTTTGCATCATCAGGCTTTGCTTTTGCCAGCTCTATGAAGACTCTAAGACCGTTTGGCATTAATATTCCGAAACCTTGACCTGAAAGAATTATCACAACTATACCTGTAGCTATTATCCATGGGGGAATGAATGTCAGATGTGCCTATCTTTTGTGCAAGGTATATCCGTGATGCGATCGCTACGGAAGCAAGAGATGGAATTATGAAGAAGGTCTTAGGTGTAAGTCTCTTAGCAACTTCAACCTTGACAGGTATCTCTAAATTCTTTATAACTTTTGTCATAACAAGGCCCATGAATAAATCAAACCCTGTCCATATACCTCCTGTTAATACGTGAATATACTGCAGAAGATAAAAGCCGTTTAAAGCTAGAGCCAGAAGAAGAGCAAAGACTGGTATAAGCCCGATTCCGAAACCCTACCTTAACAGAGTGCCTGTATAGCTTGGTAAACCTGTCTGTGCTGTCCTAGCATCCACGTTAACACTGGTCAAGCAACCTTATTTTTTCCTATTTTCTGTATATAAATTTAGCCTTTACGAGTTCTTTGGAGACGTCAGGCCGAGATATCATAAATGATTAACTTCAACCTGCACGGAGTTATACAATAGAATCATTCTGCTCAAAGAATAGCTTGATTATCAATAAATGCAGCATGTTGCTATCATAAAATACAAAACAAGCTTGCAAGAGAACGCATAATCAGGGTAAAATAATAGTTACTGCTTCAGCGTATAATGCAAATATGTTCAGACA
>Ga0209012_1003829_pt1 | contig 10828 bp, 6 predicted proteins | sample RS3BMetagenome_FD_184735 | JGI IMG/M metagenome (GOLD analysis project Ga0209012, IMG submission 184735) | Ferric oxide microbial mat and aquatic microbial communities from Rainbow Spring, Yellowstone National Park, USA - RS3B (SPAdes) (version 3) ...
GGCGAATCAAGTGACTTTGTGGCGTAAGTTCCGCTGCGAATGCGATATCGCTCCGCTGGCAGCGCTTTTGGTCGGTGATTTCCGTGAACAGCAGGACTTTGATTGCAAAGTGCTTATGCACAACACGACTGGGTTCTATTGGCACCGGAATACTGTGCACACGGAGCGGCTACATCGCTGTTGTCGCAGCTGAACAACCAGTGCGTTTTGCTGCTGATGTCTGGCCCACTGTACGGATCTCGCCTTCAAGACGTTGCGATAGCCACTGCGTAGGTGCGCTGTGCTTCCAGCACGCCTCCGAGCGCCTGTCGTGTCGTTCAAATCAGCCTCGCGGTCATGCAAACGCATTTGTGAAAAATCTTCCCCAGTTTTTCTCCTAGCCGTGTTCTTTTGGCGGTGCGAGAATACAGTTTAGTATCCACTGATGCGCTTCTATGCCAACAAGTGCGACTGCGGAGCGGCGCTTGTCATTGGGGGCCTGGTGTTACGGCTCGCAGGTTCATGCGTGATGCAAGCGCTTTCCACGGCGAAGGTACCCAGCAATGCACTCAGCTGTATCTGGTTTTGCCGCCCAGGGGACCGCGCGACATAGAGAGAACTCTGCGATGATGCGCTCTATATAGGGCCTCATATATAAACTTGAGTAAAATGCCGGTATTCCTCGGAGCCCGATTCCACTGAAGTTTCAGGTGTCATTCAGCGCGTGCCGTTAAGCTCGAACACCCAGCAGCATCCGGACAAGGACTTGGGGATTGTGAAAGATGTCGCTTCAACTGCATCCGTCAAGAATTCAGTTTCACTGTTTTGCACTGTCGTATTCCGGAGAAGGATCTGCAAGCGCGCGTTCCAGCCTTGGAGCGCGGGTTTGATACGAATGCTATCATCGTCAACGAGAAATTCAACAGAGATTTACTGCAGGATTTTGTTGCTGCTACTTGCGGCACTACTGCGCAAGCTCCGTGAGTGGCTTCGGGCATTCCCTAAAAATTATTTCTGCACATTCCTTCACTGATTTGCCCAGGAGTAGCGCCTCGGCGATCTGCTCTAACTCCGCGCGATGCATGTTACAGATACGAAGTGCGGCCAACATGGCCCATCGCACAGACGCTTGCGTATCTGCGTTCAAAAAGGGCTCTGTACGACGAAAATATCGAGACAAGGTGGCCAGATCTTCCATGCCACCCTCGGCATCCCCGAAGAAAATTGCCTCAGCAGCAATGCCTGCTACTGACAGAAGCGCAAACGACTCACTCGCTGACACCGGGCCTGACGTCGGCGCTCGTAGGCCTTCGGTAAGTACAACACCCGTCTTTCCAGCCACCAGATTCGTGCGGTCTTGCCCCAGTGAATAGTTTTCTAACTCGTATCCGAGAACGTGTGACAATAGCACGTGTCCAGCCTCGTGCACGGCGATTCGTTTTGGGTCAGTGAGCCAGCGCTTCTGCAGCCAGGCGGCAACTCGCCCTTGGAGCGCGAGCGTGTCGAATGCCCAGGCACCCATACCGCCTAGAGAAACCACAGCGGCGACGTTCTGGAGCTGTTGGGCGCCCTGCACGGAACTGGCTTGTGCCAGAGCCGGGGCAAATGCAGCGAGAGTAACGACGCCAATGAGCACACCGAAAATCGATTCGTTTCGCGACTCTTGACGCAGACCGACCAGTGCACGTAAGTCCATATCTGGGCGCCCCAGCTCCCGCTTAAGCTCCCAGTCGCCAACAAGACGACGCGGTGGCAACGCACGCTCCCAGTCAGTCGCCAGTCGCGCACAGACGACTCCAAGTGACGAATGGCTGGTAGAGAAACGGCGAAGACGGTAGCGATATTGATGCGTAGCAAACGAACGACAATTTTCTCTTGTTCGAGCAGAAAAAATACTCGCAGAGAGTGCTACAAACATGGTTTCGTACCTTTCTGAATGCAAGTATAAAATAAGATGACAAGCGAAACCGATTACGAATGGGATGGACGCTGCGAAGCCCTCGTGAACCGAGCCCGCGAAAATCACACGATGATCAGACGCGCTCGCGACCGCACATCTGCGGGCTTCTGGACGAAATCGTTCTCGCAACACCCTCAGATTGAAGCCTTTCAACTCAATTTCGTTTCACTCTCTGCTTTGTGGAATTGAATGCTTCTTTGCAGTGTATAGCAGGAGATCGCCATCACGATGCAATATACCATCTAGATCGAAGACGAACTGCCTGTAGGATATATATGCTTTACTGAACAGTGCAAGGAGCACTGCGTTCGACACTCAAGTCACTCATACCACGATACTCTGATGGTTCGGGAGCACCAAAACAAAGCAATACATGTGCCCCGCGCGCCATACTCTGGGATTCTCGAAGACTGCTTGCGCTCGATGGTGCAAAAGCAGGTCTTTGACCACCGCACCAAGAGCAAAAGCGACGATAATAGCCACCACAGGCGTCTCTGTTACGCACCAGCTTTTCCGTCTGGGCCTGAAAACACTGGGGAACTGTCTCAAAACAGCGGAAAGATGTCCTGCCAGCAGATGGGGCATGCGCTGGCATGCCTGGCGCTGCGATGGATACCCGCCGTGAGCTCGACACCCCCGAGGTCAACTCATTGATATTCGATGCTGCTAAACGAGTAGCACTGGTCAGTCAATGCTGGGTATCAGGATCTGAAAGCGAGGACGATTTTTCAGATAGCTGCTCTGCTCCAGGCGACGATAGTTGCATGGCACCGCGAGTGAATTCTTCAGCCGAGTAAGGTTGCAGTATCCAGACGGAGTAGATACGTTGCGCTATCATCCTCACGGATGCCGTCGTTTGCTCGTCTACCGGGCAGCGTTGTCTATCACAGGTGGCTTCTCGTGGACCTGGAAACACAGACAATCCGCTGGATGTTTCGAAACCTCTTAATGAGGAGCGCAGAACAGGTGCACGCGAAACTGGCGCATCGTAGCGGCGGCGCCCCGCGATCCGCTCCACGGTGCGCCTAGGGGCAGGGTTGTGCTTCGCGTCTGCACCGCTTCGCCTCAGCGTGGCGCTCGGATGCCTCAAAAGCCGCGTCTAGGCAAGCATAGCTCACGCACGCGACGCTTTCGTGGTCTGCTGCTGCTTCTGGCTGTCGCATGTGCTGGTCTGTGCGGTAGGTTACTTTGGCAATGGCCCAAAGCCGAGCACTGGGACGCGCTTTGTCATCACAGGCCGTCGGTCTTACTGGAGCCTTACGCTTTTGCAAACTTGGCAATCTGCATCGTGACCTGTACTTCAGACAATCGTCACTATTGCGATGATCCTAAGCGCCACGTCGCGCTCGTTGAAAGTCAACTTCGCACGTGGGCGGCGGACGCGCTTCGCTTTGGAGCGAACGTTCTCATCGCTAGCGACGCACCGTGGCCAGCATGGGCGACACCGCTCCCAGCCAGTGTGGACTACCAATGGTTTTCGGTGCCGAAACCCAGCTGTCTTCGGCTTGGATTCGAACGGGGTCGACCACGTGAGGGTGTCTTTCGACCCGAGTCGAATCGCACGCGACAGGTGCTCGGCTATGCCTGGAAGGAACTGCCGTCGACTATACAGTTCTTCTTGAAAATCGACGATGATGCGTACTTGCGGCCTCATCGGATCTTTCCACTGCTTCAGCACTTGGATCCAGCGCGGCCGCTCTATTTGGGAAGTGTACGAACGTTCTGGGGAGCGCTCGATCCTGTCCACGCTGAAGCGGCGAATGCCTCGCAAGATCGCCGCGCTGCACCGAGCATCCTTGAGTATGCCATGGGCGGTGCTGGTTACGTGCTCAGCCGGGCGCTCGTAGCCACGCTCGTATCCCGATTCCAGTCATGTCGTCTGTATAATGGTGAGGACAAGGACTTGGCTGCGTGTGTGCGGGCTTGCCCTGACGCGGAAATACTGAATGTGGCGGGTTTTTGGTACGGCCCGCCGGAGACAGCTCCACCACAACAGCGCGACTCTATGATCTCGTTTCACAAATTGAACCGCGCAGCGGATATGGTGCGTATTCACAAAAGTTTCGGTATGCATGCGAATTGCGCTCGAGTGGACTCTGGAGGCGATTTTGTGTGAGCTTGCTTGCTCTGCTGTTGTCATGATGGTTGCCGAGCATCGTTGCTGCATGATTCGCGGAAAGCATGCGCTGGCGACTACAAGGCGGGCAACGAGGCCGTCGACGATTGGGTCTGCATAGCCGTTCGATGTCTTCGACGCTGCGGATCGATGCTCTTGTCTGCCGCACTCAATTCATGAGCTGATGATTCCAGAAGATGATTTTATACCGGCTTTTGGTGCGGTGGGCGTCCGCCATGTGATCGAGTGTGGCATCGAGAACAATGAAGTGGGACCCATCGACATCACGATGCACGACCCGAAATCGAAGGACGGCGCTGTTCATGTCAGCGATGCTATTCGGCATGCCTCCGGGGAGAGGCTCCAAGCCCAGCAACAGTGGCAACGGCAGCGGTAGCGAACATCCCGTGCCGAGCCCCGCCACTTCAGCGTCATTTCGTCTGCACGTGCACGTTCAGTTTAAGGCAACAATGGATCGAGAGACAGCACAGCATCATCACATGCGTGTTGCTGCATGCATTCGGGACAGCACAGCATCATCACATGCGTGTAGCTGCATGCATTCGGGACAGCACAGCATCATTGCATGCGTGTCTCTACGCAATAATATCAGCGTCCGAGCTTGTTACTTGGTAAACAGCTTTCCTGTTTTTCATGTCATTCGCAATCGCCAATGAAAAAAATTCACACCAGTGATGCGTTTATCGAACATATACAGGATTCCTTACATGGGGTCGGCATCTTCGAGTGCCAGTGGTGCGTCTAAATAGCCGTCCTCAGAGTCACTGTGAACCTCGGCAGCAACGCGGATGGTGCAACCCTCTGGAGCCCGCGCGTTTGCTTCATCTGCTTCTGTTTCTTCTACAGCTGCTGTCGCTTGTAGTGCGCGGTCACACTGTCGCTGGAGGTCTGGCTCACGCTCGCCGACACCCTTTTCGTAATTCAGTGCCGTGCAGTCCGGGGATGCTGCTGTGGTCAACGCCTGTGACGCCGTCAGCGAAAGGCCGGCGGTCGCAGTCCCCTCACGAGCCGATTGGGTATTTGCGAGCTTATCCAACCGGCTAGGGACAGTGGCTGAGGCTCCAGCAGCGCCGCGCCGTCTCAGCCATGATCGGAGGCGCTCTCCGGGGCGCGAGTGGCTGCGCGAACGCGGCCTTGACGCCTCGGGCTCGCGACTTGCAGGCGCGGGCAACACCGGGTCGTCAGACGCGGCCACTCGAGTGGCCATGCTGTGCGACTCGGGCGGCCCCATAATCGTGCTGGGTTCATAGCTCTCGAGGACACTCCTCTCCACATCAATGTCGTCGGAATCAGACGAAGTCGACGACAAGACTGAAGCAGCGTCGTGATGGCTCTGAACCGCCGCCTCCGATGCAACTATTCGGGCATTTTGCAGCCTCTCTCTCCGAGCCGCAGGGCTGCGTTTTCGCCAACGGAGACTCCGTTCCGAGCTCGTTGAAGCACGTCCTGCGGCGTCAGCAGCTGATGAGCTCAGCGCCCCTGACGTCGGCAATGACGCTGTCGAGCGATCCGTTTTCGTTGGCGTCTCCATTGCCTCAAGCACGCACAGCATTTGCAGCGCACTCGCCGCTCGCTGGAATAGCAGCGTCGAGACCATGGGCGGTGGACAGCGCACATGCGCGCGCGGCACCGCACGACGCGAAACGCCAAACTCGAGCGTTATCCAGCGACGCTCATCGTAGATCGCTTGCTGGTCATCGGGATCTGCCAATGCGTACAGGATAATGCCAGAGAGCTTTCGCAGGCCCAGCTGGTCGCGACGCCGCTGCCGCTGCACCTGACGAGCACGCAAATGCTGCTCAGGAACGAGCGCCGTATCTGAGCTTCGAGGCATGTCCGGCGCTACGTCGCTGGAACCGCGCACTGCACCGGGCGCTGCGAACGCTCCGGTGGCAATGGCAGCGGACTCGAACGACGTTGCTGGCAGATGTTGCTCCAGCTGACGTTGCCGCTGCCGCCGCAACGGTGACCGTCTTTTGGGCGGTTGTGCCGCGCGGTAGATCACAAATTTCGCTCGTGATTGCGCATAGATCGTTGGCGGCGCTTCCTGCAGGAAGAATCCTCCATCAAGATACTGCCAAACCAGAACAAAGGTTGTGTCGGACCGGTTCTCAATCACGCATCCCATTGTGTTCGCGACGGGGACTCCAACAACACCAGAAGCGACCCCCGTCCCGCCAGTCGATTCCGCTAATGGAAGCGGCGGCTGGGAGCTGTCCAACGCGTACCAGGTTGGTGTCTCAATTGGCGGCTGTGCGGAGCATTCGGCTGCAACGCCCCGCTCTGGCCCCGCAACGGAAGCAGTAGCGCACGCTGACACGCGCACCACTGGACTGAGGCTCTCACCATCCGACCTGCCACTGCTCGCGGACAGTCCGTGGGCGTTTTCCGAGCTCATAACGTCGGCAATGCCGGCAGAAATCGAGCCCGGTTCCGGTGCATCTGGCTCTGACTCTACCCGGCCTGAGCGCACCAGTGGCGGTGCCGATGTACTGGCCACCGGCGGCAGCCCGCTCTTAAAATTGGATACATTCGTATTCGCGGCACGAGGCTTTGCCGATCCGCTGGAGTAGAGCGTGCTCCGTTCATGCTGATCAGCTACGGTTGCTATCGATAGAGCGTCCGTAGAAGGACGCGATTCGGTTTCGCGCTTTCCGGCAGCGTCCAGACGGAACGTGCAACCGGGCGACGGTGGCGCCATTGACGCCTGACTCGTCAACAGTCGGCCACGGGCAACCGTACAGAACACTTGCCGCAACATCTGAAGCAATTCATCCCGCTGAGCAATGGACGCGCACTCGATGCGCAGTTGCTGCACCGCTGCACTGCGCTGACTGCGCGCCAGAGCAGCTGTCCGTGGAGTGGCTGGCGTCGCGGCAGCTTTCCTAGCTTTGACGCGTTCCTGGCGTTTTTCGAGCTCTTCGCTGAGCCGCTGAACCCGCTCCATCGCATAACGATTGCGAATGCGCTGCCAAAAACGATGGTATGATGGTGCTGCTGAATGAAGTACCTTGACCACGGCGGGACTCGCGGGCAGGCTCTCGACAACCTGCACCACTTCCGACCAGGGAACCTGCCAGATGGACTGAAATTTGCTCGGACGCTCGGAATGAACCACGAGACCGTAGATGGACTCGGTGGATACGAGCACCACACCGTAACGCGGCCCCAATGGGAGCCGCTCCAGTGCAAAGGCGCGAGTGGCTGCTGCAGTCGAGCTCTGCGGAGGTGCTGCTTCGTAGATCGCTGACGCGCTTACGCGGACCATACCCACGTAGAACTCGAGGTTCGGGTACGGGTCGCTCGCCGATGAGGTCGCTTTGCGCACCAACAGACGCCACAATAGATCGTTGCCTTGTGCATCCTCGAAGCAGTAGGGCACAAGTCGAAGGCCAGGTCCAAAGCAGCGCGGCGGCCGGACCCGTCTCCCGGCCGGCAGACGCTGGTAATGTGGACGAGCACCAAGGCTCGCTGCTGGATGCATGATGAGGTCCAGGAAACCATTCGCAGGGCGGATTACTGCCTGCACGAGAGCGCGGCGAATGCCTCGCGAAACCGAGCCCGCCTGTGCGCCACGGTACGGCTCGCGTACCAGCCCGGTTACCGCGGTTCGCATTTCATAGCCGAAAGAGACGAGTCCTTTGCGCAGACCACCGGCTACAGAACTCGGCGCATCCCGTCGGCGTTCCTCGCGTTTCTGAATATATTGCGAGTCACCGGTCATGGCAGTGAGGCCGCGTGACAACGACGCAGAGACCGCCGACACAGTCCGAAAGAGACCCCGCACCGAGTTGGTGAAGAGGCCCATGTTCGCGCGACTGAGGCGCAGCAACAGGTCGTAACTGGAGGTTGCTTGGCGCGGTGTCTCGAAGATCTCGCTAACTCCCTCTGCTACCGAATCAAGCAAACGCGTCGGATTGCCCAGCAGATCACTGGATGCTAGCAGTTGCAATTGCGACGCCCTGAACTGCAGCAGATAGAATTCCTGGATGAACTCTAGCCAGTGACCCACCGAATCCAGATAATGTTCCAGGAGGAGCGCACGCGCACTGAGCGATGCATCTTCGACGGTTCCCAGTGCTGCAAGTAATGGACGTAGAATGGTGCGGTACCCGCGAACGCTACGATTTCCGCCGCCACCCAGGCGAACGCTCTGCTCCGAGCCTGTGTGCAAGACATGGCCCCCAGCGAGCGCACCTGTTCCAGAGCCAATTCGACGACTCAGCGAGTGCTGCACCGCTGCCGAGGCAGATGCCGAAAACGTGTCACTGGCGTCCCGTCCTCGGTCGAGTGCACGACTGTGCTGTCTGGAACGCTCTGGCGACGCCTGTCGGTTTCCAGCAGGAGCCGTCTCTACGGAGCTTCGCTCAGGTGCCAGTACCAATGCACCATCGCTCGCCGGATGTGACGGGGCCGGTTGTGCGCGCTGCTGCTGCTGCTGCTGCTGCTGCTGCTGCTGTTGCGTTGCGTCTCTCGTGCTTGGAGAGTTTGCGTCAGGGGTATCGAATTCCAGCCCAGCGCCTGTCGTTGCGTTACCGGCGCGGAAGCGTGATCCATGGATTTCGTTCAAGGGCGTCAACTGCACACTCGGCACGGAGCGTGCATATGGAGGGACGTCTTGTTCAGCAGATTGCGATGCGATAGGGCTGATGAAGAAGCTCACACGCAGCGTCAGCGGGTTCACCAACAGGTATTCGAAATAGATCTGACGGCCGGGCTCGGATGCGGACGCTGGCGGCACCGTCGAGATGTCGCTAGTGACAGCGTGCTCGGGCTCGTCGACGTCATTGGCGACAAGCAACTGGAGAAAGGGCCAGGCTGCACGAATGAAACCCTCCTCGAGGCATAATTCGATGGTCTGAAGCGCCACATAACCGAAGCGAACATTCCATACGTCGCCGCTGTAGGGCGCTCCAAGCTCGAAGGATAGATAGAGCGCTGGGTAGAGAGCTTCCTCTGCAGCAGACACGCGGCCACGCGAGAGCGATGGACGCGTGTCTGCTGGTTCCCTAGGCACTGCAGTTCTTGTCCCTGCTGCTGCTGCTGCTGCTGCTGCTGGTCTCGTTGATGCCGCTGCGCTATCGTCCTTGGCGCTGCTTGTCGATTCAGCGGCATGTGAGGGTCTCAGGCGCTGTGGCTGCACACGCAAAACCTTGGGATGTACACAGCTGCTGCGCTGATCATCCAATTCGATGCGTTCGATGCCGACTTCCAGCGCACATCCTTTGTAATCCGTAGTATAGCCGCCACGTAAGCGATGACAGGTCAAATACGCTAATTCGGCCGGTTCCATGGTCAGAAACGACACCCCGATCCGCTCAAGCTCAAAGAAGAAATCCAAGTGCTGGAAGGCATCTGAGTCAACCTCATTCTCTTCGGGCCAACTGGGTCGCACAAAGCCGTAGCGGCGAAACCAACGCAAAGAGCTGCGCCTCTGTTGCCGCATCAGCCAAGGGCGGCGGTGCGACAGCGCGACCGGTACCGGCGCTGTTGCCGCTTGTGCACGTCCAGTCGCTTGGGCCGCTGCGCGTGCTACCAAAAGTGCATCCGCTACGATACCTTGACGAAAGAGATGAAAAATCTCGCGATCATCGTACAGTGTAATGACCTTGGTCGGACCATCCAAGGATATGGCAACCTGCAACGACGGACAGTGCGGCCCAAGGGGTAGGACAGCGACGCATTCCCCGAGTCCATCTAGAGCCAAGGCGAATCGCGTCTCTTCGACTTCCAGTAATAGTCGACGGGACTTGGGAAACGTGAAGGGATTATCCCAGGCGTAGCGTGCTGCGTAACCGGGACGCAGCAGCCAAAAGCGCCGACTCGCGTCCAGTTGACGGTATGCAACAGCGTAGCGGGTGCAGATATTCTGGAGACGCATCGGCGGGTGCTCGGGATCCTCGGGATCCAAAATCACCATCCAAACACCGTCAGGACTGGGTTGCAAACTCAGCCTCGCGATGTACTGGTGCAGCGTATCGGGACGGTACAGTTTCAGTGCGTAATGCCCTGTCATGCCGATGGGAATCCCGCAGCTCCATAGCCACGGCGAGGGTGCTCGTCCAGATGCCGCTGCTGGCGAGTCGGCATCCTCAGGGACGCGCGCTGCTGCTGGAGAATGGCGACGTCGACGCTGCTGCTGCTGCTGCTGCTGCTGTGAACAGGTTGCTGCGTCGGCAGCGGCAGATGCGCTCGGCGTGTGCGCCTTCACGCGCGCGCTTGTCCGCTGGAGCAGGCCGCCAGCTGCGTCACCAGCGCTGACTCGCGTGCCAGTCTTCGCCACTGCAGGCAGCGCATCGCCAGCAGGTCGGATGCGTAATACGCCATGCCGCTCCATATCCGCCAGTTCCCAGTGTAGTGCGGCACTTGCACCAGGATCTAGCGAGTGTACCTGGCCAACGGTGGCGGACGGGCGACCTTCCAGAAGCGTCTCTACGTGCAGATGCTGCAGCGTCTGGACGTATTCAAAGGGAAGTGGCGTGCGATTCACAATCCGCGCCACATTATGAATGCTCAGAACAAGGCTGTTCCCAAAAGGATCACTCACCGGACGGCTACTCAGGACGAGAACTCGTTCCGGCAGGTTCAGCACCTGTACCTGATCCAGGTCTCGAACGAAGATCGGATCTGACCAAGTTCCCAGCTGCTGCTCAATGACGGCAAGACGAAAGCTCTGCACAGCGAGCGGAAGATACGGCTCTGGCACCTGGCCTTCGATCCAGGCATTGAGGAGGATGAAGCGCTCGTCCGGG
>Ga0209012_1003836_pt1 | contig 10814 bp, 10 predicted proteins | sample RS3BMetagenome_FD_184735 | JGI IMG/M metagenome (GOLD analysis project Ga0209012, IMG submission 184735) | Ferric oxide microbial mat and aquatic microbial communities from Rainbow Spring, Yellowstone National Park, USA - RS3B (SPAdes) (version 3) ...
TGGCGGCGGTGGCCGCCGCCACCGGGTGGCTGTGGCCGTTCGGCGGGTGGCTGGTCGTCGCCGGCGCTGCCTCGACCGCAGCCGTCGCCTCCGCCCGCGGGACGACGCGGCGGGCGTTGCCGACGCTGATGCTGGCGGCGGCCGTGGTCCTGGTCGCCGGTGCGGCGGTCGGGGGCGCCTGATCCCGAGGGCCTCTGATACGAGCCGCCGGCGGGGCGGCTACCAGCGGTTCCCGGTTGAGACCAACCCCCGGCGCTCGAGCATGACCCGGAGGTCGTGAGGGTTCGACGACATCTGCAGGGCCTCCTGCAGCGTCACCACCCCGTCCTGGAGCAGCTGGGCCAGGCTCTGGTCGAACGTCTGCATGCCGTAGTACTCGCCCTCGGCGACGATCTGCTCGATATCGCCGGTCAGCTCGGGGTCGGCGATGCACTGGCGGATCCGCCCGTTTGCCACCATGATCTCGAGCGCCGGCACCCTTCCCTTCCCGTCAGCTCGGCGCACCAGTCGCTGGGCGACCGTGCCACGGAGGGAGCCGGCGAGGGAGACGCGGATCTGCGCGTGCTGGTGCGGCGGGAAGAAGTCGACCACCCGGTTGATGGTCTCGGTGGCGTTGATCGTGTGCAGCGTGGTGAGCACCAGGTGCCCGGTCTCGGCCGCCGACAGGGCGGCGAACGCCGTCTCGGGGTCCCGCATCTCTCCCACCAGGACCACGTCGGGGTCTTGGCGGAGCACGACCCTCATCGCGCTGCTGAAGCTGTCGGTGTCGAAGCCGACCTCGCGCTGGTTGACCGTCGCCAGCTGGTCGCGGTGCAGGTACTCGATCGGATCCTCGATCGTCACGATGTGGCACGGGCGGGTGCGGTTGATGTGGTCGATCATCGTCGCCAACGTCGTCGTCTTGCCCGATCCGGTCGGACCGGTCACGAGGACGAGCCCGCGCTGCTCGTCCGCCAGCTCGTAGAGCACCGGCGGGAGGCCGAGCTCCTCGGCCGAGGCGGGGTTCGGGCGCACCCGGCGAAGGACGAGGGCGACCGAGCCACGCTGGTAGAAGGCGTTCACCCTGAAGCGACCGAGACCGGCGACCGAGTAGGCGAAGTCAGCCTCGTGGTGCTCCTCGAAGATGGGTGCGATCGGCGGGGGCATGATCGCCCGCACGAGCGCGAGCGTGTCCTCCTGGGTGAACCGGTCCTCGTTCGCCAGCACCCGGAGGTCGCCGTCGATCCGCATCCGTGGAGATGCCCCGGCCTTGATGTGGAGGTCGGAACCGTTCCATTGCCCGAGGAGGGAGAGAAGCCGGTCGAGGTCGCCCTGATCCATCGGGTGAGTAGCTTAGATCCCAATGGTGCGGGCATCGTTCCTCCTCGGATGACCGAGCACAGCGGCGGGGTGAGACCTCCCCGACCACAGCACGCCGCCGGTGAGGTGCACCGGCTCGACCTCCGCGGGGTCTACCTGCTGAGTGGGAACGGCGACGAACCCGCAACCGTCCCCGACCTCCACCTCGCGCTCGACGAGGACGGCGTGCGGGTCACCCGGCCCGACGGCTCCGGGGTCTGGAGCGCGCCGTGGGGCGAGGTCCTCGAGCTTGCGCCGTCCGGCCACGCCTCGCTCCCCGACGGCGGGCGGGGAGTCGAGCTCACGGTCCGGTCGACCTCGGGTGTGGCCCACCGCTTCGTCGCCCCGAGCGACAACGCCGGGGTGTTGGAGGAGCGCATCGGTACCCTTGCCGGTCGGCACGGCGTCGCGCCGACGTCTGCGGATCGGCCGGCACCGGCTCTCCTGGTGGGGGCGGTACTGCTCGCCACCGCGGCGGTGGTGGCCGTGCTGCTCCTGGCAGCCGGGCACGTCATCCACCTCTGACCTCTCGCTCCGGCGATGACCCTGTCGGGCGGCCTGGAGCGGACCGATCAGCCGAGCGTGGCGCTCCGGAGATCGTCGATCGACAGCTCGGCCGTCGCCTCACCCCCACACTGCGGGCAGTGCTCGACGTGTCGCCACGAACGGAGCAGCCGAGTCCCTTCCGGGTTGAGCAGGACGACGAACGACTCCGACACCGCGTCGAGCTCCAATCCGAAGTACGGCCGCCAGGCCGTCGACGCATTCCGGGCATCGAGGTCGAGGCCTTTCAGGATGCGGCGGAATCGCATGCGCTCGGTGTCGAAGAGCCACGTGCTGTGGCATGACTCGAGCACCAGAGGACTGCCAGTTGGTGCTTCCACGGCTCAGATCATGCCCCAACGCGGGTGGGAATCAACTCCGGACCGATTGCGATTCAGTGACGGCAGCCGTCGTCCCTGGTAACGGCTGTTTCCTAGAGAGGGCCGACGCCGTGCTTCCGACCGACCAGACCCTCCCTCTTGGTGCAAAGAAGCGACAACGCCTCGCCGATGACGGCGCGGGTATCCGCCGGGTCGATCACCTGGTCGACGAATCCGCGCGTTGCTGCCGCCCACGGGGTGAGGAATTCGGCCCGGTACTCGTCTTCGAGCTCCGATCGCACGTCCGCCGGCGCAGTGCGATGGAGGATCTGCACGGCGCCCGGGGCGCCCATGACGGCGATCTCCGCTCCCGGCCAGGCGGCGCAGAAATCGTTCCCGAGCCCCTTCGAGTCCATGACGATGTACGCCCCACCGAAGGCCTTCCGCAGGATGATGCAGAGCCGGGGCACCACCGCCTCGGCATAGGCGAAGGCGAGCTCGGCACCATGGCGGATCATGCCCCGCCATTCGAGGTCCTTGCCGGGGAGAAATCCCGGCGTGTCCACCAGGGTCAGGATCGGGATGTTGAAGGCGTCGCAGAGGCGGACGAAGCGGGCGGCCTTCTGCGAGGCGGCGATGTCGAGGGTGCCGGCGAGAGCCCGCGGCTGGTTGGCTACGACGCCGATCGGGCGGCCGCCGATCCGGATGAAGGCGGTGACGAGCTGCGGCGCCCATCGCCCCCGGAGCTCGAGGACGTCGCCGTCGTCGGCCACCGCCGCCGCCACGCACCGGACGTCGTAGGAGGCGTTGTCCCGGGTCGGCACCAGGGACCGGAGCTCGGGCACCGGGCGGTCGACGGGGTCGTCGGTGTCGGCGGTCGGCGGCTCGAGGTCGGCGTTGGCCGGCAGGAAGTCGAGCACGTCGGCCGCTGCCTCCAGCGGGCGGGCCGACTCGAGGCAGCAGAGTCCGCTCGCTTTCGCGTGCACCTCGGCGCCGCCGAGCTGCTCCATACCGAGACGGACCCCGGTGAAGTCCGCCACCATCTGCGGTCCGGACACGAAGGCTACCGCCTCCTCGCTCATCACGACGACGTCGGCCAGTCCGAGCAGGAGAGCAGGCCCGGAGATCACCGGGCCGGTCGCCACGGCCACCACCGGCACGATCCCCGAGCATGCCGCCACCGCCGCCGCCGCCCCGCCCCACCCGTGCAGCGCCGCCACGCCGTCGGACACGTCGGCGCCCGACGACGACAGGACCATGACCAGCGGCAGCCGCAGAGCGAGCGCCGACCGTGCGGCCTCGGCCAACGAATCCCCGTCCCGCTCGGCGAGCGCTCCGCGGCGGTGGTCGGACGAGGTCCGGGCGAGCACCGCGTCGTTGCGCCCGAGACGCTCGACACCCACCGACACGGTGCCGGTGACGCCGCCGCGGATCCGGAGCGAGGCGGTCACGGCGGCCATCCCGGGAATCCTACGGCCTGTGCCTCCAGCGAAGGCTCAGCAGATGGCAGCCGATCCCGACGGCGGCGAAGCGCCGGTCGGGTCGAAGGGGTCACGAGTGGCGCCGCACTCGGGCAACGACGTCGGCGTCGTGGTCGGCGTCGTGGTCGTCCGCGGCTGGGTGCTCGACGTGGTCGTCTTGGTGAGGACCGCACCAGCCCGGTGTGACGCCGGCACCGCGGCGGTGACGCCACAACCGGCAGCCAGGCCGGCCGCCGCAACACAGCTCAGTACGGCGACAGCTCGCCGCCGCCAGGGCACCAGCCGGTAGCGGTCGGGCTCTCGCCGGATCACCCGGGACGTGTCGGCGGGGCTCGTCATGACGCCGGCTTCGCCGTCGTGTACACCTCGAGCGACAGCGAGGCCGTCAGAGGTGAGCCGCGATTGGTGGTCGGCCCGCCGCCGGAGACCGAGATCGACTGGATGCTGGTCAGCCTGGACGTCTGGTAGAGCGCCTTGACGAACGAGAGCATCGAGTCGTAGGTGCCGGTGGCGCTGATCGAGACGGGAATGCCCGAGAACGCCAACCCGGGCACCGTCGTCACCGCGCCGGGGTTGATGGATGTCAGCTTGATCCCCGTCCGGGTGGCCGTCGAGTCGAGGAGGTCGACGTAGGGGCTCGGGCCGTTGAGCACGTCCGGCTGGTCGGGCACGTACGAGGCGTACTGCTGTTGGAGCGCCAGGAGCTGGGGTGTCGCCTTGGAGGTCAGCCGGAGAGCCGCCAGCCGAGCGTTGGCCCGCCCCACCTGGGCCTGGAGCGACTGATCCTGTGCCTGGAGCTTCGTGGCCTTCGAGCTCTCCGGGAGGAAGAAGGCGACCAGCCAGATCAAGATGACGGCCAGCGCGACGGCCAGGGCGATCAGCATCGGCTTGGTGCGGAAGAAGGCGAGCTGCTGGGTCCGGTTCATGGGATCCTCTGGCTGAAAAGGTGCAACCGCGGGCTGTGGGCTCGCCCGTCCACGGAGAAGGTGACACCGAAGGTCAGGTTGTTGGTACCGGGGGTGAGGCCGCCGGACAGGCCGACGTCGGACAGGGCGGGTGACTGGTTCATCGACTGACCGAACGCAACTGCGCCGGCGTAATTCGGCACCGTGACGTTCATCGACCCGCTGGCGATCACGCTGGATGGGGACGGAGCGCTGGAGGAGGGGGCCGACGGCGTCGTAGCGTTGGACGCCGAGGAACCCTCCTGCGCCTGCAGCGACGACAGGACGGCGCTCGGCGGGATGTACTGCCCGATCTGATTGAAAAGGACCAGCCAGTCGGTCTCCCCGGCCACCACCGGCCGCAGCTCGGCCTGCTGCTTGGTGACGCCAGCCTTGAGAGCGACAGCCTTGTCGTACTTCGGGATCTCGACGCTGTTGATGTACTGGAGCTGCGAGGTCAAGGTGGCGATCTGCTGCTGCTCGTGACGCACCGAGAGGACCTTCCACAGGCTCGCCGCCACGAGGATCAGCACGATCACGGCCGCCACCAGCAGGAGCGTCCGGCGGAGGCGGCGCTCGGCGTACCGGGCGACCACCTCCCCGGGGAGCAGGTTGAACGCCTTGCCCGTCGGTTCGGGCATCGCCAGGCCGACCGGCACCGCGAGGGTCGGGTCGATCGCCGCCGCCTGCTCGGGGGTGATCGGGAGGCGGTGGGTGTCGATCCGGGCGAGCGGCGAGGCCTCCAGCACCGGCATCTCGACACCCTGCTGGAGCCGCTCCATGAAGCCGGTCACCTTGGCGCCGGCCCCGGTCACGAGCAGCCGTGCCGGCGCCGACCGCCCGGGTTGGGCGGCGTAGAAGCGGAGCGAGTTCTGGATCTCGCCGACCAGGTCGCCGATGGCGCCCTCGGTAGCCGACACCGCCCGGCTGTCGTGCTCACCCGGCGCGCCGAGATGGCGCTTGAGCCCTTCGGCGTCGGCCATCGGCAAATCGAGGGCACCGGCGATCGCCCGGGTGACGCTGTCGCCACCGAGGTCGACGGTTCGGACGAACTGCAGCACGCCGTTCTGGTGGACCACCACCATCGTGAGGCCGGCGCCGACCGAGACGATCGCCTCGGTGAGGCCGACCGCCTCCTCGTCCCGGAGGGCGCGGGCGAGCGCGGCAGTGTCGAGGTCGATGCCGATCGGCTGCAGCCCGGCGTCCTCCACCGCCCCGACCACACCGTCGACCAGGTCGCGGTGGGCGGCCGCCACGAGCACCCGGATCTGCGGTGAACCGTCGGCATCATGGTACTGGGCGATCACCTTGGCCGACGTTGCCGTCTCGGCGATCGGGAAGGGCACGACGTCGTGAGCCTGGAACCGCACCGCCTCGTCGAGCTCGTCGGGGGGCAGCGGCGGCATGTCAACCTCTCGGGTGATGGCCCGAAGTCCCGCCACCCCGAGGTGGACCTGGCGCTCGCTGAACCCGCCTTCGCGCCAGAGGCGCTCCAGGGCCGCCACCACCTGCATCCGATCGCGGATCTCGCCGTCCACGATGGTGCCGGGCGGCAGCCCCACCTGGCCATAGGCCTCGAGGACCGGCACCGCGCCGTCGCCGACGGTCAGCTCCACGGCACGGATGGCGCTGGTCCCTATGTCCAGGCCGACCGTTCGCTCTGCCATCCGCTACCCCAGTCTCCTGCGTCTCGCGCCGAACGTCAGACCGAAACCGTACGTCGTGGCCCCCGACGAGCGGGGGATTCTCGGCAGCGTCACCAGCAATCCCGCCGCCATGAAGGTTGCCAGGGGGAGGTACCACGCCCAGGGACCGAGGTGGTACTCGCAGAACACCGTGACGGCAACGGCGACGACACCAGCGGCGGCGAAGCGTCCAGCGCTGCCGAGTGCCCCGCAGAAAACGATCATGACGAGAGGGGGCACGAAGTAGAAGGGGTCCATCACCGACTCGAGGAGGCAACGAAGCGTGAGGCAGAGCGCGAGCAGCCACGCCAACATGGGGAGCGAGATCGACGCCCGCCGACGCCAGACCAAGATGCCGACCCCACAGCAAAGAACAAGGGCGACCATTCGACCGGGCCCGGCTGCAACGACCTCGACGGGGCGAACCGACGTCAAGCTCTTGACCAGATGATACCGCCCTCCCTCGTACGTGAGGTGGGTCACAAAGGTCCGAACCGCCCGTCCTGACCGCAGGAGAGGCGACAACGCGAGCAAAGGAGTCGGGTGGTTGAGGGTCGGATAGTTCGGCTGCTCCAGCAATGAGTGAACGGTCGCGTGCCAATACTGGGCGAGACCCGGGAGAACGAGGGTGATCGGCGGCAGTGCGGACCGCACCAGGAAGAGAACCCGCTGGCGCGCCGATGGAAGAACAGCCACCAGTACCGGCGCCACGAGTATGACGAGCGGTTGGAACGCCAGGGCAGCTCCGAAGCACCAGCCACACGCTCGAAGGTTGCCTCGCGAGACTTGGACCACGGCCGAGAGGGCACACGTCATCGCAAGGCCGTCCTCGGGGTGACCCCATATGGCGACCAACGGCCAGACCACCACCATCGCGACGAGGCTGAGGATCAGCCGGCGCCTCGGCGTCGCTCCGAATTGTTCCGCTAGAGCGTCGAGGGCGACCAGCAACGAGGCGCCGAGCAGCAGTTCCACCGGCCCGAGGAACAACCAGGCGGTCGGGTGGGGAAGAGGGAACGGAAAGGATTCACTCAAGCCAAGCGATCCCGTGAGCATCGCCACCGGAGCCAAGAGCACCGTGATGCCCGGGAAGGTGACGAGACCGGTGTTCGAGGCATAGACGCCCCCCAAGTCACCCCACCCCACGAAGTGAGCGCCGCGGTAGGTGGCCCAGATGTCGCCGGGCACGAACCAACCGGTCCGTCCCTGCAGGGGCCACCACAGGAGAGAGAAGGCCATTCCCGTAATGAGGACCAGCGTCATCCCACCCAAGCCATATCGGCGCTGTATCAGCCAGTGGGTGATGGAAGGCGCTCCCGACACATTCGCCAACGGCGCGTCCGGTCTCGATGAGATCGTGACCGTCATGCCGGAACCGCAACCTCTCCGCCCGCTGCGACGCGCGGCTCATCGACCAGGAGGACCCCCTGGTCGGCGTACTCGCCGACTTTGTCGGGGCGCTCGACTGGCCGGCCCGCCATGACGGCAGCCCCGAGGCATCCGACGACGAGCGCCCAATAGAGGACGGGATCTCCCATTCTCAGCGTTGCTGTGTAGGCGGCCACGGCTGATGCAACAACGCACGCCATGAGACGCAGCGGTGAACGAACCGCCGATACGACAAGAGAGAGGAGAATGGACGGCACCACGTAGTAGGGAAAGATCACCGACTCGAAAACGCATCGGAGGAAGAGGCAGACCGCTACCATCCACAGGATCTCCGAGGGGTCGACGGCACCATGGCGCCGGGTCTTGCGTGCGATGCTCGCTGCTGCCGCCACCGCAAGCGCGACACCCAGAGCACGCGGCCAGCCCGCGTACACCACTCCGGCCGTCGGATGAGCAACCACAGAAACCCAGGGCGTCGGGTGCCCGACTCCTGGATAGGTCGGCTGGTCGACGACCTGTCGCCACGTGTCTCGTGGGTCCCCCAGCAATGGGATCATCACGGCAAGTGCGCCGGGCACAGCCGCCCGGACCAGGAGGCGGGGCCAATCCCTCATGGGGCGCAGTGCAAAGAGCAGCGGTGCGGCGAGCAAGACGAGCGGTTGGACGGCGAAACCAGCGCCGAGCAACCAGGCCGCTCCGCGGTCGCGCTGCCGCAGGAAAAGGCTCACGGCCGTGAGGAGGAGCCCGAGCGCCACCGCATCGTCAGGATGGCCCCAGATCACCGACATCCACCACAGGGCAGCGACGGCCGCAACGAGGGACAGGGCGAGACGGGTGCCTCCGAGGGCGCAACGACGAGCAAGAGCAAGGACCGCGATCACCGTGGCGAACGCCAGCGAGTAGGCCGCCGACACCATTGCTGGCCACACAACACCGATTGCCGAATAGCCGACTCGACCGTGGAGAATGACAAGCTTGTCCGCCGGCGTGCTCGCCCCGAAGAAGCCGAGGAGTCGTACGAGGAACACCAGAAAGAGCTGGAAGCCCGGCAGGGCCACGAGGATGGAGCCGTCACCCGCGTAGAGCCGTGCAAGGCCTCCGACTCGACTTTGTCCTCCGGCATTGAGGATCGCCCAGGTGAAGTCGGTCATGTTGCCGGGGTGCCCCCGAGCGTATGAAGACGACATGGCCCAACTCGTCCAGAGCGTCGCCGAGATGGTCGCGACGACGATCAGCGAACCTGCCCAGATGGTGGTCGGGCTCAGCCGGCTGCCGATGCGCCGGGGGATCCCGCCGAAGCGGGATCCCCCGAGCATCTCAGTTGCAGTGTTCATGGCTATTTCACCCACTCACAGAGTGAGTGATCGTGATCACGGATAGGAGGCCTGCCAACCCGATGCAGGAGCAGCCGTAAGGGTGGCTGTGCATCCCGTGCTGGGGGCCTGCCCAGCGGTCCCCTCCGCGTACTGGACGCCCTGGGTGCTCGTGGCCCCCGTGAGGCCGCCAGTCGTCGCGGACGGCTCATCGTTGTCCTCGGCGTACCAGCACGTCTTGGAGGCCGACTCGGTGGCCAAGACGAGGATGTTGTTGTCGGTGCTCACGGCCACCGAGATCTCGTGAGCTGGGCTGGTCAAGGCAGGGCCGGTACCCCAACTCAGCTCCGGCTCATTGGACTGCATGGCGGACACGAGTGTCGCCACGGCCGTGTAGCTCCCGTTGTTGGCGTAGTACGCCTTGGCTGCCGTGATGGCGTTGGTGAGGTCCGACTGGGCCGACCGGTCCTGGGCGCCACCCTTCACCCCGAGGAACGTCGGGATGGCGATGGCGAGCAGGATGGCCATGATCAGCAGGACCACCATGAGCTCGATGAGGGTGAAGCCGCTCTCGGCCCCCTCCTCTGCTTCCTCTGCCCTTCGGGCAATCGCCTGACGGACCGCCGCCAGGATCCGGGTACTCCGTGTGGCTTCCATTCGGAAACCCCCTCTCAGGATTCGCACTCGTATGGGGCAATGAATCACGAGCCGACATCCGACCCGCAGGCGGCACTGTAACGGAGCTTCCCCAAATTGGGAAGAAGTTTTTCTGGAAAGCCGCACCTTTCTTGTGTATATTCTGCTTACCAGAACATAGTGGCGGTTGGACCGGACCGGTCGCTAGCGTCGAGATCCACGGATCGACGAAAGCGCTCCGGTACGCTGGCGCCCGTACGGGGCGGTTCCGGGGACATGTCGGAGCTCCGGTACCCGGCGGAGAGGCGTAAGGGCCGGCACCGCAGGACCGGGAGGAAGTGGATGAACACGGGAAGCCGGGCATCGTTCCAAAGAGACGACGACACCGCCGATCTCGTTCGCTCCGTGGCGCTCTCGTCGGCACGCCTGTGGGAAGAGGTGCTGGAACGACTGACGAAGCTCGAGGAGTCCCAGGCCGAACTGGTGCAGTCCGTCTCCCGGCTGCAAGACGACTATGCGCTCGGCAGCGGCGGGACCGGTCGCACCATGGCGATCGGACCGGCACAGCCGGTCGACGCCGTGGCCCTTCTCACCGGCCAACCCGCCGACGTTCCCGGCGCGCATGTCCGGCAGCCATCCGACCTCGGGTTCGGTTCGCCCGCCGCCTACGAGGACGTCGACGTCCATGTCATCCCTTCGCAGCCCTCAGAAGCTGACCCCTTCCCCTGGTCACGCACCGACCCCCAGGCCGAGGGCCCGCTGGCCGAGTCGGCACCCCCTCCGCCGCCTCCCCCACCGCCGCCACCGGCCGGGTTCGCCCCTGGTGGCGTCCCGGCAGCGGGCGGGAGCGACTTCGACCTCGCACCTCCGCCTCCCCCACCGCCGCCACCGGCCGGGTTCGCCCCTGGTGGCGGCCCGGCAGCGGGCGGGAGCGACTTCGACCTCGCACCTCCGCCTCCCCCACCGCCTCCCCCGGCCGGGTTCGCCCCTGGTGGCGGCCCGGCAGCGGGCGGGAGCGACTTCGACTTCGCACCTCCGCCGCCACCTCCTCCGGCCGGGTTCGCCCCTGGTGGCGGGAGCGACTTCGACTTCGCACCTCCGCCGCCGGCCGGGTTCGCGCCTGGTGGCGGGAGCGACTTCGACTTCGCACCTCCGCCTCCCCCAC
>Ga0209012_1003840_pt1 | contig 10806 bp, 6 predicted proteins | sample RS3BMetagenome_FD_184735 | JGI IMG/M metagenome (GOLD analysis project Ga0209012, IMG submission 184735) | Ferric oxide microbial mat and aquatic microbial communities from Rainbow Spring, Yellowstone National Park, USA - RS3B (SPAdes) (version 3) ...
GCGAACTCTCGAGACTTCCGAGAGAGTCATGGCAAGTTGGCGGTCCGGCGCGGGTACAACGTTGCCGGTGTCGTGGCCACGGAACGCCAGCGGCTCGAGCCCGAGTCTTTCAACGGAGGTTGAAACTGGTACGCCCGCTGCCGCGTCAAAGTTGGATAGACATCAAACCGTACATGCGGAACGATCGCCAACGATCTCACTACGAGAAAGCGCGTTTTCGGTGGAGCCCGTGTCGTCTGCGGCGGTGGCCCAGTCGACGTGTCCACGGAAACCTCAGACGTTCGCAGAGCCGCCAGCACCATCTCCAAAGAACGCGGTCGGTAGCGAGACCAGTGTACCACATGAACAGATAGAACGACGCGCTCCAGTGGTGCACGCTTGCGCCGGTGACGCACTTGGTCGTACCACCAGCACCAGAGCACGTTTGCAGGACAACTTGCCTCTAGCGCTCCAGCATATGCTCGCAGGCGGGGCCGCAGGTCTTGCCGAGCACATCTGTCTTTATCCGGTAGACTTGGTCAAGACGCGGATGCAGTCATATCATGGGCAGGCAGGCTTTGCCAGCTACACCATTATCAGCGCTGTTCGAGCTATTTGGCGGGACGAAGGCGGTCTCCGTGCGCTCTGGCGTGGAGTTGGTGCAGTGGCGTTGTCGGCGGGTCCTGCACATGCCGTCTATTTTGCAACCTATGAGGCTTTGCGAGCTCGCTTTGTATCCTTAGCCGCTATTCGTGGTAGTGGCTCCGTACCGGAAGTCGCATGGACGACAGAACGACGAGGAGGTTTGTCGGAGCCGGTTGCCGTGGCTGCAGCAGGCGCACTTGCGACGGTATTCAGCGATGGACTCATGGCGCCTTTCGATGTGGTTAAGCAGCGTATGCAAATCGAGCGACACTACCGCTCAGTATGGGATACTTTGCTTCGAGTTTACCGGGAGCAGGGAGGGTTTCGCGCGTTGTACGCCGGATACAGCACGGCGCTGGTAATGAATGTGCCTTTCAGTGCAACGTACTTTAGCGTTTACGAGGCATGCCGTGAAGCGCTATCACTTTTGATTTCGTCCGAGGACATGACTACCCGCCAGCAGTCTCCATCAAACGGTTTCGCGCGGCATGGTGTGCACTTTGTGAGTGGCGCTATCGCTGGTGCGGCTGCCGCAGGCATGACCAACCCGTTGGATGTGGTGCGAACGCGTCTCCAAACGCAAGGCGAAGCAGGGGCACGACGTTATCGGAACATGTGGGTAGCGTTCCGGGCAGTGGCTCTGGAGGAGGGTGCTCGCGGCCTCTGGGCCGGTCTCGTACCTCGCATGCTTTTTCATGCCCCGGCCGGCGCGATCGCTTGGACTACGTTTGAGTTGGTGAAGCGTGCCTTTGGCCTGGATAGCACCTTGGATGCTTTCGTGGACTAGAAAGCTCGAAACACACCAGGATGCAGTATATATATGTGTCTTGTCGCATGCCTGTATATGGATATGTACGTATACGGGCGAAGCGTTCCTGCGTACGTCGACGTCCGAGCAAGCACACGGGTACAGGCTGCGGCAGGTTCCGCGTTCACGCCTATCGCTCTGCAATGATCGACGACGTGCTGCGTAGCGACGCGGTGCGGACTGGTGGTGCACCTCCAGAGGCCGCATCCTGACTAGCCGCACTGCGACAGGACGCACCCGAGCAGTGCCTCCTGGGCGTGCGCTCAGCTGGTGAACTGCTCATTCCATGCAACGCACTGAAAGTAAATCTCTTTGAGAGCGATCCATGAATGCCATGTTTCTCCTAGCCATTCCATGGATGCAATGCCACTACCGCTAGAACGATGATTTCGTCAGCGTTTGTTTCGCCCGCGGTACACGACTATCACCGTCGATCGCCGTTCAGCAAGCACATAGCAGGCCGTGTCAACGGCACCGACGTCCGCTGGCGACTCAAGCGCCCTTCATTGAAGAATATCGCGTCGGTTTTGTTCGAGAAGAGAACGTAACGAGTGTGGGAAACCGTTCTACCTCGGTCACTCTTGTGAGGAAACTGTTAACCTGGCTGCTGCGTACGAAGAACTGGGAAACCGGACGCAAAGCTGCTCGGAGCGACTCCACAGCCGACGTGCGTGTGCGCCTCATGAGCGGAGCACTGCTACCAGCCTTCATAGTGGACTTGCGTTTACCACACCTTTGCACTGAATTCAGCAAGCACCGAAGACCGAACACGTTGCACAGGCAGCACGCGGGATGCCGCCCTTGCTGGCGACACGTCCAGACGGTGCGGCTCCGCAGGACACTGCGTGCGGAAACAAAGCCACCCTCACCGCCGAACCACGATGAAAGTAATATGATATTGAAGCGACCACCCCATCCTCCGATTTCTTTCTATGTCGCACTGCTTGAACGGGCCTACCGACGGCCAGACCCCTGCTTTTCTCAGCTCTTCGAGGATAACGTCTTTCTGGACAAACTTGTTGAGTACGTTGCCAAAGAGAATGCAAGTGGTGACCCAAAGAGGCGTATCGAACCGATGGATGATGCCGAGGTAGACCGTATTCTCTCCGAATGGGACGCATATCACAAGGCCGCAGCCGCGAAGCTGGAGCGCATCATGGAAACCGCTTCGAAAGGCGTCAAATTCATTCGAGAAGACGTCGACTACTCGATCCCGCCGGACAAGTTCCTGGAACAGCACCCCGAACTGAAACACGACATGTACTGGCCAGCGGGGGATCGACCGGGCTACGAGTTCGCGGTGAACCAGCCGCGGCAGCCGTTCCCGCCCATAGAGTTTGACCCCGACTACATTCTTGAGCGTGACGCGTTCTTCCAAGCGCTGCCTCGGGAGCTGTCGGAGGCGATCCTGGAGGAACTGGGACGGCGCATTGGACCCACGCGCAAGTGGGCCTACAACGATACGAGCGGCCTGCGCTTCTTCCAAACCATTTATTTCACTGATCCGATTTTCACAGATGACTACGTACCATGGCAGGGAACCGGCCCCGAGTTCGATCACGTGCAAGAGTTTCCCGACATGACCTGGGAAACCCAGCAGAAGCTCAGTGGGAACCGCGTACTCGATGCGGAGCGAGAGCGAGCGACTTGCGCATTTGTTCGTCGATTCTACGAGGATTTCGGGGTCTCGGTGTCGAAGCAGGCATCACTTCTGAACGCTTCCGTGGCCTGGTTCTTCGAGGCGTTGCGTATTGCTCGACCCCGACCCGGGGATGTTTTCGTGCACTGGGATTGCGGCGACGGGCGCTGGGTGCTTGCGGCGATTACTGCGTTCGATTTCGGCTGCGGACGGGGTATCGTGGTGATGCCCGACGGTCTCGAGGAATCCAGCGAGGCCCAGGAGCGACTCGATGCAATCCAGAGAATCATGCAACAGGTCGAGGATGCTACGTTTGCTGCGGCACGCGCCAAAGCCGCAGCGGACGAGGCTGCCTGGCGAGCCGCCTACAATATGGTGGACGAACCCTATGACCCAATGAATGATGAGATTCGTGAGGCACGCAAAATCGCCGCCAAACCAGATGAATCCATCAAATTCACATCGGTCATGATTGAAACGAACGGGAAAATGCTCTGGGACGCAGACGTACTACTTTGCCCGCGTATCGGCATGCTCGATCTCGCCCGCGTCAAAGTCGGGTGCCGCATCATATCCATGGATGAACCGGCAGCAGCGGGACTGGATCGTCGCGAACTGCGATTCCTGGGGCCGCACGTCTATGAGCGTGTTTGGGAGCCTTGGATGGAGGCGACCGCACCATCATCAGCGACCTGAACGGACCTCGCCAAGGTCGTTATTCTCTGTTGCTAGATGAGCATAGGAGCGGTAGCGGCTCGCCGAATCGATTTCCCTAAAGCTGTGCGACAACGACGATGCTCTTCCAGCTGCATATTGTATCCGTCTATGCGTATACTGCTTGCGTCATCGTGTGTTGATCCGCTGTTCGATACGATCTGGGAGACTGGTGCGCAGGGGGCGTATCACCTGGCAATATCCCTGTCGATCGGTGCTATCGCTGCATGCCCTCATGGTTTGGACACGCTTCGCTCTACGTACAGTGCGCACTACACTGCACGCGGGGCACTCTCGGCTACAGAGAAGGGAAGGTACCCAGCAACGAGTTGCTGCTCCACGAGCCACCACACTGGATTGCTGGAAGCTCTGAAGCCATGGAGCTCGACAGGTCCTGTGACGCAAGACTCGAGTCAATCCACAAGTCCTTTACGAGTGGGAGCGCCTGCCTAGACAGACGTACTGTTCGCGATGGTCCATCCAGTATGCACCGACCATTACAGAGGCGCTACCATGGCACCCTTTATCACATCGTTACCATCTCTCTGTACATTCACAGCCGCCGCCATCTTCATGCATGCTGCAGGGAAGACTGCGGACGTGCTCAAACCAAGTCAGCTGGGCGGCTGTGCCAGCACTGTACACCAATTCAAGTTCGCTTCTACCGAGAGGTGACTGTGCCTGTCACGTCCTTTTACGCTCGGGTGTCTTAGTGAAGAAGTTCGAGTGGCTGGAAGCGCGTGTCTGACGCCGTGGAAACTTCCCTGCTCTCGACCAAGACTTCTACAAGCAATGAAAGCGGAATCGGTTCGGAGAACGTAAAGGTTTCCGTCGACGTTTCTAGCATAGAGGCGATCTCTTGCCGAAGTCGACGCCGTTTCCGGTGCGGTAGCATGGTGCGCGGCTTTGAGGTCGGAGCCGTACGCTGCGACACTTCAACCTCGGCGCTGCCCTCTGTACCAGAAACCTCGCTCGCAGAAACAAGGGTACCAGCCCCGTTTGCGCCAACACACTTGTGGTTATGCATTTCTAGCTCCACAAGTTCATCGCTTTCAGCAGGCGCCCTCAAGCAAAACAGTCGCCAGAGTCGTTGCGGTGCACTGGTGCGTTTCGGTACCTTTCGCACGGGAACGGCCGCGTCCGAGCTGTGCAGCCAGAGCTTGCGACACTGCTCGAAGGCCTGTGGCCCCCGTTCCGGGTTACAGGATGTGTGCTCAGGTAGCCCCATGGGCAGAAGCCTCCAGCGTCCGCCAGCGCTCGGACGTTCCCCAGAGAGGGCTACCTGGCAGGCTTCAATAACGCCCACCGCAACGACCGTTAGCGTCGTATTCAGCGAGTCAGTGTCCGCACCCGGGCGGGTGTGATGATGATCGCTGAGATCGCCGCGTCACGAGCGTTCACAAGCGTTCGTTTTCTACGTTTGTGGCGTACGCGCCTCACACGCGCACGCTGCCACAATGTCGATCATCTGGTGGCGTTGGCGGACACTGGAGACAGACTTGTGGGTGCTTTTGACAGAGTCGGCGTCGTGCGTGCACGCTGCGATGCGCCATGGCGCCGAAACGCTGCCATGACGCGCACAGCATCGCAGCGTCGGTATTTTTCGCATGCTCGATACGCCAGCGAAGCTGCGGCCTGGACTCCTTGATGCTACTTTTGGTAACCTAGTTTGGAGCTTGTGAAACGTTGGGATACTCTTTGGAGCGGTGTGTCGGCCACTTGCCTGGTTTTCGACTGCAATTGTGGATGCAGGGGTCTGGTTCGATGCAGTGATCGGGTGCCGGAAAAAGCTCTGGAACATGAGCTGCATGCGCTGGGGCATCGTTTGTCCGGACTCGAGCCAAAATCCTCAGCCGAATGCCAGTCAGTGCGAGGTTACAGCAGCCGCCAGCTTACCTGTCTCCGAGTCCGAAACGCCGACCTCGTGCGGCACGGGTCGGCGCCCACGATACTGGTGCGTCTGCTGCAGTGATCGACACCGAACCGGATCAGCACAACTACGCCTGCGCGTTTCAATGGGCGTCATCGCACGTTGTCCCGAAAGTGTCGATGGCCACTGCACGCATAAAGAGATTCCTGTACGGATTCAACCATCCTGACCTTTCCCAAAGTTGCACGATAGTGCGCGAGGCCCCCCGCTGGGCACCGGCAGGCGGATTCGCAAGCGCTTCCGGACTTGCGCGCGCCCATTCGGACAGACACCGTGTATACGCACGCCTGCATCGGTGATGCGCGCGGGTATTTCCAGTACAAAACGGACACGATTGCGGTGCTGCTGCCGTACACGCATGCGTGCCTGCTGCGTGTCTGGCATGCGTGTCGTTTGCCTCGAGTGCGCGTTTCAGCGGTCTTGTTTCCTGTTTGCGTGAGGTACCCTGGAAAGATGAGGTTCGAGGCATCGGCGTCACGAGATCGTGACAGCGCTTCCTCTGCCTCAGGCAATGACTCGCTAAACGGTACCACCGTGGGGGTTGGTGGCGGAGCTGGCGCGTTCACGCCTGCAGCAGCAGCAGCAGCAGCAGCAGCAGCAGCAGCAAGTACTGCGTCGAGTGCGACACAGCCGTGGTGGCGGCGAGCCGCCGCCGGTCTGGTGCAGTTTCTGAAAGACCCTGATTTGCGTCCCCTGTTTGAGCGGCAACGGTCGACGGAACCGCGTGTGGTACGTCTCAATAACCCGACGTTCAACGCGAAGCAGCGCTTCATGAGCAACTACATATCAACAACGCAGTACGAGCTGTGGACGTTTGTTCCAGTCTTTCTGGTGCGCCAGCTATTGCGGCCGGCCAACTTTTATTTCCTTATAGTCGGTATCCTGTACCTCATTTCCTCGATAACACCGGTGTTTACTGCTGGCCGGTACGCTACACTGGCGGCTCTGGCTTTTCTGATTTTTATCACTGCCGTAAAGGAGCTCGCCGAGGACCTGAAGCGATATCGAGAGGATCGTCGTGTTAACGCGACGCTTGTTGAAGTTCTGAACAGTGGAAATGCTGCATCTGACGCGGAAAGTCACGTCAAAGCTTGGCGCGACGTTCAAGTCGGGGATCTCGTCGTCGTTCGCCGTGACGAGGGCGTGCCTGCTGACCTCATAGCGCTGTCGTCCAGCACGCCTGATGGGACATGCTTCGTGGAGACACGAGCAATCGATGGCGAAACGAATCTCAAAGTCAAGTCATGTATTCCGCTGAATCGCGACCTCTTCACACCAAAGCAGTTGCGGACACTGATCGGTGAGTTCCACTGCGAGGCGCCGAACCCGCGCTTGTACGAGTTTGAAGGCCGCGCTCGCATCGAAGTGCCCGACGAAACAGGTCTCCCGACTGGCGAGGTGGTGGAGTGCGCGGTCTCCCGGGACCATTTGCTGCAGCGGGGTATTGTGCTGCGCAACACGGACTGGGTGATCGGCATTGCCGTTTATACCGGAAAAGAGACGAAACTCATGATGAATCTGAAAAGGGAAGCGCACAAAGTTGGTCGCATCGAGAAAACGATCACGAGATTCATTCTCGCTCTCATTTGCATCCAGTTTTTCATTGCGTTAATTCTGACCATCTTGAACGGCGTCTGGGCACACCGGCACTTGCATCCGTCGCAAACCTGGTACTTGGATGAGCGCTACAGCGTGGGTAACGTCGTACTCCGCTTTTTCACGTTCTTTTTGACGATTTCGAACTTTGTTCCGATTTCGCTCTACGTTACCATGGAAATCGTTCGAGGTCTGCAGTCGATTTTCATTGTCGTTGACGACCATATGTACTGCTGGGAGACGCGTACACGAGCCCGGTGCCGGAACTCGACGCTCAACGATGAGCTTGGCCAGATCACGCACGTTTTTACCGACAAGACCGGAACGATGACCCAAAACATTATGGAATTCGCCAAAGCGTACGTTGACGGCGAAGAGATTACGCAGCGTCGGCGGGATCATGAGAACGATTTGGAGTTTTTCCGATTGCTTGCGCTTTGCAACACGGTAGCCCCGTCCCGCGACGATACCACTGGACAAATCGAGTACCATGCGCCGAGTCCGGATGAGCGGGCGCTGGTCATTGCTGCCCACTACAGTGGCGTCACGCTCTACGACCGCAACGCGCTGAGTATGATTCTGCTCGAGGACGAACAGCCGGTGACCTACGCAGTGTTGCACGTGCTCGAATTCACATCCGAGCGCAAGCGCATGTCGATTGTTGTTCGGAAGCCCGACGGTCGCATTCGATTGTACACCAAAGGCGCAGACTCGGTGATGTGTGCGCGAGCTCGTTCAACGGACACGAAAGCCGAACAGGCTCTGGCCGGTATTCAGCAGGCAGTGCATCGTTTTGCGCTCGCTGGTCTGCGGACCTTGGTCGTTGGTTATCGCGATCTCGACGAAGACCTGTACGCCGAATGGGCGAAACGCTATACGGAGGCGTCATCTTCGATGGAAAATCGTGCGAGCCAAGTTGAGGCGCTGGCGGACGAGATTGAACGCGACTTGACGTTGCTCGGCGTGAGTGCCATTATCGATTACCTGCAGCGTGATGTTCCAGACACTCTGCGATCACTTTATTTCGCCGGTATTAAAGTCTGGATGCTGACCGGCGATAAACAGGAGACGGCAATCAACGTGGGTCTTTCATCGGGCTTGCTCGGCCGCAACATGGACATCGTGGTGTTGAGTCCGGGCGATGCTGCCGATATCGACGCACAACTGGACTGTGCGGAAGCGCGTTGGCGGGCGCTCGAAGTCGACGGCGTTAGTGCGATCGCCAAGGCGCTCGTGGTGGGCGGTGATGTACTGGATGTTGCACTGCAGGGGAGCTTGCGGCGAAAACTTGTGCGCGTCAGCGAGTATGCGCGATGCGTCATTGCCTGCCGCATGACGCCGAAGCAGAAAGCGGAACTTGTGCGTTGCATGCGAGAGAACAACCCGCATGCCACGACGCTAGCAATCGGGGACGGAGCGAACGATGTCGGCATGATCCAGGTCGCGCACGTCGGGGTCGGTATTGCTGGACGCGAAGGCATGGAGGCTGCACTCGCTAGCGATTTTTCGATTGGGGAGTTTCGCTTCCTGAAGCGTCTTGTGCTGGTGCACGGCCGCTGGTTCTACAAACGCAACAGCAAGCTTGTGGTGTATATGATCTATAAGAATGCGGCTCTGGCATCGTTCGAGATCTGGTTTGCAACGAAATCGGCGTTCAGCGGAGCACAGTTCTTCAATCCCTGGCTTGGCGCCATGTACAACGTTTTCCTGACATCCATACCGGTGATCGTGTTGGCGACCCTGGATCAGGAAGTGTCTGCCGCGTACACGCTATTTTATCCGGAGATTTATCGCAGCGGGCAACGCAATACCAGCGGACGTTGGCGAGTGTTTGCCTATTGGTTTTTCACAGCGCTCTGTCAGTCGGTGGTCATGTTCTACTTGACTTTTTATGCCCGCGCGGACGGTCCAGGAAACGGCGGGCAAATGCTGGGCAAGAGCATTTTCGAAATGACTTGCTTCACTGAGCTGGTTGTGGTCGTGCATCTGCAGCTTGCGCTGTATCAAGCACGCTGGACGTTGTTTTCGTTCTGCTTATACTTTTTCAGCGCAACCTTGTGGTTCTGGCTAGGACCTGCATTCTGTGCACGAACCTTTACCGTGGACTTGGACCTAGCAGCAATGCTATACTGGAACGCGATGCGGATATTCAGCGAGCCGCTGCTTTGGCTGATCATCATCTTGTGTGTGATCATCTGCGAGACACCACCGCTTTTGATCCATCACTGGAATCGAATGTATTTCCCGTCACCCAAAGTTATTGTACAGGAACTGGAGTGGTTCGGCGTCTTGCATCGCAAACGCACACCGCATCCGACACAAGCGTATGATGTTGAGCCCAAGTTTGTGCAACTCACGCGCCGCGCCGCGAACCAACGCGAATACGAGGCAGTCCCGATGACGTATTCCGGTGATACGTTCACTCACGAGAGTTTGCCTGGCGGCGGGATGCCGTGGAACCGGAGCCCGCGCTCCTTGGGCGCTGGTGCTCGGAGCCACGCGCCTTCGAGTGGTCACGTTTCGCGCCTGTCGGACGTGGACTTGACCATACGAGAGCGCTCTCGTCGGCGTTTCTACTCGACCGACGTGAGTGCGGTCAACCTGCGTACCCAGCGCACAGGACGCGCTCAATCGCTCATGGGCGCGCAGTTTGATAATCATCTGGGGCTCAGCGGAAACAACCTGCTGAACGCTGGGGCAAGTTTGGTAGATGCGCGCACCCAGTCGACGCTGCGTGAAGCACCGCAGCAGCAGCAGCAGCAGCATCCATTCTTCGCTGAAAACATCATTCGTGAAGATAACGACGACGGCGACGACGACGTTGATGATGATGATGATGATGATGCTGGTGGTGTCCATGCACCTCCCACGACGCTGTGAAAGAAACAGTACGATACCTAAAATGACTAGAGGCGAAGCAGTGACATCGCTTCAGCATCTGCAGCAGCGAATAAGGCCAACAACAACAGCAACAACAACACCATGGACCGCACCAGGTCGTGTCTAGGCGGTGTGTCTGTGATGCACTCGACCTGAATACGCACCCGGTTAGAGCAGGGGTGTCCTGCACCAGTCCATAAAACTTGTCCAACCGCACAAGCGAACGGCACATCGTTTGTTATCCATGAATAACGGTGCACGTGTCCAGTTTCGAATACATTGGAGCGAACTCGACCTACTTGAACGTTACAAGGTTTCCGTAACTAACGACTCCGGGAAAGCGCACGTTACCCATCGCGAACTCGTTGCCTTGTACCGCTGCTGCTGTTGAGCGTCTCGCCCAGAAAGACGCACGTGTACGCAGTGTGCATTCCAGGGCGAGGAGCATACCGGGCGACTTGCCACCGATCGATGTATCGATGCATTCGTTTACGGATGGACTGGCGTTCGGTTCGTCTCCGCTTCGCCAACGGGACTGCTTCCGCTTCTTCACTGGGTCTCTGAGCTTGGAGACGCTCAGTTACCGCTCGTCCATGGTACCGGGTACTGTTCTTG
>Ga0209012_1003841_pt1 | contig 10805 bp, 9 predicted proteins | sample RS3BMetagenome_FD_184735 | JGI IMG/M metagenome (GOLD analysis project Ga0209012, IMG submission 184735) | Ferric oxide microbial mat and aquatic microbial communities from Rainbow Spring, Yellowstone National Park, USA - RS3B (SPAdes) (version 3) ...
CGATTCCCGCTCGCAGCCGCCGCCGACGTACCTCACATGCCACACACCAGGCAATACCTCTGACCAGCCATTTTACAGAAAAAGTACAGATAAGCTGCGCCACTGAACTACTCAACGACGGCGTTCCGTTTCACGTCGTGCAGCGCTACCTCGGTCACAAAAGTCCAGAAATGACAGCCCGCTACGCCGCGACCCTGGCTGCCACCGCCGAAGCAGAATTCCTCAAACACAAAAAGATCGGGGCACACGGCGCCAACATCGACATCACCCCGCGCGACATCTACGAGATGACCCAGCTCGCCAAGCGCACCGACCGGGTGCTGCCCAACGGCGTGTGCTTACTGCCGCCGCTGAAATCGTGCGACAAAGGCAATGCATGCCTGTCCTGCGGGCACTTCGCCACCGACGCCACCCACCTCGATGAACTGCGCCGCCAACTCGCCGCCACCACAGCGCTGATCACCCAGCGACAAGACCAGTACCAGCAACGCTCCGGTCGCGAACTCGGCGAGGACAACATCTGGATCATCGAACGCCGCCGCGAAGTCACCTCGCTGCAGGCCATCATCGACCGGCTGACCTCCACAGAGCCGACCGATTCAGTCGCTGGCGCCGGCACCGCCAAACGGTTGCCACTGTTGCAAATCCAAACCCGGGGCGCGCACCAATCCGCACTCGACAAGGCCCGCCGACCCGAAATAGGCGAGTCGTGACCGCCTCGCTGCGATCCACCGCAGGGCTGCGCGCCTCCGCTGAAAAACGGCGCGCGGAGGCACGCAGCAAAATCCGGAAAGCGTTGCGCGAGATGAAGAAAAAAGGGCTCACCATCAACCCCAACACCGTCGCCAAGTACGCCCAAGTCGCCCGCAAGACGATTTACAACCACCCCGACCTGCTGCAGGAGATAAAAGCCGCCCAGTCCGCGATCCGACCCACGCTCACGACGCCGGCAACATCCGGCAACAGCAGCGACACCAGCATCACCGCCGCACTGCGCGGTCAGCTCCGCATCCAGAAAACCCGCTACGAAACCGACACCGCGGCCTTGCGATCCAAAGTCAAACAACTACAAGAAGAACTCGCCGCCGCACACGGCGAACTACACCGGCTCCGCAACAGCGGACGCCCACATAATGGAAACTCCTGAACCCGTCTCAACGAACCCGATGTGCTACGGGCCGCGGCGAGCATGCCCAACCGTGTGAGCATGAAGGTTTTGGCCCGCGTGAGTCCAGTTGCGGCGCAGCGGTGTTAGATAAACGCATCAGCGATGTTCGATAACGATCAAACAATGAGCGTCGAGGCGCATACCTGGGACGGCCGCAGCCCTACGGACATCATCCCGCCTTATTAACGCACAGACGGTTTTCAGCGAACAGCGTTAACCTCGATCTTTCATGCAATTCCGCGTTTGCGGGTGTCGTTGACGCGAAAGGTGCACTGCCGCAAGGAGAATAGGACTTCTCAAGGTTCCGGTATCCAAGGCGGGAGTGCACCTATCAGATGCAGGCTACTACGGATTGGTCGAAAGACGTTCGAGTTGAGGTCCGCGGCGACGATGTGGTCGGGCACGCCGGCGACGTGATCCCGCGGATGCTGGCCGACGCGATCGGTCTGACCAGCGGCTTGTCGGCTGCGTTGTCGCGGCCTGAGGTGACCCACGATCGGGGCGCGGTGTTACGCGACGTCGCGGTGTCGATCGCGGGCGGCGCGCAGAACCTGGCCGGCACCGCAGTGCTTCGGGATCAGCCTCGCCTGTTCGGGGCTGTGGGGTCGATCCCGACGATGTGGCGATCACTCAACGAAATCGACGAGGCTGCGCTGACGCGGATCCTGCAAGCACGCAATAGAGTTCGGGAGCGTGTTTGGGCGTTGACCGAGGATCGGCATGGCGCGATCCCGCCGTCGCGCACCTGTTATGGGGATCTGGGTCCGGTGATTGTGATCCGCATCGACGCCTCGCTGGTCCAATCGCATAGCGACAAGCAGCACGCCGCGGGCAATTTCAAGGGCGGTTTCGGGTTTCATCCGCTGTTGGCGTGGTGCGACAACACCGGGGAGCTGCTAGCGGTGATCTGCCGTGCGGGCAACGCCGGGTCCAATACCGCCGCCGATCACATCGCGATCATCGATGCGGCGATCGCCGCGATCCCGCCCAAGTGGCGGCGCAACCTGCTGGTCACCATCGACGGCGCGGGCTCAAGCCACGCCGTGGTCGAGCACCTGGCCAAGCTCAACGCCCGTGCGGGCTGGTCGGTGGCCTACTCGGTGGGGTTCGACCTCGACGAGCGTGCCCGGGTCGCGATCGGGCAGATGCCCGCCGACGGGTGGCAGGCCGCGCTGGATGCGGCCGGACTGGCCCGTGACGACGCGCAGGTCGCCGAGCTGACCGGGCTGCTGCGTGAAGGCCCCGACGGCGACCGGCTGGCCGGCTGGCCGGCCGACATGCGCATCCTGGTGCGCCGCGAACCCATCGAAGAAGGCCGCCAACTGTCGCTGTTCGAGCAGCTCAACGGTTACCGTTACCAGCTCATCGCGACCAACACCGCAGGAGGACAACCCCAGCGCCTCGAAGCCCGCCACCGGGTGCACGCCCGGGTGGAGGGGTTCATCCGCTGCGGCAAGGACACCGGCCTGGCACGCTGGCCATCGCACTCGTTTGCGATCAACACCGCCTGGGTCACCACCGTCGCGGTGGCCATCGACCTGCTGTGCTGGATGCGGCTGCTGCTCTTGGACGGTCCGCTGGCCAAAGCCGAACCGGCGACCCTGCGCTACCGGCTGCTGCACGCGGCGGCCCGCCTGGTCAAACGATCCCGCTACCTGATCCTGCGGGTCCCCGAAACCTGGCCCTGGGCGAAGGAATTCGCCGACGCTATCAACCGAGTCCGCGCCATCCCCTGACCCACGGGCACCCTGTCCAATCGACCCAAAGGAAGGAGCAGCCAACCCGGGACCAAGGAACCCGGCGTCACCGCACGACACGCGGCGGCGCCGCCTACCCAGAAACCGGAAATCAAGCTCAACTCGTGACCTCAACAGCCACCACGAGAAAACTCGGGCTACCGTGAAATTTTGAGGTGTATGAACCCGACGGCAGCCCGGTCGCTTTCATCCAGGAGGGTATCGACGCTGCCGCGGCTGGACGGCTCGGCGACCTGTCGATCAGCGAGCCCGTCCGCGTGGACGATCTAAGTGCATATCTCAAAGCCGAGGGGCTCGCCGGCCAGGATCCGTCGATCCGGGCGTTTCTCGGTATCCCGATCAGCGTCAGAGGCGCGGTGTTCGGCTACCTTTACCTCGGCGACCACCGGCCAGACCGGGCGTTCTCCGATGCCGACGACATCGCCGCGCGAGCCCTGGCGTCAGCGGCGGCGGTTGCCATCGACAACGCACGGCTGTTCGAGCGGCAACGCACGTCGGCCGAGTGGATGAGAGCCAGCCGCGAAATCATGGCCGAATTGTTGTCCACCGGGCCGGTGACCCGGCCGCTGCAGCTCATCGTTGACCGTGCGCTCGAGCTGACCGAAGCCGAGCAGGCGATTCTGCTTGTTCCCACCGAGGCCGGCCTGCCCGTCGAAGAGGTTGAGACCCTTGTCGTCGCTGCCACAGCCGGCAAGTACACGCCGCACCTGATCGGTCAGCGAATACCGGTCGACGGATCCACGACTGGAGGCGTGGTGCGCCGCGGCGAGCCGGTGATCACGGATTCGTTCCAATTCCGGATCGAGGGATTCACCGACGTCGGGCAGCGCTTGGCAATCGTGATGCCGCTACGGGCCGAAGACACCGTCGTCGGGGCGATAGCTATAGCACGCTCCGCGCGACAGCCGCCGTTCACCGAGGACTATCTCGACCTGGTCAGCGATTTCGCCCAACACGCCGCTCTCGCAATGGCATTGGCCAGTGGGCGCGAACACGCCCGCGATCTTGCAATCCTCGCCGACCGCGAGCGAATTGCGCACGATCTGCATGATCACGTCATCCAAAAGGTTTTTGCCGCCGGCCTCGATCTGCAGAGCACCATCGCGCGTACCCGCTCCCCGGAGCTCGCCGACCGGCTGACGGGCACCATCGACGATCTCCAAGGCATTATCGACGACATCCGTTCGACGATCTTCAAACTGCAGAATCCCGAAACGCAGGGCGTCGACCTTCGGCAACGGGTCCAGAGCAGCACCGCCGAACTGACCGAAGACCGAGACATCGCCACCACTGTGGACCTATCGGGAGACCTGAGCGCCGTCCCCGGCGCACTCGCCGACCATGCCGAATCAGTCATCACCGAAGCGGTCAGCAACGCCGTTCGGCACTCCCGGGCGAGCCACCTGACGGTGCGTGTGCGGGCAGACGACCAATTGGCTGTCGAGGTCGTCGACGACGGCTGCGGCATTCCAGACGACAACCACCGCCGTAGCGGCCTGGCCAACATGGAGCGGCGGGCAGCAGAGGTCGGCGGCGAATGTTCGGTCAGCGCGGCGTCCGGTGGTGGCACCCGCGTTTACTGGGCAGCACCGCTCGCGTGATCAGCGCGCGTCTCACATTTGAGCGTTCCGCTGTGTAGAGCGGACGAGATGTTCGCCATCACCCGATCCAGTAGTGCCGCGAAAACCGTTCCGTCATCGGCAACACCGCGCAATCCTTCGCGACGCAGGTAGGCATCCAAGCGACGGTCGATCGGCCATTCGGTGAAGTGACGGCTGGCGTAGGTCGAGCCGAGAAAGTCCCATGCGATAGCCACTAATTCGGCGTCTTTGACTGTAGCGGCGGGTGGCATCATGGTCGCCCTTCCTGGGTCCGGCGAAGTCGGATCACGCGGTGCGGGGTCGCCGCGCAGCAGCAGCGGTCTCAGGATTCACCGACACCGAGGCGATCCCGAACCGGATCAGGTGGGTCGTGACCGGCTTGCCGCCGGCATCCTCGGCATCTCCGATCCGCAACGACGCGGCATCACTCGACGTGACGAAAGTCCCTCGTGGTGAGCTGCTATTCCGAGTCATCGGCGGCGGACAGCCACAGTTCGGCGGCAGTGCACACCGACTCGGCGATGGGACAGTTGGTGTCGATGCGATGTGCTTCAGGCCAATCCTGGCTGACATCAGCCAAGGCGACCGCTATCTGCGGTGTCGCGTCGGACATGCTTCCCGACGGCCTGGCGGCCACCCGGCGCGCTGCGGTAGCCACCGGGGCCTCGCACATGAATTCGATTTCGGCGGAATAGGTTTGCGCGGCTAGTTGCCTCACTTGGTCACGGCGGTGCGCGTCGCGCCAGGTACCGTCGAGAATCACCGACCGGCCGTTCGCCAGCAAGAGCTCGGCCTGGTGCAGTGTTTCACGGTAGACGGCGGCGACATTGTGTGCGGAGTACAGGCCTGCGTCCAGCACACCGTCCTCGCCGGTGATCGCGCCCGCACTCTGCATGGTGCGCCGCACATCATCGGTGGAGATCACCGCGGCGCCGACCTTTTCGCCCAATGCCTTGGCCAGGGTGGACTTGCCCGTTCCCGGTCCGCCGCCGACGACGGCCACGCGCACGCGGCAGGCACGCAGATGATCGAGCGCGATATCCAGGTGGCGGGAGGCGTCCGCAGCCGAGTCGCGGTGCCCTTGGCTGCACCGCACGCAGTCGACCTTGGCGCGGACCAGCGCGCGGTAGGCGATGTAGCAATCCCGCAGCGACTGCGGAGCCGAGTCGGCGGCCAGGTGGCTGTAGTGCGCGAGGAAGAACTCGCTGAGGTCTTTGCGGCCCAAGAACTCGAGGTCCATAGCCAGAAAGGCCGCGTCGTCGATCATGTCGACGTATCGAAGATTGTCGTCGAACTCGAGACAGTCCAGGATCTCCGGACCGCGGGGTAGGCAGAAGATATCGTCGGCGAGCAAGTCGCCATGCCCGTCGACGATCCGGCCATCGCGGACACGCCGGGCGAACAACAACTCACGGCCGGCGATGAATTGCGCGGCAAGGCTGTGCACGGTCGCGATGCGGTGCTCGTCGACGATCGTGCCGACGAACTGTCGCATTTCCGCAATGTTGGCTTCCCAGCGACGTTTAACCGCGTCGACCGAGCCTTGCTTCTGCACGCCTGGGCCCCGGCGGGCACCGTGATGGAATCTGGCCAGCACTCCGGCGATCGCCTCCAGCGGTCCGGTGACCGGTTCACCGCATCCCACCATGGCGCTCAGCCGGGAAGAGTCGGGATGGCGCTTCATGACGAGCACCGGCTCACGGGTGGTTGTCCATGGCGCATCCAGGTGGGCGACGCCCAGATAGCTGTCCGGTGCCAGCCGTTGGTTGAGCTCGAGTTCGCGCTGACAGACGTGTTCACGCCGTTCTGCGCTGCTGAAATCCAGGAAGTCGGTCCGAATGGGCTTCTTGACCTTGTATGCGAGATCGCCGACGAGCACGACGAGCCCGGTGTGTGTCTCGTGCACAACGCCGTACCGCTCGGCTACCTGTTCGGCGCTGACCACGGCGTGTCCCATAGCGACATTGTCTTGTCTCCGAGGGGCTTTTCGGAGTGGTCCGACGGCCCACACAATCGGGTAATGCGCCGCGTTCGGAGAGGACCAAAGGCCCTGGATCTTCGGGGCCGAAACGCCGAAAGTCAGGGAGGGGAGGCTGGTGGGCCCAGTGCGGACCACAGCGGTGGCCTGTCGAGTTTTGTCCAAAGGAGCAGGAGATGTCAGCACTATCAACGAAATACGGCATCGTTGTCGGAATCGACGGGTCGCCGGGCTCCGATGCCGCCGTGTCATGGGCAGCACGGGAGGCCTCGCTGCGCGGTGAAACCCTCACCTTGCTGCATGCGGTGCAACCGGTCGTCGTGAGTTGGTCAATCAGTGCCAGCCAGGTGAGCGTTGCGGATTGGCAAGAGGAGAACGCGCGCCGGGCCGTCGATCAGGCACGCAACGGGGTTGGCGCCGCGCTGGATCCGGACCTGCAACAAGACGTTCGATCGGAAGTGCTGTATGCGCATCCGGTCGATGCACTCGTCGACGCGTCCAAGGATGCCCGGATGATCGTTGTGGGAAGTCACGGCAGGGGTGCACTCGGGCGTCTGCTGATGGGCTCGGTCAGCAGGGGTGTGGTGGAGTATGCGCACTGCGCGGTGGCGGTCGTTCATCCCGACCAGGATTCAGCTCCCATCGACCCGAGCGCACACGTGCTGTTGGGCATCGACGGTTCGCCGGCCTCGGAAGCCGCCACCGCGTGGGCTTTCGAGGAAGCCTCGCGGCGGGGAGTGGGGTTGATCGCGCTGCACGCGTGGAGTGATGTCGGAGTATTCCCGATCTTCGGTATGGACTGGCGGCAGTATCAAGGCCAAGGCGAGGAAGTGCTGGCTGAGCGTCTGGCCGGCTGGCAGGAGCGCTACCCGGATGTGCACGTCACTCGTCGGCTGGTCTGCGACACCCCTGCGTACTGGCTGCTGCAGGAGTCGCACAGCGCGGAACTGGTGGTTGTCGGCAGCCACGGCCGTGGTGGTTTCGGCCGTATGCGTCTGGGCTCGGTGAGCACGGCGCTCGCGCAGTCTGCGACGGTACCGGTCGTCGTCGTACGGACGCCGTAGCGCAACGGTTCGGTCCTGAAGCCGATACAACCCGTCTTCAACGGAGGTACGCAATGAAATCCTCACCTGAATTACGAAGGTGGTGCCCCGTTTGAGGGCACCACCTTATCGTTATGAACGCCGAATAGTGCCGGCAACAAGACCTATTCGCGAATGATGAGTGCCGAGGATTGGGGATGGCGGAAGATCGGGTGGTCATACGGCCCGACGATCTTCGCTAGCTGGCCGGCGTCGGCGCTGCCGATCACAGCAAGTGGGACCAGGTCATCGTTGCTCCTGACGAATCCTGTCACACCGTCGTGGGTGGTCACCGGGTAGATATGGACATCTGGAAACCACCGCCGCCATGGCTCCAACCGGTTGTCGAGTTCGTGATCCGAAACTTCGGTCCCGTCTGCCCGGTCGGTGCCGATGGCCAGCACCGGAAGCTTGTGCAGCTCTGCCTCTCTCATCGCCTGATCGATCACGATATCGCGTTCTGGCGAGTCGTTGATCGCTACCACGATCCAGTTGATGGCGGGACCCCGCTGATCCGGTTGGGAGCGAATCACCGCCACCGGGCAAAGCGCCTTCTCCGCGACTTCGGTTGCGGTCGAGCCCAATAGCGACCGGGAGTAGCGATCGATTCCGGTGGATCCGACGCACACCATCTCAGCGCCGTCGGATTCTGAAACGAGGATCATGCCGGGTTGGCCGAGCAGGACATCGGTTTCGATTTTGACCGGTATTCCCTTCGCCTCGACCACGGCTCGCGCTGCCCGCAGGGACGCCTCCGCGTGTACGACATCACGTTGGTAATCCGCCGCGAAGGGATGGGTGGCTTTGAGGACCGCCAGCATGCGTAACGGCACCTCGCGCCCGAAGGCCTCATCCGCGGCCCATTCAGCGGCGTGGATCGCGGCTTGGGAACCGTCGATGCCGACGATGACTGTGGGGCCGATTCGACGGTCAGTCATAGCTTTCTCCATTGTTAGTTGGGTCTGACGTCAGTGTCCGTACGCGACGGCGGTAGGCTTGGCGAGCCGGCGCACGTCGATCAGGCGGGTGAGATCCGTTGCGGTGACAATGCCCACGACGCAGCCGCCGTCGACAACGAGCGCCCGGTTTCCGTGGCCGGACGCCAACCGCTCCAGCAGCGTGGTGACCGCCTCATCGGGGGCTGCGATCGTGACTTGATCCAACGGTACGGCGATCTCACCTACGACGGTGGTGGCGCGACTGCCCGGCGCCACGTCACGTAATTGGGCCAGTGTTATCAGGCCCGTGATCGATCCCTTATGGTCCTTCACCGGGTACGCCGAATGCCGGTCACCGAGGAGATAACGCTCGATGAAACCTTGCACAGTCATCGAGGCCGGTGCGGAATGCGGGTCGGCGGTCATCACGTCGGCGACGCGCACACCGGCCAGCGCGTTACGTGTGACCAACTGCACCTCGTCGGTATGTGCGGCGGTGAAGATAAACCAGCCGATGAACGCCAACCAGATACCGGCGACTGTGGCTCCGGCCAGAAATTCGAGTAACCCCAATGCGATAAGGGTGTAGGCGAGAGCCCGGCCGGCCCGCGCGGCACTCAGCGCGGCCCGGGTCTGGTCGCCGTGGCGCTGCCAGAGCCACGCGCGCAGAACCTGTCCGCCGTCCAGTGGTGCACCGGGCAGCAGGTTGAAAAGGCCAAGCAGCGCGTTGATTCCGGCCAGCCAGAATGCGACAGCGACAACGACGGGCCCGGCGCCCAGGATTCGGAATTCCATACCGGTAGCGGCGAACAGCGCGGCGAGCAGCAGGCTTGTGGCGGGTCCCGCGATAGCAATACGCAACGCGGTCCGCGGTGTCGTGGCTTGACTGCCGAGACGCGTCACGCCCCCGAATAGCCATAGCGTCACGTCCAAAACCTGAATACCGGCGCGTCGGGCCACAATCGCGTGCGCGAGCTCGTGGGCAAGCAAGGATGCGAGTAGGACGGCGGCGCCGCAGGCGCCGGCCACCCAATAGGTGCGTGTCGAAAACCCTGCAGCGGTGGTGGGCAACGTCGAAGCCAGGCTCCAGGTGAACAGCCACAGGATGACCAGAACGCCCCAGTCGACCTTGACCGGGAACCCGGCGATACGTCCGATCGGGATACCGTGCATTGTGGACCTCCGGCGCAAAAGATTTCAACTACCTGGCTACTACTGTCGGGCCACGATCACCGGTACTCGGGCGGCCTGTGCGACGGCCGTGCTCACCGAGCCCAGCAGCATGCCGGCGAATCCGCCACGGCCGTGACTGCCAACGATTACGAGCTGTGACGACTCGGCCGCTTCCAAGAGATGAAGCGCCGGGGATTCCAAGACAATTCGGCGTTGCACAACGACGTCGGGAAAGCGCTCCTGCCAGCCCGCCAGCCGCTCGGCCAACGCTTCCTCTCCGATGGCTTGAAAACTCGGCCAGTCGTCGCCCGGAGCGTCGGACACGTGAAGGTCTGACCACGCGTGCATGGCGATGAGTTCGACTCTGCGCCAGGATGCTTCTTCGAAAGCGATCGCCGTCGCCGACTCCGATGCCGGTGAACCGTCGATACCCACCACCACCGGCAACTGGGAATGCGGGGAAGCGGCTTGCGCCCCACCGTGTACAACGGCTACCGGGCAGCGGGCGTGGTGGATCAGCCCGGTGCTGACCGATCCGAGCACGACGCGACCCACCTTGGTGTGACCGCGGCAGCCGACCGCGATCATCTGCGCTTGGGTGGATAATTCATAGAGGGTCGGGCCGGTTGCCGAGAAATACACTTCAGCTTGCAGATCGGGAATGCTGCGATCTTGCGTGCTGTCCGTGGCTATCTTGACGGCGGCCGAAATCATCGCCTCGCCTTCGGTTCTCTGCCATTCCTGGCTGCCGGAGGGCGGTTGGACCGCACCGCCGCCCAACGCCAGGAGTCCCCACGGCGGCTGCTCGATGACGTGAACAAGGCTAAGCGCAACGTTACGCATCGCCGCTTCGCGCGCGGCCCAACGCACCGCCGTCGTCGACGACGGCGACCCGTCCACACCAACGACGATGCCCTGGTGTTTCCCCGAGTGCTTGGGCATTACCCCTCTTCCCGTGCTGGTGCGCTCCCTGCAGCTGAGACTAAGTGGTCTGGTTCGTTAGTTCGTCGGGGGTCATGCGGCTTGCATGGCATGTTCGTGCTGATTGAGTCGTTCGAGGTGGCGGTTGAGATCTGTTGTGGTGTATTTCCATTTGAACGGGATGGCG
>Ga0209012_1003848_pt1 | contig 10784 bp, 11 predicted proteins | sample RS3BMetagenome_FD_184735 | JGI IMG/M metagenome (GOLD analysis project Ga0209012, IMG submission 184735) | Ferric oxide microbial mat and aquatic microbial communities from Rainbow Spring, Yellowstone National Park, USA - RS3B (SPAdes) (version 3) ...
TTGATAGGCAATTTTATTATCTATTTTTATTATAGAATCAATAAATATAAAATTCTTTCCATTTTCGTTTATGTTTAAAGTTGCCTTATATGTTTTTCCCAGAAAAGATATATAGAAGTAATTTTCAGGTTTTTTAACAAAAAACATTTTTGCGTTGATTTCATCAGAAATTATAACATCATTTTTATTTTCTACTAAAATTTTACCATCTATATTTGATTTATCTAATTTGCTAATTTTTAATGAAACCGAACTTCCATTTTTATTATATTCATCTATTGAAACTTTTTTATTGTCTGGCATTAAATAATAATCTTTATTCTTTTCAATGTCTCCTCTTATTATTTTGCCAAACATTTCATCTTCAAATGTTCCTTCTAAGGTTATTATAGTTGGCATATTTTCGTATTTCTTTTTATCGTCTTTTACTAAACCATATAAACCTTCAATTAAGGAGTCTCCTTTATACCAACTAATTTTCTTTGAACGTTTTAATATATTAGCCTCATTTAATGCGCTTCCAATAATAAATCCTACATATTTTATGTCGTCTATTGAAGGTAATAAGAATTTATGCGTCTCACTCCAGATTTCTATGGCTTTTTCTTTTGAATATCCGTTTGTATCCATTTTGTTTATGAAAAATATAAATTCATCAATTCCGAGCATATTTGCAAGTTTTATATGCAGTTTTGTTTCACTGGTTAATCCTTCTCCTTGCTTTGCAGATATGACAACAATGCCTATTTCTGCATTAGATGCGCCAGTCAACATATTTTTAATTAAAGATTCATGCCCAGGCACATCTATAAATTGAAATGCCACATCTTTATATTGAACTTCGATAGTAGTAGTATCTATCGTTAGCCCTTTTTCTCGTTCTTCTTTGAATGCGTCTAATATAAACGCTGGCTCAAACTTTTTTCCAAGTTTTTCACTTTCATTTTTGGCTTCTTTGATTCTTTCGTCGCTAATGGCTTTTATTAGCATCGCTATTTTACCAATCAAAGTAGATTTTCCAGCGTCTTTATCTCCAATCACAACAATTTTATATACGTCCATTTAATCACATATAACCAAGTGCACGGAGCTTTAACATTGTGTATTCTCGCTCTTTGTCCTGTTCTCTGCCTGATCTTTCCTCAACAGTAGTCGTTTTAAGTTCTTTTATAATATCATCTATATTCTTTGCGTTCGACTTTATAGGTACAGTGCAATGAGTACAGCCAAGGCTTCTATACCTAAAACCATTTCTGTAAAAATATAATGGATTTACAGGTATGTTCTCCTGTTTTATATATTGCCAAACATCAATTTCATTCCAATCTAACAATGGGTGTATCCTAATATGCCCCTCATTTTCTATCTTTGAAGAATAATCATCCCAAAGTTCAGCCGGCTGGTTTTTATAGTTCCACTTGAAATTTTTATCTCTTGGGCTCATATATCTTTCTTTGCTTCTTATAGAATGCTCATCTCTGCGTATTGATACAATGAGTGCATCAAATCCATACTGCTTCATAACTTTTTTAAGAGCCTCTGTCTTGTTTGCACCACAACAACTAAAGCCTGATATTTCTGGCTTTATCTCGCTCTTTGCTATAATTAAATTAAGTTTTAATTTCTTTGTTAGTTCATCTCTGAACTTATAGCTTTCAGGAAAGTCAATTCCATTATCTATATGTATAACTGGAAACGGAACTTTTCCTAAAAACGCCTTTCTTATTAAATATAGCATTGTAGTTGAGTCCTTTCCCATACTCCATAAAACTGCAATATTTTTGAATTTTACGCTCGCTTCTCTTAAAATATAAATGCTTTTTTCTTCAAGCTCTTTCAAATTTTGCTCTATCATATTTACCACCTATTTATACTAACCAAATCTTTTAGGTGAATTATTGCCCCCTCTATTTTTCTTCCATCTTTTTTGAAAATTGGAACCGTTGTTATAAGTTTTTTATCCTTATCAAAGATTTCTGCATAGGCATCTTTAAGATTTTCTTTGTTATTCAGAGTTTTATAAGTAATTTTATAATACATAGCGTTAGACTTTTTTATTGCTTTTTCAAACTTCTCCCAATTACTTTCATTTGGATTAAGTTTAAGTTCAACCGCTATAGCTTTAAGGTCTGTATCCTTTTTCACAAAATCACTTCATATATATCCTAACGCTTTCAACTTTTTAACAACTTCGCTTTTGCTTTCATTTTTCTTGTGAATATCAGCCATTGTTTCTCTCAAAACAAAAACCACATATTCAGAGACGGATGAGAACCCTGTATTTTTTATCGCATCAGATATTTTTTCATAAAGTGCTTTTGGTATTGTTATTGTAGTATAGTTTCTTTCTTCTTTCATATTGTCACCACAATGTATTATAATGTTATAACATTTAAAATATAAGAATTAGATTTATCTATTTTTTTAGGTTTATCAATCGAATTAAAAGAATCTTTTCATCACTTTATCTATTTCATCTGGATCAAATTCATAAGGTTCAAGTTCTTTTATCGTGCTATTTGTAAAGTGTATTTGTCCTTCGCCCTCATTTCCTCTATGTTGATGCTGAGAATAACCTTTAAGTTTTTCAACTTCTTCGCTAGAAAGAGCATAATATCTTATGGCATTCTTCCATACTATAACAAAAATAAATATATCTGCACAATATGGTTTTATTTGGAGAAACTCCAACTCATATTCATCATTAGGTGTAGCCATTTTGTCCAACAATGAATATGACTCAGAATCTATTTTCCTCGCTCTACTGCCTTTTATCTCGACCCTTGCATATTTGTCGCCTTTAACATACGCAACATCATAGGATGAACCATCGTAATTTTTATCCACGTCATAAGGCTCTACAAAGTTCTTTGACAGGCTAATCACATTGTATTCGCACCAATTGCCAAATCCTCTTGTCTGATACTCATATAATTTTGAAAAATCTTTCATTTATAACACCTAATAGTTTATTTTCTTATGACAGCACAATAATATTATGGTGTTAACGTTTAAAAAGGTTTCGCAATATCTTGTTATAGGTCTTTTAAAGAAATAGTTTTTAATATTTCTTTTGCTTGTTTTATAGAAAGATATTTTTTAATATATCCGTTTCCATATGGCGTTTGAAACGTTAAAAGAAAATCGCTATCAGTTAAATCTCTCAAATAATTAAGTCTTTTATTAAATAAATCTATTAGTTTGTTTATTTGATCTTTCGATAGTTTTTGTTTAATAAAAATCTGCATCGCACTTATTCTATGTAGATCGGCTGAAAGTATTCCATCACACTTCAGATCTTCGATTTGATAAAGTCCTACTTTCTTTTCCTTGCTTCCACCATCAACAATTCTTATATACAAAGGATTTGCTTTTAGTTTATCATATAAACTTTGATTTATTGAAAATTCCTTATATTCTTCAGAGTTTGGAATATAAAAGGTTGCCTTAATATCTCCTTTATTCTCCTCAATCTCTTTCAATTTAAGTTTAAAACTTGCTTCAATCCCATCAGTTTTTGTATTATTCTTTATCCAATCGAGAGCTTTCCAGCCATTTCTATAATTGTATTTTTTTATAAGAGTTGTTTCAACATCTTTCTCATAATTATAACCTATTTTTTTATTTACGAATTTAATTTCATCAAGTTGTTTTTCAATTTTTTCAAATAAAAATATAGATGTCGTTAGACCTGTTTCCTCAAATATCTGTTTTTCAAAACTAATAACACTTTTAATCGTGTATTTTGTAAAGAATTCGCTTCTTATCTTATTTGAAGAAGCATCACCATTTATGAAGTTAGTAGGAATTATATATATCATATTTTTTAATCCATTGTCAAAATCATTTATTAAAGTGATCTGATATAAATCCTGAAAGTCTTCGTATCTTCCAGTAAAATATTTCATATTTTCTTTGTATTCACTTCTGCCTATAAAATGAACATTTCCATATGGCGGATTTGTTATATGGAACAATTTATCTCCAAATCTTTCTACAAGTTCTTTTGGATAATTTTTTATTGTATCTCTAACTTTAATATTTTGTTTTGCACTCTCCTCATCAACGCCTAAATTAACAGCGTTTTTAATTGCAATTTCTACTTGATTTTGAAGAATATCGAACAAAAATATGTGGCTTTTGAAGTATTCATTTCTTTCCTTTAATGGAATGTGATTTAATATTGGAAGAACCAAATTGCCACTTCCACAGAAGAAATCAACAAAAACATAGTCATTTAATTTATCCTTAATATATTCATAAATGTATTTATTGAACACTTCTACCGGTGTTAAGAATAAGCCATATTTTTTCTTATTAGAATCTTGCTTCATAATTAAAAACCTATTCAATATGTTTAAAATACAGAATTTTAAAACAAACTCTAAAAGTTTTATGCATGAATAAATATTTACGCCATTTGATAATGAACGATATATTTGAAATTTTTACGTTCCTAGCCACAGCATTAGGCTTTCTTTTGATAGCCCCAAAGTTCATATCGGTTACTATTTTTGATTACGTCATAATAATTTCAATTATGATATTATTTGTTGCTTATAGATTATACAGCACTTTTTATATAGACTATCCTGACTATAAGTATGAAAGAGATAAAGAAAGAAAAGAATTATACGGAACATACATTGTTTTGCTATCTTTAAAAGACGTTGTTAAAAATAGAAAGATTAAAAAAGCGTTAGCGAAAAGTATAAATATCATAAAGAATGATATAGATAACTATAAAATGTGATTATAATGAGTAAGCTTATAGAGTCAAATTTTTACGAGAAAGAAAGAAAATATATAAACGAAGCATATTCGGCTCTACTTAGAAAAATGGATTCGAGCGAAATATATGTTGTTGGAAGCACAGCAGGAAAGATATATCTAGAGGATAAAAACAATTTTCTCAAAACTAGCATTTTTCCAGTTTCTAAAGATGTAGACATATTGATTAAAAATGAAAATGTAAATAATTTGCTACAATTGGTGGATGAATCTTATCCTATTTACAAAACTATTTATAAATGGGACAAAACAGATAAAATATATCTGCCCTTCAAAAACTACAAATTAAATGACGAAATAGATATTTTTGTTGGGAGCGTTTGCGCTATTCCTGCTAATAAAAACACTTATAAAATTGAAGGAAATGTGTTTTATAATGGATTTAGTTTAAATGCTCCAGAGAAATCATTTATTTTTGCCACTTATATAAATCCATTAGCAATAACAATAAATAGATTAGACAGATTTTTCATATTAGCAACAGATGAATATATTAAAAATGGAGAAGAGCAACTCAAAACAAAAATTGACGATACCCTATACTATGTTGCTGATGGAAGTAAAAGAGTAGACGCTAAAAAAGAAGAGTTAAAAAATAGCGATCCATATAACGCAATACTTTTCGAAAAAGATTTTATTGAATATGACCAAAAGTTCAAAAAAGTTTCTAATTTAATAAATAACGACATCAAGAAACTAATAAGAATAGCAAAACTTTCAGGATTTCAAGAAGAAGATAAAGCAGAAAGAAGTGCTATAATTATAATAGAAAAAATAAGAAATGAATATGAGAAAATATTAAGAGATGCGAAAAGAGAGTAATTTGTTAGTTTTAAAACAAATAAATTTATTCTACTATTGTGATTATATGCCATATGTTCCAAAAGAAGACAGACCTGAATTGGATGGTGCTGTAAAAGAATTGTCTGGTGAAATAATATCTCTTCTTAAATCTAAAAATGGAGACACAGATTTAGCAGTGTTATATAAAGAAAAAATAAGTGATGTTATAGAAACTATAATAGATAGAGAATTGGGAAAAACAGTTGAAGGCTCGGTTCCATCACTAAAACTCGGAAATAAGATATTTGATGTTGCGATAAAATATAATTATCGTGGCGCATGGCTTGGCGAACTTAATTATGCTATAACGAGACTTATTCAATTAGTTCCTTATACTCTCTATAAAAACGGTGTGTTCAAAGAAGCGTTAAGATATTGGATATATGCTCTAACAGCAGGTGCCTTGGAACAAGTTGCTAATGACTTTTCAAAGAAAAGAAAAATACCAGAGTGGATTAAGATCGGAATAGTCGGGGTATTAAACGATATAAAAGATGAGTATAAACGTCGTGTAAATACCGCTTATGAAGCCAACCAGATTGAAAAGAATGGAGACTGCTATGAATATTCGCCGTATCACACGGAATTGAGAAAAACAGATGATGGTTTTACAGAAGTTATGAAAAAGTTTGAAATATGATAACTATGAAACTAAAAATATACGGTTTTAACGCAGATGTGACTATTAGTGAAAAATGGTATATTGGCGAGATAAAAGAGATACATATAGTGGAACAAGCAAAGACTTTGTCCATGCTTGAAAAGAGATTAAAAGAAGGCGTAGAAGCTGTGCTCGATGCTATAAAAGAGAAGCCCTCAACCTATAGCAAATATATATCCGCATCTACTTTTGAAAAGCTCGAAGACCTTGTCCGCGATCAAAAATATTAAGAATGAGTGAATATACTTTTATAAAAACTATTAAACGAAAGTCTTTTAAATTATATTTAACTATTTAAGAATAGTGATAATATGCCAGCAGAAGGAGAGCAGTTTTTAGACGATGTGATGGAATATTTTGAGGACTATAATTACGAGAAATACAAAATGATACAAAAACTAGCGAAAAAGTATGGGGATGGTTTTTTCTCTGCATATAATGATGCTATAATCGATATAAACGATTTTAGTGAATTTCCTGACGAGACAGATATTAAGTTTTATACAGCATCTCCAGACAAAGAAACAATAAATAAAGAACCATATCTTCTATATTTAGGCGAAGCACATATAAAAATTAAATTTGACAAAAATTGGTTTAGGGCTTCAGAAGAAGAACGCTATGAAAACTACGCATATGAAAGTCCTATAAAGGATGTGGTTTTCAAAAATATTAAAATTTATGATAAAGAGAAAATTACGAAGCAATTTAAATAATGCTATAAATTGTGTTAAGAAAATTAGCGAACAAAATGATAGTCCTGTCGTCTAGTGGTCAAGGACGCAGGGCTTTGGACCCTGCTACGCAGGTTCGAATCCTGCCAGGACTATATAATCATATAACAAGATCTTTTTCTCTGTGAATAAGACTAATTATTGCCAATCCAAAAAACAATAGTATCGCTCCTAAAATAACATATAAATTTATGGTCCCTATAAATATAGCGTAAAACAAAGATATGAATAGTATATCCGTTTCACTCAATATTGAAACTATGATTGTTTTTGAAAACCTTGACTTTCCGCCATATTCTTTTATCTTGTCGTATCCTTCAATTAAAGAAAATAAAAATATGAAGAAAAATATACCTGCAAATGCGGAATATATAATATCATGTTGAGATATGCTATTTTGAAAATTAAGGAATAATGAAAATGAAGACATTATCATTGCAACTAAAGAAACCCATAGAAGAAAATTAAACTTATTTCTGGTATGCTTAATTTTGTGAGACATCATATAACTTGAAAATCCGAATAAAAGCATTATTATTATGGAAATTATCAAAAATGATAATGATCTGAAAACAGATGAAAAATTATAGAATAAGAATAACGAACCAGTAACAAATACCATACCAATTATTAAAAATTTTATTGCAGATGAGTCGATTATGTCTTTGTGTCTAATCGTATGAATTAAGACGAATACAATTATGCTAAAACTAACTATTGCTTGCAGAATTATTATATTTTTTGATGACATAAAGTATAGGTATAATATTATTGATAAAGAAAATAATATCGCTGTTGCTATAGTCGATTTCGTTGGCAAAAATACTTTATATTTCTTTATCTTTAGAATGAAGTAAGAAGAAATAAACAAAATAAACGATGACACGAAGAAAGCAAATTCGATGTATGCAATTTTAAGAACTAATAGTATAAATAGTGCAAAAAACATAGAAGACATTGCAGACGAAATACTTGCTTTTATGAAATTCTTATCAGCCATACTAATTATATCTGATAATATAATCTTTTAAATCTTTTGTTTTACTTGCCAAATATACTACGCAAAAGTTCATCAGCTTGATCATATCTGAAATACTCCTTTGGAACATTTCCGCCAGGTCCAACGAATGAATTATACAATGAATCTGTCAAAATCATGTAATAAAATTCTGCATTGTCTCCAAATGATATGTCTTCTTTTGAGAATGGCAGGAAGTAGTCATAAGACATTCTTACATAAACACGCTTGTTATCATATAATATTTTATCGTATGATAATTTAAACTGGCTTTCAAGAAACACCATTGGCTTCTTTTCATTCATGTCATATACATATATGTAATTATCATTTATGTTCTCTCCTTTGAAATAATCGTATAATTGTTGCGATTTTGATATAACTATTTCTCCGTTTTTTGCTTCAAATATATCTGCACTATCTGTTTTAGGGTTGTATACATAGAATTTTCCAGAGGATTTAGGAGTCTTCACCTGTAATACGATAGTATCGTGTTCTATATACGGATCTCCTATAATGTATTTTGAATAATTCTTTTTTACCAATGTTTCTAAATACTTTGAATAAATAAATATTTCTTCTGGAATAATTCTTGTTTTAATGTAGAATATTTCATTTCCAAAAACTTTTGTTAATTCATTCTTTATCTTATATTCTTTATAGCCTTCTTTTAGCAGATATTTTATTTCGTCTATTCCTAATCCAGGACCAAAAGTTTCTTTTTCATCTACGTTTAAAGAATAGATTTTTCTGTCATCAAGAACAAAGTTTTCTATGTTCTCTTCATTTATTTCTAATTGACCTGCCTCGCTTTTCAATCTTTCTTTAATATCTGTCAAAGACGATAACAACGCTCTATTATATTCCAGCATCTTCTCTTCGTATGATGTGTCTAAAGATAAATTCATTTTATATTCGACGGCAATTGATAGTTTTTCTATCTCCTTTTTAACTCTTATTATTTCATCTGGTATCAATTCTTTCAATTTTGTTACATTAGATTCAGCAAACTTCATTTCACTAGGTGTTATTATAAAATCTATTTTATACTTATCGTCTCCGAATTTTAATATTCCTTTTCCAGGCGTAGCATTTTTTAAGAATATTAAATCTTCTTCTGTCAGTCCAAAGTTTGTCATAAGTTTTTCTCTATTCCTTTCTATTTCCTTTTGTTTGAAAATATACATAAATGATGAGTTTTCAAGCAATGCCCTTCCTTGCTCGTTATCAAGGTCTTCCAATTGTTGTGTTGTAACTATTAAGCCAAGATTGAATTTTCTTGCTGTTTTAGCTATTATTTTAACATAATCAGATCCTAGTTGACTAAGCAACTTCCATCCTTCATCTATAAGCATTATTTTTTGCTCCGCTATATCTGAACTCATTGTTTTTACAACATAGTTCATTATAACATATGTTGCCAATAAGTCCATTTTTGGCGATAGGTCTTTTGTGTTAAAAACTACATATTTATTATCAAGATTTATTTTAGTTTTTCCTCTAAATATCGCATATTCTTCGCTCGATAAAGTATTACAAGCGTTTGAAATAAGTTGAAAAGCACCTAAATAGTTTTGATAATTTATGTCATCACTCATTATTGGCGGATCAATATTTATTATATTGTTTTTCTCAATTCCAGTTTTTAATTCATTAATATATTTTATAAAGTCATCTAATGTTGGTGCAGTGTCTTCATTAATATTTTCCAAAGAGAATATATTATACTTTTTATAAAAATCTCTTATTAGTTTTGAAGTAAATTGGTAGTATATTGGGTTATCTTCCAAAGGCTTACTAATGGCGACACCACTTTCTATTAGACTTGCAGATGCCGATGCGAAAGAAAAGAATGTGATTATATCGTTTATCTTCAAATCGAAGGAGTTACTTTCGTCACTTTCATAGTTAGCCTTATCAAATATATTTATACTCATAGTTTCATTTCTTGAATTTGATAAAATATCTATATATTCTCCACCAACTGCTTTCGCTGTATATAAATATTCTCTTTGCGGGTCTATTATTATTATTCTTCTGTTAGCCATTATAAGATTTCTTGTAGTTATAACTTTTGATGTTGCAGATTTACCACTTCCAGAAATTCCTATAATAACTCCATTTTGGTTTGGTAAATCCCAAATATCTAACGGCAAAGGTATTTTATTAGATTCATAATTACCCATTATTGGAGCGTTTGATTCTACAAAATTTGCGAATATAAACGGTTGTAAAGCCCCAATTGAAACGTTATCCGGAGATACATAATAAGTATACTCTGGCTTTCTTGTACCATTCACATAATCAAACATGGTGAATTGCTGTCTTCCAAACCCAACATCTATTGAATGACCAAATTGCCTGACTTTAGATGCAAAAGAAAGAATATTATTTCTTATATTTCTAACGTCTCCTGATGGATGAGGCAATTTAAATCCTACATCTACGGCTAATATATTAGAAAACGTTGAGTTTTGAAGAGCGTTTAAGTGCGCTTCAATTAACTGCTTCGTTTTCTCTAAATTTTCAAGTTGCTTTTCTATGACAGGATCATTTTTTTTAGTTTTTAGTTCTTCCTCTAAGCTCCTCTCTTTCATTTTTATTGCTTCGAGTGCATTTCGTAATTTTCTTATTGAAAAATCTTTTTGGGCATGAAGTATTCTTAAATGATAGTCTACTTTTTGATTTATGATATTATTTACAAAAGCATCTGACATCTCTACTCCAGGTTCAAGAT
>Ga0209012_1003853_pt1 | contig 10771 bp, 10 predicted proteins | sample RS3BMetagenome_FD_184735 | JGI IMG/M metagenome (GOLD analysis project Ga0209012, IMG submission 184735) | Ferric oxide microbial mat and aquatic microbial communities from Rainbow Spring, Yellowstone National Park, USA - RS3B (SPAdes) (version 3) ...
CTCAGGAGGGCCGCCATGGCGGGGAGGGCGATCGCGGAGTACTCGGTCACGCCGCCGTTCGCCGCGACGGTCACGCCGGGCAGATTTCCGGCCCCATCGACGTCCGGATCCATCGATGTGAAGCCGCTGGACGTCGGCGCGCAGGGGCCCCAGGTGCTGGGCGTGGAGCCCAAGAAGAGGGAGGGCGTCGACATATCGTCCGCGGACATCGTGGTGGGGGTCGGCAGGGGGTTCCGCTCAAAGGACGATCTATCCCTAGCTTTCAGGCTAGCGGAGCTCCTGGGGGGCGCTGTGGGATGCAGCAGGCCGATAGCTGCCGACTACGGGTGGCTGCCGGAGGACAGGTGGATAGGGATATCGGCCAAGAAGATAAGGCCCAAGCTGTACATAGCGCTCGGGATCTCGGGCGCGCCGCAGCACATGTCGGGCGTCGTGGACTCCAGGCTGATTGCCGCCATCAACAAGGACAAGAACGCGCCGATATTCCAGTACGCCGATTACGGCGTGATCGGCGACCTCTACCAGATGGTCCCGGCGCTCGTCAAGCGGCTGGAGGAGCTCCGCCGGTGATCCCCTGGCAGCTCCTGCCACCATCGGTGCCCGGGATAAAATACTTCCTGTTCGTCCAGGACCTTTATCCCCTGATGATAATCGAGTCGATAGCGGCCGCGGCGCTCTGCATCTACGGATCCTACAGGTCCATCTCCAGATGGCTCATGGGTCAGCCGATCCCGATCCCGGATCACCTGGGCGCCAGGCTCTCGAACGTCCTCAGGTACAGCTTCGCGCAGGTCAAGGTCTGGAGGCATCGCCTCCCCGGGGTCATCCACAGCCTGATCTTCTGGGGGACGACCCTGCTCCTCATAGGGACGACCCTCGACGCGATCGAGTCGGAGCTCACGCTCAGGTTCCTCGATACCCGCTTCCTGATCGGCCCCGTCTACCTTTGGTTCAAGCTCGCCATGAACATCGGCGGGCTGATGCTCATAGCGGGGATCCTCCTGGCGTACTACCGGAGGGCTCGCCGCATCACCCCGAACCTCCCGATGGGCCCCATGGAGCACTACATGCTGCTCTCGCTGCTCACGATAGCCATCACCGGGTTCTTCCTCGACTCGGTCAACACGTACGCTTACCGGATGTCCTACATGTTCCCGTACGACATCGTGGGGTACTCGCTGGCCTCGCTCTACAGGGACCTGGGGGTCACCGTGGCTCAGCTGGTGCCCGCCTACCGCGCCGTCTGGTTGTTCCACATGACCCTGGCGATAATGAGCATCGGGTTCATCCCGTACACGAAGTTCTCTCACATATTCGTGCACGGGGGCGTGAACGTCCTCTATTACAGGCTGGAGCCCCCCTCGGCCTTCAGGCCGGTGGAGGACCTGCAGGGGAAGGTGGAGAGGGGTGAGGTCATCGGCGCGACCGCGGCGTCGGAGCTCACGTGGAAGGAGAGGGTCGACCTCGACGCGTGCGTCAAGTGCGCCAGGTGCACCAACGCGTGCCCGGCGTTCGCCTCCGGAAAGCCCCTGAGCCCTATGCACCTCGTCCTGGCGCTGAGGGAAGCCGTCCACGCGGGTCCGTCGTCGAAGCTGGTCTCCGATGGCCCGCTGGCCCCCGAGGCCTACTGGAGCTGCACCGCCTGCGGGGCGTGCGTCCGCGAGTGCCCCACCATGATCCACCACGTGGAGCTGATAACCGACATGAGGCGCGGCATGGTCTCGACGGGCGGCGCGGTCCCGGAGGGGCTCTCGCAGGCGCTCTACAACACGATGCGGCTCGGCAATCCGTTCGGATTCGACCCGGATGAGAGGACGAAGTGGATGGAGAAGGTGTCCGGCGACATCGGGATACCGTTCGCCGAGCCCGGCGAGGAGTACGACTATATCTACTGGGTGGGATGCAACACCGCGTACGATCCGAACATAAGGCCAGTGGCCGAGTCGCTCCTGAGGCTCCTGAAGCGCGCCGGGCTGAGGGTCGCGCTCCTGAGGGAGGAGACGTGCTGCGGGGAGCCGGCCAGGAGGATAGGGGATGAGTACCTGTTCTCGGAGAACGCAAAGTCCGTGGGCGATGCACTGTCGAAGTACAAATTCGGGTCCCTCCTGGTCAGCTGCCCCCACGGGTACAACAACTTCAAGCACGAGATGCCGCTCTACGGAGTGAAGTTCGACGTCGTGCACCACGCGCAGCTGCTGTCCAGGCTGGTCGCCGAGGGCAGGATAAAGCCGTCCGAGGCATCCGGGGCGCGTGTCACGTTCCACGATCCCTGCTACCTGGCGAGATGGAACGGCGTCGTGGAGGAGCCGCGTTCCCTCATAAGGGCCACGGGCGCCGAGCTCGTGGAGATGGAGAAGCACGGGGCGGATTCCTTCTGCTGCGGCGGCGGAGGTGCCCAGTTCTTCTTCGACATCAAGATAGGGGAGAGGGTGAGCAAGATCAGGTCATCCCAGGCTGCGAGCACGGGCGCCGGCACGGTAGTCGTCGCCTGCCCGTTCTGCAACGCCATGTTCAGGTCGGAGGCGCAGTCCTTCGGCCTGAAGGTGCTGGACGTCGCGCAGCTCCTCGAGGGGGAGGACGGCGACTAGTTCCCCGACTCCCGTGCCCGTCCCTCTCCGCGCAGCGCCGAGAGCGCGCCCCCCAGCCTTTCCTTCGCCATCTCGATCTCCGCGGCCCTCCTGACGCTGCCGTACTTCCTGGCCCACCTGGGCAGCACACCCCTGGACCTCATGTCCTCTATCGCCCTGGCGAGACCGCCTATCTCCATCCCCAGCTCCCCGGCGGCCTCCACTATGTCGCCGGTCCCGGCGATCGCCCTCAGGATCCTCCGGTCGTCCTCGGACGGCATCGCGTCCGACGCCAGGAACGACACTATCTCCCCCAGCGCATCCTCCATCACCTCCCTGATGAGCGCCTCGAGCTCCTCCTGCTCCACGATGAACAGGTCGGACATCCTTAGGACCCCGATCCCCAGCTCCCCCGCCAGCGCCTCCGCCGAGGAATCGGAGAACCCCTTGCACACGACGAGGGGTTCGGCGCCCATGAGGCCGGCGTTCACATATGCCTGTCTGATGCCGCCCACGTCCAGCCTGCCGGCCTTCACCTCCACGGCGTACCTCCGGCCGTCCCTCTCGGCCACGAGGTCCACCTCCCCCACCTCGACGCCGTCCACCATTATCCGATGGTGCTCCTCCAGGATGATGAAGCCGGCATCCTCCAGGATCCTTGCGGCTATCCTCTCGCTGCTCCTCCATCGCTCCTCGCCGGAGGTCATATCCCGCGGTGCGGCGATCGACCATATAAACGATGCAGGCCCGCACGAAGGGATCGGCGCGGTCGCCGGCGTTTCACGCGGCGTGCGGCCTCGAGCGCCCTCCCGACGGCCTCGGACGCGCTCCTCCCCAGGAAGTAGAGGATCGGCTCCACGCCGCGTCCTCCCCCGTCGACGACCACGTCCGGCTGATGCGGCGCGTCCTCGCCCATCGCGACGGACCTCATCCCGATGGACGCGGCCGCGCGCAGGAGATCGTCGCTGTACCGCACCGCGACCGCCGCCCTCGGAAAACCCCAGCGCCTGCCGGCCCAGAGCGCCACCCCGGCCGTGTGCGTGCTTCCGCCGTAGGACGGCCTCCCGAGCGCCGCTACGCGAGTGCCCACCCTGACTATGCGCCCCGGTATGCCCACAACCTGCTCAACGGTCGACGCGCCGGGCGGCGCCACCGCCACGTTCATGCCGACCTCCGGGACCAGCAGATAAGCATCTGGATCGCCCTCGAGCGCCGAGAGCGCGTTCGCCGCGTCCTCGATGTACTGATCGGATCCCCCCTTCAGCGAGTCGCCGCAGAGCGAGCAGTCCCTGGGCACCCTGTGGTCCAGCCTCCTGTGAAACGCGCAGAGGCTTCCCCCGCTCAGGACGGATACGATTATGGAGTTCATGGCCGATACGTGTTCCCAGTATCCCCTGGACGCGGCGTCCGCGACCGCGCCGGCCATCGCCTCAACCGCCTCCCTGGGCAGGCCCGCTCCGATCAGCTTTTCCATGGCGTCATCGGCGCTCGTAGCGTATTTCCTCACCATGGGCTGCGTGACCCCCAGCCTCCCGGCGACCTCGTTCTGGCTCATTCCCCGCTCGAGGAGCCTCCTGGCGGTCAGCGCCCTGAGGGGCGGCACCAGGTACCTGGCGGCCAGCTCGAACGGCGTCACGGCGCCCTTTATATCCTGGTTAAATAAAAACGATAACTAAGTTCTATCGGCACCTTATGGAGCGGCCGACGGGAATTCCCGGCGCCGGGCGCGTGTCGCTGGCTATCCCGTCCCCGGGGGCGGTTTTCACGGTTCAATTCTATATCTAAAAGTAATTACATTATTATATTAATGTGTATTGATAATAAGTGTTTCAGTTCCGTGCAATTCAGCATGCATCCACTATGGTTAAATCCCCAGCGCATCGCACGCGGAGCGTGAGCAGGCGACTGATAATATCGCCGCCGGCGCATCCCGGCGTGATGGGCGCGCTTTTCTTGGTGCTCCTGGCGCCCATACTCCTGGGATTCGTGCTCCCGGGGGCGCTCGCCGCGGCGCTGGGGCCCCTCGGGATTCCCGCGGCGCTGCCGGCGGTCCTCGCTCTGCTCGTGCTGTCGCCTTTCCTGGGGTTCCTGAACGTGGTCGTGAAGCGCCGCGAGGTGCGCGCCCAGATCATGGAGATGAACTACGTGAGCTTCTTCGGAATACCCGTGCCCGTCGCGAGGCCCAGGTGGACTACCGTGGAATCGCTCATCGCCATAAACGTGGGCGGGGCGCTCGTCCCGATATCCATCGCCATCCTGATGACGATAGCTGAGGCGCTGAACCCCAGGGCCCCGGAGCTGCTGGCGATGACCGCGGTGACCACGGTCGTGGTGGCGGCCGTGACCTACAGGTCTTCCAAGATAGTGCGGGGCGTGGGGATCGTGGTCCCGGCCTTCATCCCGCCCGTGTTATCGCTCTTCACGGCGCTCCTGTTCACGTGGCCCCTGGGGTTGCAGGCGCTCGCCCCGGCCATCTCGTACATCGGCGCGGTCTACGGCACGCTGATCGGCGCGGACGTCGTGAACCTCCTGACGAGGGGCGACGAGATAGCCGCGTGGCTCGTGAGCATCGGGGGGGCCGGGACATTCGATGGGATATTCGTCAGCGGAATAATGTCGATGATCCTCTCGGCGCTCCTGATATAGGCGGGAGGGAATTGTACGTCCTCAGGCTTCCGCTGAAGGGGGTGACGCGGATCCGCGAGGTCAGGGGAATCCCCGCGGGCCCCATGAACGGGGGCGCGGAGATCGCGATCGACGAATACGGGCTGCAATTTGAGGGCATCCTGGCGCAGGACGTCGCCTCCGGGGAGCCGGTGATCGTCAAGCCCGGCGAGCGCCTGATCGTGAGGGGACGCGCGCTCAGGCCGTATTGCGGATGGCACGCCGGCCCCATCGAGTCCCCGGGCAACCCGGGATCCGTGAGGTACTGCGACAGGCCCGCGTCTGGATCCCTCGGCTACTGCCGGGCGCACGCGTCGAGCCTGAGGGCGCTATACGAAATATGCGTCGCCGGCCATCTGCCGGGCGCGTGCTCCGCCGTCGACTCGGCGCTGGGCGACAGGGCGGAGTACTCCGTCTACATTCTGGCGCGCGATGACGGGCACCTCAAGGCGGGGATGACCAGATCGTTCAGGCTCCTCGAGAGGATATCGGAGCAGGGACATCTGGCCCCGTCGTCGCGGTGACCAGGAGCCTGAGGGATGCGAGGGAGATGGAGGAATCCATCTCCGGGTCCCTCGGCGCGGGCGGGAGCGGCGCCCCCGGCCCGTCCGGCGGCGACAGGTTCTCGGCGGCCGCGCTTATCGAGGCTGCGGCGGCCGACATGGGCCTCAGGGCCGGGCGGCCGTTCTACATATTGTCCGGGGAGCCGCCGCCTCCCGGCGACCTGCGCGCCGGCGCGATCGCGCCGTCGGCTACTCGCGGGGTTACCTCATCTTCGAGGTCAGGGGCCGGGCGCTCTCCGTCAGGGCATCCGAGCTCACGCACTCGCTAGAATTCTATATACATTCTTACTCCCAATGTTAATATCGATTGGAGCATGGGTGATCGCCGCTGTGCGCGGCTATCTGTACGTTGTGCTGGCGTCCACATCCTTCTTCCTGAGCTATTACTCGAGGCTGGCCTGGAGCGTGCTGTCCACGTATTCATCCCTCCGGCCGACGCCCTATGACGACGGCCTGATTTTCTCCCTGTTCTTCGCGGCGTACATAATCGTGCAGGTGCCATCCGGCCTCGTGTCGGACGCGATCGGCCCCAAGGCGGTCCTGACGGCGGCGCTCCTGGGCCTCGCCGCCTCGTCCGTCCTGAGCGGCCTCGCGGGCTCAATGGTGGTGGAGTACATCGGGAGCATTCTCATGGGGTTCAGCGCGGGCTGGATATATCCGACCACTGTCAAACTGCTGTCGGGCAGTTTCGAGGGGGGTGGCCTGGCGCGGGCGATGGGCTACTACAGCCTTGCATGGCCCCTCTCCGTGGTCCTGCTCGGTGTCGGGCTTCCGGCCGTGGCCGAGGATCTGGGATGGCGGTGGGGGTACTACCTGATAGGGGTAGCGTCGGCCGCCGTCGCGGTTGCGGTCATCGCGCTCATGAAGGACGCGGGGCGTCGCGGCAACGGTTCGCTGAGCCTGAGGGTGCTGGCCACCAGGAAAGTCGCGCTCCTGTCCATCGGGGGATTCCTGTTCTATTACGCCTACTGGACGTTCGCGTTCTACGCATATGACTATCTGAGGTCCATCGGGATGTCGGGCGTGCTGGCGGGGGAGATCTACTCGATGACGGCGGTCGCCGGCATCGCATCCACGGTCCTGGCGGGCTATATGATAGCCAGGATCGGCCTCTGGCGGGCGTTCCTCCTGTCCATACCCCTCTACGGGCTCACGATCCTTGGGTTTGCGTTCCTGAGGGCCCCGATATGGCTGGCGTTCATGGCGCTCGCCATGGGCTTCTTCAGGTTCATGATAACGCCGTCCAACTCCACCCTCGCGAGCGTCCTGGGGGGTCCCGATAGATCCGGCAGCGTCACCGGCGCCGCCAACTTCTTCTGGCAGCTGAGCGGCGTGATAGCCGGCGCCGCGGCCCCCCTGATCTTCGTGCCCCTGGGATACGGATCGCTATGGGTATCAATGGCCGCCATGGTGTTCGCGTCCCTCATACCGTATGCAATGCTGAGGGGCGCCATGTCGATGCTCTCCAGCTACAGGAAGGGCACGCGGTGACGGGAGAAATCCGCCGGCTCAGCGCGGAGGGGTCCGGGCGGACCTCGACAGCTGCTCCCTGGCCCAGACTATTATCTGCTCGGCGCGCGCCACGGCCCTGGCGGCCGAGACCTCGTCCGGCTCAAAGCCCTCCAGGCCCTCCCTGTACCCCCTGTAATACGAGTCAAGTTCGGCGGCCGCGCGCGCCAGCTGCGACACATCGTACTTATCGCCCATCCCCCTCAGGAGGTCGCCCAGCGTCTCCCCCTGCGCCCTCCTGCCCATCGATTCCAGGAGCGCGATGAGCGCCTTCCCTGCGGCCTGCTGAGCTGCTATGCACGCCACCGCGTAGTTGCCCTCGGCCGCGCTGTACTTTGCGGCCCTGAAATCCTTCAGCGCCTGATCGAGTTCCGCCACGCGTCGCCGGATACGCGGATGATATTAAACAATACCGGCGGCCCGCCCGGCCGCGAATCGCTTTCCGATTCGCATTCATCGTCCCGGCGATGCCGGCCGTTCGATGCGAATGGCCGGATCCCCCCGGCTATCTCCAGAATCGCGGGGTTTCCTCCGCTCAGACCGTCCATCTGAGATACGCCAGGGGGCTCCGGACGGCCAGGCTCGTGCCGGTCGTGCACGCTATCCAGCAGCCGCCGCACTCCTCGACCTTCCTCACCGCCTCCCGCGGGGGATTCGACAGCATTTCGCGTATATCCCCCTCCAGGACGTTCCCCATCGTTATGTCCGTCCTGGCGCCGCACGCCAGGAGCTGGCCCATCGGATCCACCGCGAAGTACAGCCTCATGGCGTCGCAGATCTTCGGGGCCTCGCCGTTCAGGTAATCCGGGATACCCTCCAGGAAGGACGGCGGCACAAGGATATCGATTCCGGATTTCCTCATCTCCTCGAGGCGCGAGACGAGCCTCCTGACGCCCTCGCCCGACGGGCCCTCCGGCGGCATCACGGCCTGGACTATCACGTAATCGTAGAGCGAGCTCAGATCCTCCAGCGCCTTCGATATGCCCTCCGCGTTCGACGGCATGACCACGGAGCTCACGCCGACCCTGGCGCCCGCGTCCTTCAGCGCGGCGATCGCGGACCTCGCGCGGGCATACGTGCCGCTCACCCCCCTTACGTGATCGTGCACCTCCTCTGGGCCGTCTATGGAGACCGTCACGTAGTCGAACGAGCGCGCGATCGCGCCGGCCCTCCTCCCATCTATGACGGTTCCGTTCGTGTTCACGCCCGTCGCGCAGCCCATCTCCCTCGACAGGGCCCCGAGCTCCTCCATATCCCTCCTCAGGAACGGCTCACCCCCGCTGAAGTCCAGCGCCGGCACGCCGGATCCGCAGATCCTCCTCACGACCTCCTTTGCGCCGACCGTATCGAGTTCGGGGCTATCATCCCTCCTTATGAAGCAGAACCTGCACTTCAGGTTGCACCTGTAAGTCACGAAGTACGACGCGAACATCGGCGCCGGATTCCTCCCCATGGAGAGCTCCGCGTATCTCCTGGCGGCCCTCCACCAGGCGCGGGGCCTCCCCGGCACCTGCATGCGTCGCCATCCGAGATCCCCGCGTTAAAAATATTGGCCCTAACCCCGGGTCCTGTTCCACGACCTCGGGGCTACCACGAGCTTCATCATCGCCAGCCACGTGGCCAGCGCGTACACGATCGAGACGAGCGGAGCGGACGCCGTGCCGCCCTGTATCTTCAGCTTGATGGCGTAGATCGCGAGGGACGCGGCTGACGCGCCCGCTATGAGCGCCTGCGTACCGGGGCTGATGAACCAGATGAGCGGCCACGCGTCGGCGAGCATCCAGGCGATCGGCGATACCATGTAGGACAGCATCACGGGCCACGTCCTCCTGACTATCCTGATCGCCTTCGGCATCAGGAGGAGCGTCCCCCTTATCCACCTCTCCCTCTGCCTCAGGAGCCCCCTGAGGCTCGTGACGGCCAGCGTGTGGACGCGCGGCGAGCCCAGGAACTCGACGCGGTAACCTCCTTCGTACAGCCTCATCGTCAGGTCCATGTCCTCGGCCGGGGCCCTGGGATCCCACATGCCGACCTCCTCGAGCGCGCTCCTCCGGACAAAGTACCCCGATCCCAGGATGGGGACGAACCCCGTTAGCCTCCTGAGGGCCGGTATGAAGTAGTTGTTGTTGACCTCGAGTTCCCCGTGCTGCGCCAGCGTTATGGATCCCTTCTCCCTGGGATTCCTCGTATCCCTCGCCAGCTGCACGGCCGCCACGTCCCCCGCGATCGCGCTCACGGCAGCCTTCGCCGCCTCCCTGTCGAGCACGTCCTCCGCATCGAGCACGCAGATGATGTCCCCGCTCGCGGCCTTCGCCGCCTCCCTCAGCGCCGCGGGCTTGCTCCTGATTCCGCTGGAGTTGGGGACGGCGCGCACCCTGACTCCCCGGTGCTCGCACGGCGCATCGGCGCAGTTCGCCAGTCCCCCCAGCGCCTCCGAGGTCACGTCGTCGTCGCGCTCCAGCGCAAGCACGACCTCGAGCCTGTCCCTGGGGTAATCCACGCCGACCGCGGACTCCACGGCGCTCATCAGGTGCTCGCCCTCTCCGTACGCGGGAATTATTATCGACAGCGTCGGGTACTCATCCATCGGGGGATCCGGATCCGGGCCCCCGGCCCCCGCGGTCCTCGAGTAGATCAGGAGGCCCGCCTCCGCGCCGGAGGTCGCGAGCGCGAGCCCGGCCGTCGCAGCGACGTAGACGATGAGCGCGTTCATGGGACATTTCCCCTCCTCACGCCCAACAGTATATCCTTGATGTCGGGCGGCGGCACCATGTGCTTGGCCTCCAGCAGGAACACGGGGAGGCCCATGGCGGCATCCGAGATCAGGCACACGATCCTGGTCGTCATCATCGCGGCGAGCGCCGCCGGCCAACCCACGCCGAGCGACGCGTATATCAGGCTGGTGCCCACGTCCGCCACCCCGAACGATCCGGGTATGCCGGTGGGAAGTGCGACGAGCACGTCATATAACGGATATGCGGCGAGGACGAAGTAATAAGGGATTCTGACGCCCAGCGCGCTGAACGCCAGCATCTGAGTCGCGGCGCTCGACATTATCTCGGCGACGACGAATCCGAGCGCCAGGAGTGCGTTCTTGGACCTGAGCGCCGCCGAGATGGGCCCTATGGCGTTCTCCGCCAGCGCCCTGTAGCGGCCCGGCGCGAGGCCTATCACCCTCGATGGGAACGCGGCCACGACGGCCACGACCGCGATCGCCGCGACGGACGCTATCAGCAGGAACCACATGTCGCTCAGGCGGGCCAGCCCCATGTAGGCTGCCGAAGCCAGGAGCGATGCGAGCACCCCCGCGATCATGACCCTGAGGGCCACGGCGGCCGCCATGGAATTCCAGATCGCTATCCGCATCTTATTGTATGCGTAGGTTATTCTGAGGAGTTCGCCGCCGACGCTCCCCGTCGGTATGGTGGCGTCCACGAATATCTCCAGGCCGGTCGCCTTCACGGAGTC
>Ga0209012_1003855_pt1 | contig 10763 bp, 16 predicted proteins | sample RS3BMetagenome_FD_184735 | JGI IMG/M metagenome (GOLD analysis project Ga0209012, IMG submission 184735) | Ferric oxide microbial mat and aquatic microbial communities from Rainbow Spring, Yellowstone National Park, USA - RS3B (SPAdes) (version 3) ...
GATGCCGACCACAGGGGCGTTGAGCCTGGTAGCGCCCATCGACCCGTAAAACTGTGCGTCACCGAAGGAGAACACGCCGCCGTCGGCGCCGACTAGCCAATACCCTGCGCCGGCGGGGCTCGCGGCGATGCCGACCACAGGGGCGTTGAGCCTGGTAGCGCCCATCGACCCGTAAAACTGTGCGTCACCGAAGGAGAACACGCCGCCGTCGGCGCCGACTAGCCAGTAGCCGTGCCCCGACGCAGTGGCTGCGATGCCGACCACAGGGGCGTTGAGCCTGGTAGCGCCCATCGACCCGTAAAACTGTGCGTCACCGAAGGAGAACACGCCGCCGTCGGCGTCTACTAGCCAGTAGCCGTGCCCCGACGGAGTGGCTGCTATGCCAACGACCGGTACGTTCGGATGAATCTGCTGGCCCGGAAGCGACCCCTCGAAGGTGGCATCTCCGAACGAGAACACCCCGCCGTCTGCGCCGACCAGCCAGTAACCGGCGTCGTCGGGAGTGGCGGCGATACCCACGATCGGCGCCGCCAAGGGTTCACCGGTAGTGTAGAAGTTCCCCAGGAACCCGGCACTGCCGAAGTCGAACACTCCGCTGTCGGTCGCCCCTAGCCGGTAGCCAGGATCTTGTGCTGCCAGAGCCGCTTCGCGAGAACGAACCGCCGACGGCACTGCGCGAGACGCCGCCGCCGCCGGTGACGCGATCGGCGATATCACCAAAGCGATCAACGCAAGCGCTGCGACGAGGGTCGCGAGGTGCCGGCCAGCACGTCTCAACGCTGTCGGCCTCGAACCCCTCGTTGGACCCCTCACCTAAAGTCGCCTCCCTACCCAGCGGACCTCTTGGTGCTACACCCCCCATCATCGTAGCGATCCTCGTGGTCCCGCACAAGGGGAAAACTTACAATTTTACACAACCTCAGCGGGGACCTCGTTTCACGAGGTACGAGTTGCGCCTCGCCGCCAGTCGAGTTCACTACCGTTCGTCACGGGGCCGACTTTGACCAAGTGGTGTTCGACCAGCTCCTTGGTGGCTCTGGCCCAGGTGTCGTCGGCATACCCACGCCCCTACGTGTCAGCAGGGCAGGGCCTGGGATGATCGCAGGTTTTCTTTATCGTCGACCGCTGACGTGAGCCTTTTTGGGGGGTGCCCGGCTCCGGCTTGGTCGGTTATGAGGTTGCTAGCCCAGCCGGTCGATGGCGAGGGCGGCTGCGAGCATTACGACGGCCCACGACATTGCCCGCAGGGCTTTTTCCAGCGGAGCGAGTAGTACCGATCGATCGACGGGGATCGTTTGGCCGTCGGTTAGTGTGATGTTTCCGCTGACGTCAGCGGACTGGCGGCGCAGCCTGCGAGCTGGCGTGCTCAGCGCCCGCTGAGCTACGGAGAGCGCTGCGGCGCCGATGGCTGCGATGAGTGGGGCGGCGGCCAGTCTCCCGGTCTGGCCTACGTAGGCGGTTAGCACCGGAAACGCGCCCCAGCTTGCGGCGAACCCGACATCGTTGTGGATGACTCCGCCGAACATTTCAAAGTTGTAGGCGACTACAAGTACCGGTCCGACGGCGAGGAAGGGGACCAGCGCCCAGCCGATCTGGACGATTCCGATGACTCCGAGGGTGACCGAGCCGCCAAGTCCGACGCCGGCGACGGCCAGAAGGGCTTTCGATGGGATCTGGGTGTGTAACGGTCGCCCGTGCAGCTCGTCGAGCGCGTGGGCCGCGAGGCCGACAGCGAAGAAGAACGCCAACAGCGTGCCGATCAGCCGGGTGGTGTTGACCGCCGGTGCCAGGCATGCACCAATGACGACATAGGCAAGGTGCCACGCGGTGTAGGGGGGGTGGAGCAGCGTCCACCAGTCACGCCAGCCGCCCGGACGCGCCGCGTAAAAGGCGGGCCGGCTATCGGGCGGTGGGTCTGGTGGGGTCTCAGTCATTTGAGCGGCGACCCCACATGATCAGTCCGCCACCGAGACTCATGCGCCGCACGCCGACGTCGACGAATCCCGCTCGCCTCCAAGCTTGGATTGTCCAGTCCACCGGGTAGCGCCGGTAGTGGGCCGAGATGTTAGGACCGAGGAACCTGCCCACCTCGAACCAGGCTTTGCCGCCGGTGAGCCAGCCACCTGCGGGGAGCAGGAGGCGTGTGTAGCCCCACCACCAGAACCTCCAGAACCGGCTTGGTGGTAGTAGGAATTCGAGGCTGGCGACGGCCCCGCCGGGTTTCACGAGCCGCGCAAGCTCGTTGAGAGTGGCTTGAGGGTCGTCGACGTAACGTAACAGGTAGGTGAAGGTCAGCGCATCGAAGGTGGCGTCGGCGAAGGGTGTCTGCTCGGCCCGCCCGGCCACGAGATGGACGTGGTCGGCCATGCCCCGTGCAGTTATATTGCGCTGGCCTTGGCGTAGCATGTCGAACGTCAGGTCGACCCCCACCACTCGGGCGCTCGTGCGATCGGCGAGCTGGAGTGCGACGCCGGCTGGCCCGCAGGCGATGTCGGCGATCAGCTTAGGGCGGGATGGGACTATGTGGTCGACCATGGCTCGCCGCCAGCGTCGGTTCTGTCCCATCGACAGCAGCTCGGCGAGGCGGTCGTAGCGTCCGGGCAGTGGCGTGAAGAGCTTCTGGGCGAATCGGTTGGTGTCTTCTTCCACCGAAATGCCCACGGCCCCTCCTTAACTGTGAAGATGTAACTGTAAGCTACCGGAAACCGAAAGGAGTCGTGTGAGGCGCGATCGCTTTGACGTACTCGTCGTCGGAGCCGGTCCGGCGGGAAGCATCGCCGCTGTGGTACTGGCGCGCGCCGGAGCCAAGGTGGCGCTGCTCGACAAGGCACAATTTCCGAGGGACAAAGCCTGCGGCGACTTCGTCGGGCCTCGGGGCCTGCAAGTCCTTGCTGATCTTGGGATACCCGAACCGCAAGGGCTCGACGTCGGCGACATGGTGGTCGTAGGTCCCACCGGCCGGCGGGTCGTGCTTCCATGCTTCGACGGGGTCACCTACCCGGGTCGCGCCCGGGCCGTGACGCGCTCTGTGTTAGACGACGCCCTGCGCACCGCCGCTGTTGATGCGGGCGCTATCGCCTTCGCCGGGCGGGCCGACCGCCCTGTCGAGTCGGGAGGCAAGATCGACGGCTTCACCGTGAGCGACAGGGGAGAGCTGCGAGCGGATTTCGTCATTGGCGCTGATGGCGCCACCAGCCACGTTGCAGGCAGCGCCGGTCTTGTCGAGGGGTCGCAGGTGCTCTGGGGTTTTGCGGTGCGCTGCTACGTGGGCCAGCACGTGGACCTCCCGGCGATCACGCTGTGGGAGCAAACCCCTTGGAATGCTTTTCCCGGTTACGGCTGGATCTTCCCGGGTCCAGGGGGAGTCGCCAATATCGGTATTGGCGTCGGGACGCTTGCGGACCGCCAGACCGGCGCTGGGGCAGTGCGGGCTCTCCCCGCCTATCTCGATCACCTGGTCGGGCTCGGACTCGCCGACCGGTCGGCCGTCACGCCATTACCGCGGCGATTAGGAGGATGGCTCAAGATGGGCATGCTCGGAACCACGCCGGCCGCTGGGCGTGTGCTGCTGGTCGGCGACGCTGCCGGCCTCGTCAACCCTCTGCAGGGCGAAGGCATCGCGCAAGCGATGACCAGTGGGCGATCGGCCGCCGAGGCGGTCCTCGGATCGCCGGGCGACGCTGCGGCCCGCTACCGCTACAACCTGGCCCAAGTCCATCTCCCATACCAGCGGATCACCGCTGCCGGCCACGCCGCGCTGGTCGGCCGCCCGCGTGCTATCGCCGCCGTAGGGCGCGTTCTCACAGCCCCAGTACTCGGCAATGCGATCGCTGGCGGCTGGGGGATTTTCTGGAACGAACTGCTTGACGGGGCGACGCCTGGAGGCGCTCGGCGTGTCGCGACGGCGTCGACGTGGTTCGGGCGGGCAGTCACGGCCCGAACCGCCGTATCCCGCTGGTTCACGGCCACCTTCGACGACCAAACGGTTCGTGGACCCGGGGAGATGCCTCAGTGAGCTCACGTCGTAGGATCGGACTGGTGACCTGGGTGCTCACCCACCCCTTCGATGAGCTCGCTGATCACCTGGGCCGTGTAGCAATTCCGCCGCTCGTTCGGCGGTGAGCTTCCCGGTCCGGTATGCGGCAACGATTCGCTGACCATACGCGGGTGGGACGGATGGGGCATCGAGTTCGGACACCGATCGTTCAGCGAGCTCGATCGAGTCGGTTTGGGTCGGGGGCTGCGCAACCAGATCCTGGCGCTCCGCTTCACCGAGGAGCTCGACGTTCTCGAGCTGCGCACAAACTGTCGTCTACGTCGTCCGGAACCGCGTAGCTACGGCCACCGGCGACGCGGTGCCCGTCGAAGTCGGCCCAAGTCTTTGACACGGCGGAGCACGGAAGCCGAGGTGCGCAACGAACGCGTTGATCATCCTTCCGTCGGCAGCCCGGCCTGACAGATGGTGACCTCAGGGGCATCAGCGCCATCGAAAAGGTGATGGCCCAGTTCGTGCGCTGCGTTGGACCGTCAACGCCCGGGATCGCAGGCACCGTTGACCACAGCGACTCCACAACGCTCGACGGCCACGTAGAGGCCATTCGGCGCGCGTTGGGAGGCGATACGCAGATCGCACTGAGTTGGTAGCGTTTTGCGACGTGAGGACGCTTTACCTTCGCAATGTGCCTGACGAAGTCGTGGAGCGTCTGGAACGGTTGGCTGCTCGCGATCGGATGTCGGTGGCGGCGGTGGCGGTGAGGGAGCTCGAGGAGGTGTCGCGCCGGGTGGACAACCCGGTGCTGCTTGGCGGCCTCCCGGATCTTGATATCGATACGGTCGTGCTTGTCGGCGACGTGGATGCGGGGCGCGCTGAGAGGTGATCGTTGTCGACGCTTCGGCGGCGGTCTCCGCGTTGTTCAACGATGGCCCTGCCCGCCGGGCGCTGGCAGGCGATCAGGTGCACGTCTCTCCCCTGATCGACTCCGAGGTCGCCAACGCGTTTCGCCGTGGGATTGCTTGGTCGCTGATCGAGCCCGGCGATGCGTGGGCTGCGCTCGATCGATGGCGCCGGCTTGGGATGTCGTGCTATGGCGTCTTGCATCTATTGGAGCGTGTCTGGGGGCTCCGGGAGAACCTCTCGGCCTATGACGCTTCTTGTGTTGCGTTGGCCGAATCACTCGACTGCGCGCTGCTTAGCGCGGATGTCAGGCTCAGTCGAGCCCCGGGCCTGCGCTGTGCGGTAACCGTCGTCCCTCGGTAACAAACGTCGGCGGTGTATCACGGTCCTGGCCCGTCGATTGGTCAATGGCCGGTGAGGCGACACCAAGATGGCCGAGATTGAGCTTGCGGCGACCATTGCGCCGTCATCTGCGGGCTCGGATATCAGCGGCTGCGAGCGATCAGACTCTATCTCGGGCGCCTCGCCCGGGCCGGGGACGGATAGGAGGAGGCGACCAGAACGTTTGAGAGTTCCGGTGCGGCCCCGTCGGGGAGTGCTAGCAATGACTGCTATGTCAGGAGGCCAGGTACTCCTCGAGGGCGTCACGTACGATCTCGGAACGGGCCCGCCCGGTGCGCGCCTCAGCGGCTTGGAGAGCGCGGGCCACGTCGGGCGAGACTCGGGCCCTGATCTGCACCGAGTGGCCGTCGCCGAGTCGTGGCCGGCCGCCAGCGCGCCGGGCGCCAGCGCGCCGGGCGTCCGGGGCTACTTCGAAGACTGCTGCGTAGTTGTTGGTCACTGTAGCCATCCTTTCCCGAGGCAGACCACGAGGTCCTCCATGGCCATCCGCCTGCGGCGCATAGCCAGGACCTTGGGTTAGCCTGCGATGACGACTCGAGCTCCGACCTTGTCATAGGTGTCCCTGGCCCGAGCGTCGGGAGTGGGGAGGTCAACCTTGTGGTTGACCGCGGCGGACGCCACCAGCGCGTCGTAGAGCGAAGCATCGGCGATTTCCATCCGGCTCGGCACGCCGGGTAGGCGGCGGGTCGGCACCGAGTACGTCTCGGCCGAGGCGTGACCGCTAAGCGCGACGTCCCGGCCAGCGCAGTGGACCACGGCTGCGTGGGCCGCATGGGTCTGTACAACCGGCGCTACGATCCGCTGGGATCAGTTGGAGTCCCGCCCCGTAGCGCGAGATGACGACCTCGGACCCCGGCTGGAGGCCAAGGGCGTCACGCAGCGGCTCCGGAATCACGACGCGCCCGACTGAGTCGATAGCAGCCTTCATGGCATAGGTTGCCAGCGGGTTCCCAGTGAGCCGCAGGAGGATCGGTAACTGCGAACCCGTGGCACCCGGGTCGCCTCATGGAGCACCTGCTCAGATCTTTTCTCCTCCGATGTTCGCACCGTATCGAAGGCGCCGCGTCGACTAGAGGACGAACCCTCCCACACCGATCTGCTCTCGAACGAACTCGTGGTCGCACACCGAGCAGTACAACGTCGGTATGAGGTCGCACTTGCACTCTAGGTGGGTGAAGATCAGTGGCGGACCTTCGGGCGACCTGAACCACAGATCGCCCCAGTAGATGAGCGTAAGTACCAATGGGAAGACGGCGTAGCCCTTCGGACTCAGTCGATACTCGAGTAGGCTGGAGCCCCTCGAAAGGGGCATCCTCTCCAATACTTTGATGTCGCAGAACGTCTTTAGACGGTCGGCTACGATCAACGGCGGTGCGGTCAGCACCTGGAGGAAGTCAGTGAACCTGCTAGCCCCGAAGAAGACCGCAGCCATCGCGGTCGCGGACCATCGATTTCCTATCAAGGAAATGGTCTCCGAATAGAGACCGATGCCGCCATTGCCCGTCGTCACACTGCGCCGTCTCGTTGTCGCCCTCGGTACGGACCTCTCGAACGAACCGCTCGGTCCGAAGACTCCTCGAATGTCCTTCGCGCCGGCTGGCTTCTTACATCTGCCGCACTTCAGTATCGGCGACGCTTCGTTCCCGCACTCTAGATGCACCATTGGTGGCAGCGTACTGGACGGTCCATCACCCACTGCGACTCCCAGTCCCAGATCGTCAGCAGCACCTGCCACAGGTCTTTGCCGCATTCTGTCAACCGATACTCGTAGCCAAGCGGTCGTTTCTGATAGGGCACACGAACGAGAACGCCTGCATCGATGAGTCTATCGAGGCGCGAGGGCAACACCGAGTTGGCGATTCCCAGTTGATCGTGCCAGTCCTTGTAGCGACGTGCGCCCAGGAAAGCTAAGCGGATAATGAGGAGGTTCCACTCGTCGCCGAGGAGCCCCGACGCGACTGCGACAGCGTTCTCGCCACCTTGTGAGGTCTCACCGAGTTCGAAGACGGCCACTACGCGCAAACCTGAGTGCTCGCTATGGCCCAAAGTACCTCGATGGCCATAGACATGCCGATGATGGGACCAAGCCTACTACCGGGCCGCCCAAATGATGAGGTGAGTCACGCTTTCACGGCGCTGCGCACGAGTTTCTCCTCGAAGAAGTTTACGACGAGTTGGGGCTGCTTCTGGTGATGGCGCGGGTGGGGTTCGAGCGCTCAATCGCTCTCGTGTGCGAAGACGCCACCGCTAGTTCGTAGGATGCAGCGCAGGGTTTGAGCAACTCTTCAGGGTTGGTTTCGAGTAGCTGGAGCAAACGACGCAAGAGGCCGTGGCGGCCCTCGGCTCACAAGACCTCATCGCAAGTCTCGCCTTCGATCACATCTCCTTGTCGGGGAATCGCCGCATCATGTCGTGAAGTTGTGTCGTCTGTACTAATTCCTCGACATACATCAGCTCTGCTTCACACGTTGCGGGTGTGCCCATCCCAGTAGGAAGCGCGAATTGTCTTCTTGTCGATCTTGCCGAGGTTCGTGAGTGGGATCTGATCGACGAAATCGACACTCTTCGGTGCCATCAGGCTTTCCTTGAGGGCCTTGACAAAGTCGATTAGCTCCTGTGCGGTGACCGCCGTTCAACGAGTCGAGCTTCGAGACGTCTCTCGCCGCAGAGCCGGCTACTGCTTCGACAGAGCCTCCATCGAGGGAAGCCTTGCCGACGAATACTTGATCGCCTCAATAGGGAGGGCCTCTGGAGGATACGGCAGTACTGACACTATCGAGGCGAAGGGACCCTTGGAGAGCGTCCCTTCCAGATCTTCGCAGCTGTGGGTGGCTCTCTCCAACGAGGACGCGTTAGGGGCAGCTATGACGGCCGATCGGTCCATTTGGATCTCGCAGTTACCGACCAAACAGACGCAATCGTAACTAGAAGCTGTCCCGCCCCGGCACCCTTCGCCCTGCACCTCATCGCATCCATCCGCTATTTTGGGCTCTTGTGACACATCCGTGGGTGCCGTGACCTGCTGAGACGCGGGCAACGCCAGTCTCCGCCTATGTTTTCGGACTGTTGAAAGGTTCGAATTCGAGGCGAGGAGAATGGCGTTGCTTGGTGTAAATATATGGCGCAGGATGCTCGGTGTAGACCGGGCGACGCTGAGCGAGGAGATCGACTTCGACGAAGAGGCTGATTGCGTGGTGGTCCACGTCCGCCCGAGGCGGTCGACCAAGCGCCGCTGCGGGCGCTGCGGACGCCGTGCTCCCGGCTACGACCAGGGGCACGGTCTCCGGAACTGGCGGGCAGTGGATCTCGGGGGGCTGGTCTGTTATCTGCAGTCCGATTCCCCCGGGTGAACTGCCCCGAGCACGGCCCGGCGGTCGCCCAGGTGCCCTGGGCCCGCCACGGCGCCGGCCACACCCGAGACTTCGACGGCGTCGCCCGCATCGGGATCGACGAGATCAGCTACAAGCGCGGCCACCGGTATCTCACGATCGCGGTTGACCACGATTCCGGACGTCTCGTGTGGGCCGCGGTCGGACGGGACAAGGCGACGCTCAACAAGTTCTTCGACCTCCTCGGCGACGAACGATGCGCCAAGATCCGCCAGCTCAGCGCGGATGGAGCCTCCTGGATCGGGGACGTCGTCGCAGAACGAGCCAAGAACGCCACGCTCTGCGTCGAGGGCTTCCACGTCTGCCAGTGGGCGTCCAAGGCGCTCGACGAGGTCCGCCGGCAGGTCGGCAACGAGGCTAGGAAGGGCGGCATGTCCGGTCACGCCAAAGGGCTGAAGGGCTGCCGGTACGCCCTGTGGCGCAACCCTGAGGACCTTACTGCCCGCCAGAAGGCCAAGCTCGCCTGGATCGCCAAGGTGAACTCCCCCCTCTACCGTGCGTACTTGATGAAAGAGCAACTGCGCGTCGCGATCCGCACCGAGGGGGTCCTCGCCCTCACGATGCTCGACGAGTGGCTGGCCTGGGCGCAGCGGTGCCGCATCCCCGCCTTCGTCGAACTGGGCCGGAAGATCACAAGGAACATCGCTGGCATCGAGGCGGCCATGCTCAACAACCTGTCGAACGCGTTGGTCGAGAGCACCAACACCAAGCTACGGGTCCTCCACCGCATGGCCTTCGGGTTCAAACAGCCCGAGCACCTGATCGCCCTAGCCCTGCTCGACCGTGGGGGCTACTGCCCACCACTACCAGGCCGTCAGGCGGCCTGATCGACCCACGGATCAGTCAGAAGAGCCACATTTTGTATTGCTCTACTGTCGCAACAGGCCTCAGCGGGGGTTTGTCGAGCGTCGCTAGATCGCCCGGCTGAGTCTGGGCCAATCCCCTGGACCAGCCGTCGCGTCGTGGCAGCGTCAAGTCTCGGCGCGTCCGTCACGTCCCTGCCGATCAGGGGGAGCTTGCGGCCTCTCTTCAGGGAGCACCTTGTCTCGGACGGCAATGATGACCTCCCGGCCGGTGGCTAGGACCTGCGCTTCGTGGAAGTCAGGTGGGTCACATCGAGCACTGCCGTGGCGAAGAGCGCTCTCAGTCCTTTGGGTGGGTCCTAGTGCCGCGTCAGGCAACGTTGGCCGTGTCGTTCCACTATCTGGGCGCCGGGATCGGGCAACCTGATCGGACATATCGTGTCTGATCGGAGGTGTCGGACGACGAGGGCTATCGACTGTTGCGGATCGTGAGGCGTTCGTCGGGGTCGGTGGTGACCTGGCGGCGGGCGCAGATGGTGTTGCTGTCGGTGCAGTGCATGGACGTGGCGGCTATCGCGAAGGTGACTTTCACGAGCGCGGACCGCGTGCGTGAGGTGATCAACAATTTCAACGGCGACGGCTTCGATTCGCTGTATCCGAAGTACGCCGGTGGCCGCCCGCCGATCTTCACGCTGACCCAGCGCCAGGCGATCAAGAAGATCGCCTTGTCCCGACCCGCAGATCACGGGTTGCCGTTGTCGACGTGGAGGTTGTCCAAGCTGGCCGAGTTCGTCGTCGCTGAGGGGGTGGTCGACGACATCAGCCATGAGGGCCTTCGGGTCTTGGCCCGCAAGGAGGAGGTCTCGTTTCAAGCCGTGAAGACCTAGAAGCAGTCCAGCGACCCGGACTTCGAGGCGAAGAAGAACCGGGTGCTCGAGCTGTACGACATCGCCGAAGGCGAGGCCGAACCGGGGCCCGGTGACCCGACGGTGGTGTTCTCGATGGACGAGTTCGGGCCGCTCAACTTGCTGCCCAGGGCGGGTAAGCAGTGGGCGCCGGTGGTGCGCCGGGCGTCGAAGGGCTCGACGAGCTCGCCGCGGCGGCGTCGGATCCGGGCGACCTACAAGCGCACCCAAGGTGTCCGCCATCTCCTCGCGGCGCTCGACATGAACCGTGACCGGCTGTACGGGCACATCAAGGTGAACAAGAAGCGCACCACGTTCCTCGAGTTCTGCCGCTATCTGCGGTCGCTGTACCCGCCTGAGGTGCGCATCG
>Ga0209012_1003856_pt1 | contig 10755 bp, 3 predicted proteins | sample RS3BMetagenome_FD_184735 | JGI IMG/M metagenome (GOLD analysis project Ga0209012, IMG submission 184735) | Ferric oxide microbial mat and aquatic microbial communities from Rainbow Spring, Yellowstone National Park, USA - RS3B (SPAdes) (version 3) ...
GGGGTAAGACCAGGGACTCAAAGTTCCTCAAGATCGAAGTGGTTATGGAGAAGGACGAGTTCAAGGTAGTAAGCGCTGAGGTGACGAGCAACGAGGTCGAGGCTGCAGTCAGGACTAAGGACTTACAGGATGAGGGGAAGAAGGTCGAGAGGTTTTACGGGGATAAGGCTTACGACGCCAACGAGGTTTACAAGACGGGGGTTGAGGTCCCACCTAGGAAGAACGCTAGACGCGGTCCTGCTAGGAGGAAGGCTGTGCGCGAGTTCAAGAGGTTGGGCTATGAACGTTGGAGGGAGGAGAAGGGTTACGGTAATAGGTGGAGGATTGAGTCCCTGTTCTCTGCCGTGAAGCGCACCTTTGGTGAATCCGTTAGGGCTACGAGTTTTGCTGGGCAAGTGGTTGAGGCTAAGCTCAAGTTCTGGGCCTACGCGTGGATGATGTACATGGCTAATTCTGTAGTCGGTAGGGCTCCAGGTATTAAGGTTTGAGCTTGTGAACAACGTTGAAATATTAACTACTGAAAAATCCTCAGTGTATCGTATCATGTTTATGAAATAAATTGAAGAGATCCACAAAGCAACTTTAATAAAAAGCTTTATCTAGAAACTCTCACTTTGTACTTTACTACTGCGCAGGAACCTTTGCAATTCTTGGTAAGGTATCTCCACCTTTCTCTGGATTTTCGTGTACCTCTGTTGATATAAGAACTCGCTTAACGTTGCAGCAGGATTTTTTATCTCCCATATATTTTTTCCCTTGAGGTCCACCACGTAAAGGTAGAAATGTTCCCTTACGTCATCGCGATCCAAATCAACCTTTGTGAACCTCTCTCTATACCGCTTATTTCTAGGGTCCATAGCCATGAGTTCTACAGGGGTTATGTTGACCCTGCTTTGGTCTCCTTTAACTGTTTTCACCTCTATGTACTTTACCTCGTCTTTGCATATGCTTAGGAAATCGAAACCAGCCGTGAAAACATCTCTCATATCTTTTACCGTACATCCCTTTCTCTCCTCAACTTTCTTCACTATTTCCTCCCCGTCCGTACCCTGACTCAGGAATTCTTTCATAGAGTCAATGTCTACGTTACCGGTTATCTCAGAGAAGCCATGGGGGATTAATTTCACTGCAGCCAGCAGTCTAGATTCTGTATAAATTCCTGCGTTATCGAAGAGATCCTCAATTGCCGCGCTTCTATTCCATAGCTCTTCTATCTTACTTTTGTCTTTTCCATTTATTGACTTAAGGATTTCGCTCGAGATCACAGAGGTTACCTCGTTCTTTAGGTTCCCCTTTCTTATCTCGAGGTCCCTCTTTACCTCTTCCTCGACGTTTCTGATCTTCTCCTTAACTCTGTTATGTTCTGAGATGACCAAGTGGTCCCGCGTAGAAGCTCCTATCACGGCAGTCAAGGAGTTGACAAATGAGGTAGGGACTCTGACCACACGTCCATTGATTTCATCATACACAAGACTTACTAGCTTTCTCTGCCGTAAACTCTTTTTAAAGAAATTGCCCTCCATCACCTTACCGTTTACGGGGATTTTGTCGGTCTCCCCTGTAATCTCAAAGAGAAGGAACCATCCTAAGTACCTCTTGTTCTCCGCAATGAAGTTAAGGGTCGAGTCATAGTTCAACAAGTTCTGTATTAAAGCCTTCACCAGAGGGTGAGAAGGATAAACGTAGTTACACTTGGGGATCATCCTGCACTCATTGAAGCGAAAAGAAGCATTAGGTATTATCAGGTGCTCTGGATGATCGCTTAACCCTTTAGGAGGCCTTATATTATAGAGTCTTGAATTCTTATCGTGTTGAGGCGGTACTCCCATAGCGTTCAGCGCCTCCGTGACGAACATTTCTATTTCCTCCTCCGTTACGATCTCCTCCTCGTCGCATGGATTCTCCACCTCTCCGGAGGAGGAAAGATTCATGTCATCCCAAGCCTCAGCCACTTTCCTTGTCCTCTCTATCATCTTTTCCACCTTCCCTTCAACCTTCTTACCCATGGTAGCTTCCTTAATGAGCTTCTCTACTTCAGTATCAGAGATTGCAACGCCAAGGTAATCGAAAACCTTTCCTAGAGTGTCCCTTATTACCTCAAGTTTTTCCATTAGAATATCCAAGACGTGCGAGTCTATGGTCTCTCTCGTGAATATGTTGTACACTAACACTTTCTTCTTCTGACCATATCTGTGAACCCTGCCTATCCTCTGGTCCAACCTGGTAGGGTTCCACGGCAAGTCATAGTTAACTATCACGTTCGCTACTTGTAAGTTCAATCCCTCTGATGCTACGTTTGTGGCGATGAGTACGTCGCTGGAGTTGACGAATTGATTCTCGGCCTTCTTCCTTTCTTCCACGGTCATACCTCCGTGTACTGTAGAGATCCTGAATTTACCATTCCATTTCTTCTCCAGGTAGAATAGTGTATCCCTATACTCTGTGAACACTATTACCTTCTCACCGTTATTTACGTGTTCATTTACTATCTTCTCTACTGTGTTAAGCTTTGAGTCCGCTCTTATCCTTTCTCCTTCCTCAACCAGGGAGGATAGACGATATATTTCTTCTGATAATTCCTTAGGGTTTTTACTTATGGTCACTTGTTCCACTATCCTTCTCTCGTCTTTAAGCTCCGCGACGCTCTTTATCTCGTCCTTAACCTTGGAGAGTTTTTCCTTTCTCTTCTTAAGAGTTTGTAACAAGGAATATATTGAGGAAGAAGCTCTCTTCTGTACTACCGTGGCTACGAGGGCGTAGGCTTTGGACTTTTTCCTATTTTTCTCCCTCTCAGATGCCTTGTAGTAGTCCCTTATGTAATCGTTTACTTTTGAGAAGAAATTCCTTTCCTCCTCACTAAGGTTTACTTCTATCCTCTTTGACTCCCTATCCGGAACTAGTCTATTCCCTTGAGAGTCAGTTACCTCCTCCCTAAGTCTCCTTATCATTACGTTGCTCACCACTTCCCTTACGCTCTCCTCTGTGACGAATGGATCTACAAGTCTCAACCTGTGTATGAAATCCTTCTTCTTTCCGTGATGGGGAGTAGCGCTAAGAAGAACGATGTTGGTAGTTGGATCGTTGAGGAGAAGCCTTTCCGCTCCTGCATATCGCTTAGTCTTGTTAACCTTACTCTTACCCTCTTGTACGGTCAAGTTATGTGCCTCGTCTACTATGATTAAGTCCCATTTCCTCTTCATCAGGGATTCCACCGCTTTCTTTTTGCTCAACAGTCCCATGGAGATGATGAAGTTTCCATCCCCTATCTTCGACGCGCTAGAAGTACTGGAAATTATGCTGAAGTCGAGGTCAAACTTCTCCTTCATTTCCCTCTCCCACTGAAAAAGAAGGGACTTGGGACAGATTATCAACACGTTACTTATCCTTTCCCTATTTTTGAGCTCCTTGATGAGCATCCCCATCATGATGGTCTTCCCCAGCCCCACGTCATCAGCAAGGAGAACCCTTATGGGATCTTCCATGAGCATCTTCTTCACTGCCACCATCTGATGTGGAAGCGGGTCGATCTTTGACGGCACAGAGGAAGTGCACGGCGTCTCAAAGATGAAGTGCTGTAACCTAATTGCTTCTAGCCTAAGGAAATCAAGGACGACCTCGTTTTCCTTAATCATAAAGAAAGTTATGCAATGACATTTTTATAGATTTCTGGTCACTTAAGGTTAAATGATGAAAAGAGTGTGGACATGCTAAATTGAATTATTAATCCTTGATGTTTTAAAAGCTAAGATCTAATTGATAATGAACTATATTTCAACGGAGGTTCAAGATCAATTGTGAATTAGGATAGGGCAATGTCAGAATAGAATACACTCTCAATTAAGCTAGATTTTTTATTATACCAAACCGACGAACTGTATTAAAATTTTCTCTCTTATATTATTAAATTAAAATAAAATTATAAAGCGAGCCTGAATCTTCCTCTCAATGGTTCAATGAACTAAGTTAAGGTTTGCAGAGGTCGAAATATAAAATCGTATATTCTCTAACTGTTTATAAAAAATTTTTATTAGTTTTCTAATGTAGAAATCAGATGATAGCGTTTACCTTCAGTGTGTGAACTTCCAGCGTCAGGGATACTTTATCCATTTTCTTCATTATGTCTATTACGTCGTAACCCTTTGCGTTATTTTCCTTTATTCTATATTGTGGAATATTAAGTGTTACTATAGCTGTTATGTTCATCGATCCTTTTCTATATACTTCGTTAGCGATTTCTTTGGCGAAGACGATCTTCCTCTGGAAATCATCTACCTTCGTCTCTAGTTTTAATCGAAGCTCGTCAGAGACGTCCTTACTGCCCTTTCCTATGATCTCTATACTGATGGTTGGATCAGCGGTCTTCATTACATTTAACAAGAGGTCAATAAGCGATTGGGAACCACTAAAATCTTGAGTATTATCAGCATGAATAACAATCCTTTTGATGTCCACCGTGTAGCCTTGTTTTACCTTTTCCTCCACCTCATTCACAGTGAGCGTCTCGTCCTTTTCCTCTCTCAATTCAGAGGGTTTCGATTCAGGGACAGTGTCGATCCCTCCGTTACCTTTCACCTCAACAGGTGATTTATTCTTATACTCTTGAATTTCTTTCTGTACCTCTAGTAAGAAAGGAGAGATCTCGCGCTTTACTTCCTCGTTTTTCACTAGGAAACCGTCCTCAGTCAATTCCCTAGAATCTATTGAAGAGAACTTGCTCTTCATTACCTCAGCAGTTCTTGAACCTATCTTTACCCCTTCAGAGATCAGGTTAACTATGTCTACGTTTTCCTTTCCCTCCTTTCTCATCTGGCTTGATATCTCCCTGAGGTTAGTTAGGTAACCCTGAGCGTCCTTATAGCTAATCACCCCCAAGCTTATGGCCCTCTTAATCATAGCGAAAATCGTTCCCTTCATGGGGACTATAGGCATATCGCACTTCCTTGTCATGTCCTCCATGAACTCCTTTACTGACACTTTGTCCTGCTTCAGGATGAACATTATTTTAAGGTAATCGTCACTTACATCATCTTCGCTATATATAACCTTTGACCTTTCCTTTAAAACTTCCATTGCCTTCTTGGCCAAGTCATCCATATCTATCTTCATGTCCTTCTGACCGCTCTGTACCTTCTCCCCCTGTAGGACGTAGGTCTCCGATAAGGTAGGATAAAACAGGAAGGCGAAAGAAACCAGGGAGGTTATGAGCTGGGCCTCGTATTCGCTCTTCTTGCTCTTAAGTTCCTTGCTGAACTGCTTCATTGATTCTATCCTCTCCAGCCTCTCTATTGCAGCAAGAAGGGATGCCTTATCGAGAACGGTATCCCATTCACGTTTGTTAAACATGAGGAAAACGGCAGAGTTCTTATAAACACGACGTAAGAAGTGTTCCTTCAATTTCTCAGGAGGAGTTAATTCTCCTCCTTTGTAATTGATGGTGAGGCCAAGTTCGTCCACAGAAGGATCGAGTATCACAACACGAAGGTCCTTATTGTCTAAATTGCTACCAAGGCTAACTTCAGCGCTCACTTCAAAGTTCCTAAACTCTTTCCTGAACGACTCCACCAGTTGGTTTAAGTATTCCCTTGCCATTTCAATCCTTTCGTTGCCGACGTTAGTCTTTGCGTCCTCTATCGCTTTATTTATGTTCGGTATAGTGTTAAACCAGAACCTGTCCACACCATCGCTGTGAATGTACCAGAGGGCGTCGTTCAGCTCCTTTAAAACGTTGTCTATCCACCCGGGGTTAACGTTAAACTTTGTTACTCCCAGGAGTATCTCTAGTCTCCCAAAGGCGTTCCTCTCTGGAGGACTGTCTGCACCTATTATGGATCCCATGAAGATTACCCTGGCAGTGAAGAGATGGTCTTGTCCCATGTTCTTAGCCTTCCCTCCTTCAGTTGACTCTATGTCGAATTTTGCGACAGTGGAGAGTTCCTCCCTTCCTATGTTGGAAAGAAGGCTGTTGAGAACGTCTGGATCGCTCAAGTTAACTGAGTCTAATCCTATGACGTAAGCGTCCTTTCTATTCTCTCTCCATACAGATCTCACCACTTCGGCTAGGAACCTGAGAGCATGTCTAGTTTGCTGGAAACCCGGAATTGTAGAGATCCTACCGTAGATCGTATCTATAAGCATGGGGTGGAATGGGTAATACTTAGTCATTTTCGAGTAGTATTGTGACGCCTCAGAAGGATAATATTCCTTGAACTTCGAGTAATACTCAGAGAAATATGACGAGACCCTATCCGCATTTGTTTTATCTATGCTCTCAAAAAGCCTCGTCTTAATGATCTCTACTACTTCGTCACGACTGGCTGGCTCCCTTGGACTCACGTATCGTGAGAGTATCTTCTTTAGCTCGCTTATGTAACCCTTGATAGATGTAGGTAACGTCTCTTCGGTAAGGGTGACCAAAAGGAAAGTCCTGTTCTCTCCAGTGATAGCAGAGGTCAGAAACCTGAAGAAGAGGAGTACCTCCTGCATCTTACTGTCATCGGTCTTCGAGACATAAAGCTTCCTCAAGTACTCTCCAATTTCGTCCACAAGAATGACCGACGGTCCTGCCTTTTTCAGCACCTCGGCTACTTTACTCTCAGTAGGGTCTTTCAAGTCTACATCTACCCCAAGGGAGTCAGCTAGATAGTTGAAGAGATTCACGTCCTTGTCTAGGTTCTGTCCGTCTATGACTACTACCTTGACAGGAGGAATAGAGTGAATGTCTAGGGATTCAAATGACCTTGCAAGGTTAAGTTCCTCCTTCAGCTTAGACATGGATGGTAAGGAAATGATCTCGTCCTTGTTTCCATAAGTGAAGAAGTGATAAAGGCTAAGGAGGATATGTGTCTTCCCTCCGCCGAAACTGGTAAGCAGAACGTAAATTGGGTTGCCCGAACCGTGCGTCACTGTTAGGATTGAGTCCTTAAGAATTGAGGAGAGAGTGGCTGTGAGGTAAGTCCTCTTGAAGAAAGTGATGGGATCCTGATATACGGGAGGTGCTTCTCCTCTCTTCACGTGACTTATTTCTATTCCAAACTGTTGAGGAGAAAGGGAAGGAGACAGTATGTCTTTTGAAGGTTTGTTAGCTTCCCAGACAGCTTTCATTTCCATAGAGTATAATAATCTTTATCGATTTATTTCTTTCTATGGCCTCTAGTTCTGGTGATGAAAGGTTAATTGAACGAGAGTTACCCTGTGTAGAGACCATAAATGAAGAAGCCAAGAGAGAGAAATCTGGTCGTTATCCTATTTTCGAACTTCAATTTTGGTGGGCAAGGAAACCCCTCGTTGTTTCAAGGGCAGTAATATTAGGTTCTCTGCTTTCAGCTAGAGACAGAGAAAAGTTCATCGAAGTTATGATTAAAAACGACAAAGATAAGGGAAGAGTGGCAACAGCGGAAAAAAGGATTACCCACGATATTCTTGAGCTTGCTAAGGATAAGGTTATCCTTGACCCTTTCGGAGGTGGTGGATCGATCCCCTTTGAAGGACTGAATCTAGGACTGAAAGTAATAACTAACGATTATAACCCTGTTGCGTGGGCTCTTCTCAAAGCCTTAGACTTGAAGGAAGAGTTAGTGAACGTAAAAGAATGGAAGAGAATATCAAAGAACTATAGAAGGAGCTTCTCCGTGGATATGGAAGCCCTCTGTACCAAGGAGGACACATCAAAGTTGGGCAAACTGGTAGACTCAGGATGTAAGGTAATCCTAGGGGTAAAGAAGAAGAATGAGGGTATGTTCCCCCACCTAAACGGTAGGAGAGTAGCAGCATACTTTTGGGTAAGAGAAACTGAATGCCCAAACTGCGGGGCAAAGATACCCCTGACCTCGAATTGGTACTTGAGGAGAGGGAAAAGAGGTGGGAAAAAGACTAAACGACAGCCTCTATATTACTCGATTCATTACGAGGGAGAAGACTACACCGTGGAAATAAAGGAGGGTAATCCTCAAGTTCCCCCAGTGAAAGGTAAAGGAAAAGATGTAGTCTGCCCTAAGTGTGGATATGCAATAAAGGAGAAGACATTAGTAGAGAATATTAAGAAGGATCCAAACAAGGCTAGACTTATAGTGACAATGACAGAAGACAAGGAATTCCACCTTGCCAGAAAGGAGGATGCCAAGTTACCTGAAGTAGATAACTCCCCTATCAGCACTGAAGTAATCCATGATAAGGTGGTTAGTGCAAGCAGGTATGGTTTCTCCAATTACGCAGAAATGTTCAACAAAAGACAGCTGAAAGTGATTTCAGATTTAATAGAGGAAATAAAGACCCAAGTCCCTACTGATGAGAAGATGGTTAGGCTCTATCTTTCGTTCCTTGTCTCTAAACATGGCGATTACAATTCCTCTCTAACAACTTGGAATTCATCAATGGTTAAAGTGGGTCATACCATGGCATTCAGAAGACCTTCTATGACGTGGAACTTCGTAGAAGTGAACCCCTTCTCTCTTTTCTCAGGTTCGCTGTGGTCAATGTTCTATAACGTGATTGAAGCTTGCGCGTTCGTAGAGGAAAACGTACCTCCTTCTCATGATTACTCTCTCTTCATGGAGAGCGCTGAGGATCTACCAATCCCTGAGGGATCAGTAGATATGATAGTTACGGATCCTCCTTATTACGATGACGTCCAATACGCCGAGATCTCGGACTTCTTCTATGCCCTGATTAAGCCGGTACTACACGACGTGTTCCCCGACAAGTTTTCCTTCTCTTCCCTATGGAGGGAAAGATCTATGCAGGAAATGAGCGTCGGACCGGGGAGGGATGGTTCCTTCTTCGAGATGAAGTTCAAGACAGTATTAAACTCTATGAAAAGGTACTTGAAAGATGACGGGGTAATATCCCTCTTTTATGCCCATAAGAAACCCCAGTTCTGGATTTCCGTCTTACAATCCATTTTCGACTCAGGTTTCATCGTGAATAACGCTATTCCTCTTCATACAGAGCAGGAAGTCTCAACTACAGCTAGAGGAAAGGTCGCAATGCAGTCCTCCATAGTCTTAGTCTTGAAGAAGAGGAAGGAAGGTGAAGAAAGGGTAGTATTCGTAGAAGACCTAACACCAAGGATAGAGAGGGAGATCTACTCCTCTTTGAAGGAGGCTATAGACAACGGATATAGAGGTGCTGACATACTCTTAGCAGGCTTGGGGGCATCACTGAGGATAGCCACTCAGTATTCCAAGTTATCCAGCAAGAGAAAGGACGCCAAACCTTTCGAGAGCATAATAGACATGGTATACGAGGTAGCACCAACGCAAGTCCTTAACCTGATGATTCACGGAGACGCCTCAACGTTTGACGCAGTAACAAAGTTTTACTTGTTCGCCAAGATTTCTGGTATTTATTGGAATGAAAAAGCCAAGAACATCACCATATCAAATGATGAGGCAATCAAGCTAACTAGAGGTTTCGGTGAAATAAGTCTAGAAGATTTAAAGAGAGACGGATTAATTAAAAGAAGCGAGAAAGGAGAAGCGCTACAGTTATTGAACTTCAAGTCAAGGACTAAGTATAACAACAAGGAGAACATAGCTATCACCGCATATCAGCACTTACTTAAGCTATTTGAAGAGGGAGGAAAGAAAGTCGTTGAAAGAGAGATCACTAGTAACATGTACACCTTCCCACCTTCGATGCTCTGCATCATAGCAGAGATTCTAGCTACTTATGGCCCTGAGGACGATGAAAAGAAGGTAAGCAAGGAGTATTTACGTCAGATGTGTAACAAGAGGGTAGAAGAAAGTCAAGCTACACTTGACAAGTTCTACAAGTAATCAGTGACACACTCATATAACTAACCTCCTTAATTCCATACGAGGGCGAGAATTTTTCGCTTTCTTATCTTCCATTTATGGTGAAACGGTGGTATTATTATAGGTGGTATTATATTGGGTGAATGATATTTTATGTCTTCTTTCTCTCAGATTTAATTACTATAGTGTTCTTTTTCCGAGTTCAATTAGGCCTATAACTCCTTCTCAAGTACAGCAGTTATGGGACTTTCCCTTAAATATCGCCCTGTAATCAAGGCAAAATCTAATAACTGCTGTCAAGTAGTTGGGAGAATTATCGTCTATTAAAGGTATTAATGGTAGAACAACTTCTTTCTTGTACACCTTTCACGAAATAAGGAGCGAAATTAAAAGGAAGTGGAAAGGCTCAATAGATCAGCAGTTTAACTTCTCTTTAACGTTTCTTCATGTCTTTCTAGACGAAATATGGGATAAAGTACTTAAAAATCTAGAAAATGAATATAATATTAAAAAGCAGAAAAAAGTACCTAACTATTGTTTTAAGGTATTCGCTACTTTTTTGTTTAATAAAAGTGATACTCTTGTATCCTTTGACTAAGGAAAAGAGGATGATTTCGTAGGAAAGTGAAGGATATATGTAAAAAGAGTCAATTCCCATTTAAATAAGGAAATAATCTCCTAGAGGGAGGGCGATTCAGGGCTCCTTTGCGAATTGTAATATCTCTGTTGATTTGGACTTATTCAATGGAGGAATTATTGAATATATTTGACCATTTCACGAAGAAATATGAAACCCTGTAATATTATTACAAGAGCGAGATAACAGGTCGAGAGGTTGTAGTTGAGGGCTATGGCCCGGGCGATCCTGTCCTCCAGGGGGAGTGGCACTTCCCGAACTCTCCAGGAGGGAGTTGAAGGACTGGTCGGGTTGTTCGACCTGAGGAGGGGCCTCCCTGGGGGCGAGGAGGTAGGAGAGGAGGGGAGAGCCACGGGTGGGGACGGA
>Ga0209012_1003858_pt1 | contig 10751 bp, 10 predicted proteins | sample RS3BMetagenome_FD_184735 | JGI IMG/M metagenome (GOLD analysis project Ga0209012, IMG submission 184735) | Ferric oxide microbial mat and aquatic microbial communities from Rainbow Spring, Yellowstone National Park, USA - RS3B (SPAdes) (version 3) ...
GCGGGGGCCGAATCTAGACTACAAGCAAAGATGATGAAAATGGCGAGCGAAGCAGAGATTGCAATGATTCCCAGTGCTTGAAATGGAGAGACGAGAGTCCTATGGGCAAATTCTGGAGTTTTAGACTGACGTGAATAGCCATCGACCGCTGACGACGGAGCTGGAGAGTGTGGAGCGACTGGCTCGTTTGAAGCGCTAGCTAAGCGAGGTTAATTAGAAGCAGGGACAGTGAAGGCCCGCACGGGCTGGTACTCATGACAACGAGAGAAGCGATCCAGACCTTTAGCAAATATTTGCGATTTACAGAACACGTCACATTTTCAACTTACATGGGTGTAATAGGACGGATTAATCTCTCATCATGAAAAAGAAATGCATCATCTCCCGAATTATGTTATCCTTACCATTCTATAGAATACATGACTATCTGAATTTCTCTGTGGCCCTCCTCGGCTCATCTCAAACGAGCCCTCCAGCGAGACGCTTACGTTCTCACACCAGTGCTCGTTTGCTGCTTACGAAGGTTTAGTAATATCGAAAAATGGAAACCAAGAGGACTTGCTTCATCCTGCTGGAGAAAATCGTCCGGATGCATGGATATCGTGCTCCGGCTGTGCAATTTATTGAACGTTCCGTTAAAGTAGCACGCTCTAGGTGGGAATCCAGTAACCGCTCCCCTGGCCACTGATGTGTCTCATAGGATTTCAGCAGTTATTCAGCACAAAGTAGAGCGCGAATACGTGACAACTACCCCAAAACTTTCCTCAAAACAGAGCCGATGTACCCGCTTGATGCACGATGAATTTCCGAACAATCATCGAGGCGAACAATTCTCAGTATAGAGATGGCTCGAGCGCATTGAGGTTTGTCCAATATCGCAAAAGTCAGTTTTTCGCATTCGATTACATCGCCATGTGATGTGCAGTCGACTCATTGAACACCATCTCGTGAACCTGGGTCAGGTACTCTCTCTTCTTCCGTACTTGTTTCTGCGTGCAGCCATGCTCATGATGCGTTTATATCCTGATGAACGCACCAATGAGAGTCCCGCAGAATCGAATCCTGTGCTCGTTTCATGCCCTCGTTGAAGGAGCAGTAATGCAGCCTTTACGCGCTACAGAAAGTCCAGCGACCTTAGCCGTTAAAGTGGGACACGAATTATATGTCAATGCCTGTTCCAACACCTTGACCATTTTTGGTGAATGCACACTACCTGCATCAGTGCGATTGGACCCGTTCGTGGCCATGGTGAATTCTCGTTTACTCCTGCCAAGGATCGTCCATATGAGAGAGTTGGACGCTAATGTACGCTGCGAATGCTGCGTGCAGAGATGCCCCTCAGCTCGATCCGGTGCTCAGGGCGACAAGTTGCATATACTGCCGCCCCATTCTATTTTTCTCTGTTCCTCTCGGTATCCAGTATTTCCGACTGGCGATGATGTCGAGGCATGGTAAAACTGAGCAGCTACAACTACTTTCTGTTCATGTCTTTGGCCCCGTTTTGGATTTATCGGAACCGAGACGGACACGATGCTATTGAACCGCGGATGCACGCCCTTCACGATGGCATTCCCTTCATAGAATTCGAAGCGTTCGACATGCGACCCGTTGCGTGATCCATTCCTAGGCATCACGAAGTGTTTGAAGACAGGCATTTCTTCGGTCTCCATATGCCTGTGAACTTGATCCAACTTCCTACCTGAATCGAGAGCTCTTCCACGTCCGCCCGAGCGCTTAACAAAATAGACCGAATAGATCATTCATGCTCGCAGAGACGATCCGTAGCGTACTGAGAAGGCCACAATTTACGATACGGAAATATCGGGGTTAGTCTAATGCAACGTAATGTGACACACGGGCACCACATTTCTGAAACCAAAAGGAGTCTGTGGCTCGCAACTTTGATGGTCGAGGCTGCTCAGCTCTGAAGGGCCCTGCTCAGGAAGAACTCGCAGCGCGATTAGCATCCGAGGCACCCTCAGGTTCCAGATATCAACTCGTTCTGACACCCGTTGATCCGAACTTGATGGAACAAATACCGACTCTGGACGATCTCAAGCTATTCTCGCTCCGATTGCGACATATTTTCCGATCTCGGTACCACCTCGATCTCTTCCGCTCCAGTTTAAAAATCACCCGCTTCGATATCCCCAAGAGTCCTTTTAACCAGTACCCTCGGTTTCTGAGTCGCTACCATGTCGCTCTAGAGAACGCAAGGTGCGGTTTGTGAAGCGCCGAAGCTTGAACGGTAGATAATTTTTTCGCTTTTGAGATTGGCTCGATGCTTTTCGTTGTCATTGGCACTTTCGGTGTTCTGATTACCGAGATAGCACGCTCGCAGTTCAATGCATTCTAAGCAATGGTTTGACGAATCTCTGATATTTTAAACAGATTCTTCGCCTCCTCTGTGCCGAGTATCAGTTGTACTGGTGCGAGAAAGTATGATCCGAAAAATTCTGCGAAATGCCAACAGCTGATAGCCCTGCGTCTTTAGTTCCTCCCATTAGTAGCATGGCGAGATGCATCAAGACGAGGGAAACTGTGCGAATAGTCCCCGACTGAGGAGCTGCGCGCTTCCCAACGGCTTGCTGCATCTCAAGTTTTGGGCCAATTTCCCCAATGATGTGATATAGTATGGAGGAATTGTTTGCTGTTTTTACTGATCTTTTAAAACAGACTTTTCTCCTTTCTGTCGCTCCTAGTCCTCCTCTAAAATGGATCATTTACTTCTCTTTCCGGTAGTGTTGCCCTATCCTTTGTTGGGCAGGGAGACCTGAATATGACCGCTAAAAGCGAAACCAGTTTTTTTGGCACTTGGAATTTTGACGCACTTGGTCGACTCCGAGGATCTAACTTGCTCTTTTTTTCGTCTGCATCTCATACTGCCCGAATACGTGTCCACCACCTTCCCGGTCGCGAGCACGCCCACAGACTGATCTGCACTTTTTCTGCCCTCTCCTACGCAAAGGCGGAGCAGCGATAGTGCAGTTCATAGCTGTGACTGTAAAAATCAACTTGTCTATGGACAATTGGAAGAGGATCTATATCGCCGCGGATACCAGTGTCGCGTCTCTTGATTTGGGAGCGTGAAAAAATGCATTCGACCACGAAGCGGAAGCGTTCGTCCTAAATGTCTCGTAAAGAAAGGGCCTCAGCGAAGAGCAGCTCAACGCGGATCTCAGCGGCGGACAAGTTGACTGCTCCTGAGTCATGGAATGCGACGATTTCCAAGAGATAGACAGAATACTGTAGGATGGAGGAGCCGTAAAGCCCTCTAACGACAGATTTGCTGAGGAAAGCGTCCTGTCCGTTTTACAATTTCCAGGCAAACACAAGACTGAATCACGACTTGGCGCGATATCGGAATGCTCACAGGTCTCTTCGTTACGACCAGATACTAAGCGCTCTTTCAGCAACCATTTACAGTCCTCTCTCTCCTAGCGAATGAAAACTCATCGAATGAGGCGAGCAGCCGGCCATCCAGCGGGAAACCTTTGAGTTTCAATATATATTTGATATATTGTCGTTCGACGCGAGACGCTCCGGAGTAGTGGCGCTCGTTTTTTCGCTTCGAATGGTGTCAGTTCATTTCCGATCCAATCAAAAGTACAGAAACTTCGCACCTTGCGGCTTCTCTTGAATTCGTGCTAGGTCAATGCATGGAGTGGCATGGAGTTTGAAGCACAAATTTATGAAGACAGAGTGTCATATGTTCTATTTTGGGTGCGCCACGTTCACGATACTATTTACAAGACCGGATAAAATACACCCATATTTTTTACTGTAGAATGGTTGGCTTACAGAGATGAGGCCGTTACTTACCGGACGCCAGTGACCGCCTTGAGTCATTTCACGACCTTTTACCAATCTACAAAATGCATCACTTTTACTGAATATGCGGAAGAAGAGGAAACAAAAATTAAAAAGCGAGGAAGCTCAGGAATTCCACAATTGAATGTTCAGCGTATAACGCCGCTTTAGAACGGCGCTCGTAAGGTAACCCTCGATGAGACGCAATTCGCGAAAGTTCCCTCGACGTGGAAAGCCAGTACATTTGGAGAACGCAATCATTAAAGCCACCAAAACAGAAGCAGATCCGCAGATAGTGAGTCACGCCCCAACAATGCGACCTACACCGTAGGCTCTTGAACACCTTCGGTTCCGAGTCCGAACATGTGGGTGCGTTGCTCCTGCATACAGTGGCAACTTTAGAACCCGAGCCAGCCAGAACGACGATCCTTTCCGGACGACGAAGCACGATAGGCAGCTACAGAATCCAGAAGTTTCACGACCAGCGGCTTGCTTGTCCGTCGCTGACGGCGGCGCGAACTGTCAATACAGGTACGATTCCTGATTCGTAGACTTTGCAACCGTCAATCGCCTCACTCAAATACTGGTTTGAGGCTATTCGATTGTAGCCGCAAAGGAGACTTCTTAGCTTCGACGAGCCGGCAAGGATACAAGACGTACAGGAGCGGCTCCAGAATCAGCCGGCTGCATATTCGTATCCAGTGCAAAGCGCGGCCTACTTTCGGACGATTTCCCCCCGATGTCAACATAGGATGTCGAGTCGGGCCTCAGGGAGTCTAACGTTTGCTGCGACCGGGTTAGCTGACGCGACGTCGAGCTGCTGCTGTGGTCTGCAGCGGCCACTTGGGAAACATCCCCATTCCGCGAAGAAGCGGCACGCTCCGTTATCGGATGTAAGGGCAGATCTGTGCTCGCTTCCTCTTCCGCAAGACGTTTCCATTCATTTGCAAACTTACGACATATCTTCCCAAAAAGCGCGAGCAACTGAGCACTTTCAACCTGCATTTCTGCCCCGAGCTCTTCGAGTGGACGGCGCTGGAGTCCCACACCAACCAGGATAGCCTGCTGCGCCGGCGACAGCGTAATCCGCTCTGCAGCAAAATGGCCCTCAAAGTACAGACGACTCAGCACCGGAATGATATCCAAAATCACGTGATAGTCCAGCAGATGGTTTGCATACGCTTGCAAACGCCGCAAGTCGTGCATGGAAAGTAGCGAGCGAAGTTGTGCCGCGTTCCACAGACTGGCGTCAGGCGGTGCAGCTCGCAAGACGTCCAGCACGAGACCCAAGGGTAACGAGCGAAAGTCGTATGAGAGCAGCGACAGAAACCGTGCTCGCCAGTCCAAGTGCAGGGCCCTAAATCCCTGTTCATGGGCCTGCTTCAAACTCCGAAGCATGATGCAGGTATGCTCCGCAGTGACCTCATTCGGGGTAAGTCGCACGTAGACTGGCAGCATACCGATGCGATTCCAGAATCGATACAGTCCGTGTGAGAGACCGAACGAAACCCCCAGATAGTCCAGATCCGGAACCCTCTGTTCACTCAGTCTGTAAAGCAACGGCTCCGGTACCGTGTCGTCATTGATGCTTCCCACAGACAGATCGGGTTGTGCATCATCGGTTTCTCGCAGAGTCTTTCGTTCATGCTGCTGCACACCGGAGGCCACTCGACGGCGGAAATGTTCCACGAGGCACTCCATGGCGCGGGTGCCGTAGCCCATACCTTGCACATCAGGATGCGTAGCAATGCGGATGACCCGAGCACCTGCCAGTTGAGCAAAGGCTGTCTCCTGGAACTGTTGCGTTAGCGTCCAGGGAATGAGGTCCCCAGCAGCTCGCTTCCCTCGCGACAACTGAGACTCGGTGTGTTCACGCGAGAGGCGCCCCTCGAGTCCTAGCTGAATGGCGCACAGCACATCCGGTAGTCGTTTTGGATCAGAGGAAGTTGGCCCCAGCAGCACATACAGCTGCTGGTTCGATGCATCGCTCAGCATCTGAAGATCATTGGGGGTGTTCTTATAGTGCGAGGACACAAAAAGCGCCATTACCCGACGGAGGAAAATTTCCGCTAGGGCGTGTCCACTGAAAAGAACGTCGCGATTGACTTGGCATAGCGTGCACATGGAAGGGTGCGGAAGCGCACGTGTCTGCAACGCTGGCGCTTCTGTCGTCTCCAGGCAGAGGAGCGCGTGAAGCCACGCCTCCACCGGATCGTTGCGAGCGTAGCGGATGGGCTCCTCGAGAACAAGCTCGTGGAAGCGTCGACCATATTGCCGGGTGCTGGAGTCACAGCTGTGCTCTACTGGCGGCTCGATGCCGCCATTTGGGGTATGCGACACATCTTCCGGCATTGGGGGTGGCACAAGCCTACTTTCTGCCGCCACTGAAGTGTTATGTTGAACATGGCGGCGAGCCTGCGCGATCAGCTTGAGGGAGAGACTACGGCCGGTTCCTTCGTAACCGAAGATCGTCGACGATAGGAAGACGTGACACGATTTGCTGGGCAGAAGTGAGAGTATTCGTTTCACAAGTACCAGCGGTATAGCGGCTGCTTCATCAATAATGACGAGGTCAGCGCTTACGAGGGCACCAATGGTGGCGGCATCCACCCGCCGGATAGCCTCTGGCTCAAGGTACGAGACCTGACGCACCCGCCGCCCAAGCATAGAGAGCTTGCTTATGCAGCGATCGTGTCGGGATTCTAGCACATAGTCCGTATGTTCTTGTAACTTGAGCTCATTCAGGCCTGACACTAAGAGTGAAAATAGAGTCTGGACGTTGTCCGCTGCGGGCGCTGTCACCACAATGGACGTGTAGCCGAGCGCAAGCGCCGCAGCCGCCGCTAGCCCCAGCGCCGCAGATTTGCCCCTGCCACGAGCTGCTGTCAAGACCACCATGGACGCTGCAAGCGCAGCCGGAGTTGTTGTATCGACGTTGCGGGCCAGCAGGGCATGAAGCGTCTCCAGGACACGAGCCTGGTCGAGCGTGCGGGTGCGACGCAGCAGCGGCCCTAGCACTTGCAGGTCTGCACGGGATGACCATAAGATTTCGAGCTGCTTTTGGCGAAACTCCGCTTCCGAAGTGACGTTGGAGTCGCCCACGGTGCCGCCAACTTCCGGAGGCGAACGAACATGAATCCGGGGAATAGAAGCGAGATCTTGCGCCCTGGAGCTATCATCTGCATTTGCAGCCTGAGGTATCGAACATGCTGACGAGCAGCTCGCACCACCAACGGCAGGAAGCACATTGAGTTCATCATCTACTGCAAGCGCCATAGGGCAGGTCTCGAGGCTGAGGACGAGTCGCCGATTAAATCGTGGTACTATATCCGGGCACGATTCCGTGCGATAGTGGGCGTGTACGTCCATTTTGAGCGTGTACAGCTGCCGCAAACTCTCCATGTTATGCAAGAGGAACAATACCAAACCGCCTCCCTGCACAGTCTCGATCGTGCGTGCAAGAAGGTTCGGTGTAAGGGCTCCAAAGTCCTGTAGAACAAGGAGACCATAAGTGTTCCCAAGCACCTTTTCGGATTCAGAGTAGTACGAGAAGCGGATGTTAGCTGTCGAGACGAATAGTTCAAAAAGGTCTTCGGTTTTGGCGTCCACAGAGACTCCACCGTGTCGCAGCTTTTTGCGGAGTTGTCGCAGGCGTTTGCGGCGGTGCGACGAAAAACCCAGTTCCTTCTTATACATCCAAAGGACATCTGGCCGCGGCCTCGTTCCGATCCGAGTAAGTAAGTGGTAAAAGAAAGGGACCTGATCTTTGGCGTGATCACCAACAACAAAGAAAAGCGCGCGGGTGTGTGTCTCGTAGGCGCGAACGAGCAGCTGCCGTACGCGTTCATCAACACGCTTCTTCATCGAAAGCTGCTAACGGTACCAAAGTTCGTTGCAGGTCCGTACCGATCCAAAGCGTAGCCACGCTGTAAAGCGCCGTTCTCAAGTGGAACGTCGCCGGTCGTGTACAGTAGTGACGAGGCACCCGCCCTAAACATAGAGTACCAAGCGACGTGCAGACGCCTCGTACTTTTGGACCCGCCACGTTCTACTGCCTCCAGGTTTTTCTCATATAGTTCCACTTTGGGTTATTCCACCCCAACAATCACTTTTGTCCATTCTGGAGGTCTTTTCTCCATCATCGCACATCTACTCATATAGAGCGCGGCGCTAATATCTCGGTTCACAAACTCCATACGTTTCTTGCCATCATTGGTTGTACTAAACAATGCAGGTACTCCATCAACTTTCGCCCTCCTTTCCATTCGCTCTTCCGTCAACGCTCCATGCTTTTTTATATCCTTCGGGGCTCCTTTGGCACTTTTCCATCTCGACGCTTTCAAGTACACAACCCAACTCGTGTGGTGCATAGGACGTTCGAGACTCATTTACAGGTATCGTAACGAGACTCCGTGTACACTCCTTGTACGTTCTTGTCGTCGAGGCTGGTGTACACCCTTTTTGGGTCTTCCAGCGCCCTGCTCCGTATGCTACTACGAGCATCTGACATTCATTCTCCTTCAGGGCGCTCAACTGATTGAAAAAGTTGGCAAATGCACGCTGCCACCCACAGTATAGATTGATTCGCAGACGAGCCCACGGAGGCTTTGTAGATTCTTTCCACATTTCCTCCTACTAAACAAGGCGAACCTTCCATGGACTCCCGAAAAGCTTCAGTGTCCGCTCTGGCGCTCGCCGCCTCGCTCAAAGCTTCCACGTGCTCTTTCATTCATGCATTCCAGGCCCCAATTTTCTTCCTCGCACTCATGATTCCCGATTCTCCATGGTATCTCGCTCTCGAGAACATCAACAGACGCATGTCTTTCTGAAGCAAGTTACCGTCAGTACCATCTTCCGCACGCTTGGGAGCAGCGGTGGTACTGATATTCGTGTTGCCGGGGTCCGCGCCAGCGAAAAGGTCGTTATCCTCCACCTCCTGCGTCGCAGGACCCGCCACCTTCTTTTCTTCCTGCTTCGCCGCGCCAACGACAATATGGTTATCTCCACCTCCTGCGCCGTTGGATGCTCCTCCTTCTCATCTTCATCCTTCGCCAAGGGCGGAACTGGACGATCTGTCTTCAAGCGCCGATGGTGTCCACACATGGCTACCCTATCGGTCTCGATCAACCCAGTGAATACCTTTCTCTTGCTCGTTTTCAGACGTTGGGAATCGAAGGTATTGTTCCAGTACGTGTCCCGGTTTTCACCGGAGAACACCTCCCCGCTGAAATCGAGCTCCGGGCTGATCTCCTGCATAATGCCATGGATTCTGGAGTCGATACTCACAAAATGTGACTTGAAGTTGCATAACGGAGCGACACTGAAGCGGCTCTCCAGAAGCGCAGCCTTCTGTGTCTCCCACTCTTCATTTTTCCCCACGCCCAGTTCCGTTTCGGCCTTGCATTCCAGTTCTCGGTCCAAAAACACGAAATGTCGCTGGATGCGATAATAATATCTTTCTTTATCTTTTTGCAACTCTGATATCTTGTATGTTGGACTCATCAGCTCCAAGACTGCATGGTGCTCTTGTATAAACGCACGGATGAGGGAGTCCTCATTTATGCCATCGTTTGACGTCTTCTAGCCGACAAATTGGACCTCATCTTCATGCTCACGATTGTTCGTGATGCGTTTGATAATCGCCCGTTTCCCATTGCGAGAGACGCCCGGGCAGAGTGCAAACACGGCGCGTAACATGAAACGTTCGAGGTTCACCGTCAAATGGTTCTTCAGGTTCGTGATGTACTTCATCGCCCCATAGCCGTAAATATTCTGGTCACCCTTGCATCGAGTACCATTGAAGCTGTAAAAGGGATGCTTTTCGTGGAGAGCATGCACTAGCTCATTTTCACTCCGCGCTTCCTCTGTACCAAGTATCAGCTGACGAATTAAGGTCTTGTCGAAACCTCGTCTGGAATCTCGACAGTTTCCATGTGCGCCACGTCGCGATACATCTCCCTCGCCTAATGCATCAGTCCTGAAGAAGCCTTTATAATGCTCATGGAGTACAAGTCGACACGTTTTATGATAGAGTCTCGCAATTTTTCCATGTATGGATCCTTGATTTGTCCAAGAAGAAAGGTTTTCACAATCATCTCGTCGTACAGTTGCCTTTCCCGCAGCCTGCGACGTAGGGCCTCCCCTTGGCTTCTTCTCGACTTCCCTTTCTTCTGGACTCGGCACTGTTTTTTGTTTTTTCGGGCACTCGGCGACCCTGGGCCTCCAGGATCGTGGACTTGCTTTGTAATAGCTTCCTTTTTTAGTTTTTTTTTTTTGAAAACAACGCTCTTTGAACGCTTCTGCTATATACTGCGAAAAAACACTTGACTAGACTTGTTTGAGGGCTGAAACAAAAACGAACAGAAAACTACCCTTTGCTATGTCCTCAACGAAATCCAACTTTTTGCAGCTGAACAACACGCTTCTGATCGAGATCGCGTTTCCCTTCAACAACGGCATGCGCATCGTGTCAGTTAACTGCCTGTTCTCCCAGTTGCGCTCATTTAGCGGAATTCGTCCACTGCGCGAGACGCTACTCCGATCGATGAAGGACACGTGTCCGAAAACCCCGCCTTGGCACATGCGTGTTCGCATCGCATTGCAGCCAAAATAAAGTATCGTAGATTGGAAACTCACGTAGAATGATCTCTTGCTACAGGCTCTGTCGCTGGTGCCCATTGCAGTACCGCCCTGACTTACATGGAGATGCAGCGGCCTGGTACGATACCCGTCGACGCTTCTATCAAACGCGTATCTTTCTCTGCGGCTTACGCGTGTGCGGATGAGGTATGCATCACTCTACTCAATAGAAATTTCGTTAATTTTATTGATCGTATATAAACAAGACACGGAATGATTCCTGACCAAGGATATTCGTTTAATCAATATGCTTGTTATGCATGCCGCACCGACGCTGGAATAAGGACCTGACCTGAATTTCG
>Ga0209012_1003866_pt1 | contig 10738 bp, 15 predicted proteins | sample RS3BMetagenome_FD_184735 | JGI IMG/M metagenome (GOLD analysis project Ga0209012, IMG submission 184735) | Ferric oxide microbial mat and aquatic microbial communities from Rainbow Spring, Yellowstone National Park, USA - RS3B (SPAdes) (version 3) ...
CCGGAAGTTTAAGGAATTTCCTATGGGATATGTAATAAAAGGTTGGGTAATCCATACGCCCTGCATAAGATAATGTATTTACATAAATATACCTGAATGCTGTTTCCACAGGATCGTTTGTTTTAATATTGTTTTTGTATATGTTGAATAATTTACGAGATATAATGGTATTTTGTAATTTATTGATTAATTCATTTTTATTATTGATTATAACAAAAAATACATTATAAACAAAGTCATCAATATCATTGTATATTTTGATATTAGCATCCAAATTCATCAATACCTGCCCAGATCCACCAAATACATCAACCAGAATGTTCTTTTTTACAGGCACTTGGTCATATATGAATTGTATATCCTTTAAAAGATAATGCTTGCCACCCCTATATGTCAAAAGTGGATTTATCATCTTCATCACCACCCTTTATATTTTCTGTAAGCGTATAAAACATTATAACTTTATTACCCTCTTTTTTAATGCTTTTATATACAATCTCTGCTTCTATTAATGTGTCCATAACTGACCTAAACTCAGATGCTTTTAAATGTGAACGTCTTAATAACTCGCTATGGGATATAATACCATATTCTTTTATGATTTTAAGCAGTTTTCTTACTGTTGGTATAAGTTCCATTTGGTCTATAATGATTGATGATAGTTCGAAGTATCTTTCGATTATTTGTATAGCAATGTCAATATGTTTTTCATCTATGTCTATTTTATTGATTTGGTTTGTTGTAAATATTATATTCTTGTAATTTTCTGCCATATAGTTAAGTGCGGCAATTTTTAATATATTTGTGCTTAGCCTTGATTTTATTATCAATTGATATTCTTCTAAATGCTTTCCATTGTCATTTACATAGCTTATGTATTTATCCATTGCACCCGGAGTAAGATAAAAAAGATAATATTTTGTTTCCAATGCTTTATTGAGCATTAAAAGGTTTTGGATTATTTTCTTTCTTTTTTCCTCGATGATAAGCACATCTTTTGTTATATTTGGATTTATATTGTCTTGGTTATATTTTGTTATTATAAATCTAGCAAGAAAACCATTTGCTATATCGCTAAGCTTGAATAAATCTAAGAACATTTGCTCTGATGTTGCTGTAAGCCATTCATAGTATGGCTCTCTTATAATAAATTTTTGTTTCCTGAGCTTTCTTGAAATCCTTTTCTTGCCGTCATATAATTGCATAAGCAGTTCTTTCATGTTTGCCATATAGTCTTTTTTGTTTACTGCTTGCATAAACCCAGACATCTCATCATTTATAGCAATTGCTTTTACTGGTTTTTCTCCGTGTTCTCCGATATCATCAAGTTCTTCAAATAAACCTTCGGGACTGAATTCTTGAGATATTAAATTATCTGGCTCAATTTCATCCAACATAGAAAAAATAAAGTCGAGGAGAGTACTTTTATGTGAAATCGTAGAAGGGCCTACAAATAATATCCATAGGTTAGTCTTGACATGACCATAAGGCATTACAATAGAAACATTGTTCGAAGATACTGCTGACATTATGAAATAACTCCCCAATAAATAAAAATCTTTGTCGGTTGGAGTGGTCATGCTCAACAGGTCATACAGGTCGTTTATGAGCGACTCTTTGGGCATAACCACCACCTTATCCAAGCGTATTCTCTTTCATGTATTGGCTGATTTCCATTAGTGATTTATTGCTTTTTAATATATTGAATTTCATTTCAGCAAGGACGAGGAACAATATATCAGTCCTATATCCTTTGCTTGATATAAATTCAAATATTTCATTGTAAACTCTTTCGAGTTCTTTTTGGACATCAATGTTTTTGTCTTGTGTGTCAACTGTTTCAATAAAGAGTGATGCAAGCGTGCTTTTTGCCTCAAGGTCTAATAATTCATTGAAATGATTGTTTATATCCTTGTTCGTCTTCAGTGCTTGAATAAGCCTATCAACAATTACCTTTATATTCTTGTCCATAATTTCTCACCTCTTTATTATATTAGATATACCCTTCAGGTATATTATTTTTGCTCCATTTCCCATTTTTGTTTTCATCCATCCACTTTTTAATGGAAGGGTATGCTAAATCAGTGATTGGGTTGTATAATAGGTTTGATAGAAAATTATACATTAATACTGCAATATAACTGCTCGGAAGTATGTTATTGTATAAATATTTTTCAACGAGTTCTACTAGCTCTAACTTGAATTGCTCTACCTTTTCGTTATCCATTTTTGGAAATTGCTTGTTGCTAATTAGTGCATCTGTTGCCATTAATATCTCTATAAGCGTTATTGGGTCTGTTATTTCATCGCCAATTGCATCCATTACTGATTCTTCAATATTGTTATTGTCTTTGCGTTTCTTTATAACATCAACCACTATTTTTATTACACTTTCTGCAAATTTCTGCAAATCTTCTGGGTTTATTTCTATTATTGGTATTTCACTTGCTTTGTTTTTGTTTTGTTTTTCTTCTCGTTTTTCATTGCTTTTTTTAGACAAGCTTTCGCCCCCTCTAATAGCATACGAGTATTTTCATGATCTTTCATAGCATATTCATCCAAAATTGAATCTTTATTTAAAGATAAAGCTGGTTCTTCTGACATAATGTATAAACGTATATCAAAATCATAAATAAGGTTTGAATATTTAATGATTACATCCTTTATATTCAAGATTTCATAAGCATCTGTGTGTGTACTAATTATATGAAATGTTATAGTTATTCTGTTATGTATCTTTTTGTATATAATGCGGGTATATTCATCGTTTCTTTTGTTTATACTACTTAATCTTTTTATTGATGCAATGCCCAATATATAAAATACTTCGTTTATTATTGGTATTGCTGTATGTTCTGAGACATTAGCGTTAAAATCCAATATACCTTCTATATAAAAATCGGATATATCGGCAAGTTCATCATCAGTAAGTTCATTATTCATATTTTTACCACCAACTTTTATTTTAATTATCCTCTTTATACATTTTTTCTATTGAATACTTATCTACGTATATATCTGGGTCTTCAGACATAAAGTATATACTCATATCAAAGTAATAGATAAAACTCATATATTCGTTGATTATATCTTCTATATCATCCAAGATTTCTCTGACGGATTTAGATGAATGGTTGTTTATATAAAATGTTATACTTATTTTTCCATTTATTTCTTTATATCTAATGTGTATATAATTATTGTATATCTCGTTTATATCGCTTAGTTTTTCTATTGATTCAATGCCAAATGCATCAAAGACTTCGTTTATTATTGATACTGCTTTGCTTTCAGAAACATCAGTGTTAAAGTCTAATACACCCTCAAAATAAAAAGAGTACATATTTGCAAGTTCATCAATCATACTTTTTATCACCTCCTTCATATTTTTATTATTCTTCCAATATCGATAGTTCGAGTTCCTCTTTTTGCATTGTTTTTTTGTATTTCACTTGCAGTGCAGACGATTGGTATGCAAGCCCGTGCTTGTCCTTTTCAACGTGCAAAGTATATATATCATTGACTGCACTCTTGCGTATTTTACCGAGGACATTCCTGTATGGTATTTTCTCAAAGTATATAAGCAAATCAGACTCGTGGTCGATTGCCCTGCCCCCTGCTGGATATAGGAACTGACCACTGCCCCTTATCTGGGATATGCCTATAATTGGTATTACTCCGGACAAGTCCTGTTTTAGTTGACTCAATGCATCCCTTAAATCAGCTTCTTCAACAGCCTTGCTTGTTTCACTGAACAATTTGGTAATGCTGTCAAGTATTAAAAGGTCTGCTTTTGTATGGTTAAGCAATGCATATATCTGGTCAAGCACATTCTGCCACTTTGGCAAATATATAGTAAAGTTTGCAGTATATATTGAAGAATCAAGCCTTTCAATATCAATCATTGATTCAGATATGACATATAGGACACGATATCCTTTCGATGCAACAGAATTTGCTATATATGATGCAAGCTTGCTTTTGCCTGATCCCGGCTCTCCGTAGAAAACAGTCAAGCCAAATGGTATCCCTTGTATATACTCATCAAAGCCATTATCGTCTACCTTAAACCTCTTGAACTTTGGCAAATCTTTCTTCAGCCTAAACAATACTTTGTTTGGGTCAGTCTGCGTTTTTAAATGGTGTTCAGTCGGCATCTTTCCATACCTCTTTATCTTCGTTATCTAAATTTATAGCATATTGTAAATATTCATCAATTACATCTTTGCTTGTACTTTGATCCCACTCAAAGTAATCTATTGGATCATCTAAATCGTATAACTCAAAAGAAGCAAAATGAAGTATATTATTATATTTTGCAACAATATACTTTATGGTATTAACTGTATCTATGTTTATATGTGAAGAAAAGTTTATGTCATTAATAATTAATTCAATGCCATTATTAGTATTATCATCTGCTATAATGTGAGCTCCATTTGGCAAGTGGTGTATATTTTTGTAATAGTTACTGCGTTTCATTATTCTTGTAGGCACGTCCACTTCTGAATATTTACATATCATTTTTATTGCTTCTTTTACTTCATCATAAGTTTTGTCTTTTTTGAACGAAAAATAGCCAATAACTAATGTACTCCAAGACATTATTTATCACCCTTTTCTTTATTCATAGTATATTTTGTCTCCCTTTTTTTCGACAGGGACTAGGTCTTTTGGCAATTTTCCGTCTAACATGAAATTTAATGCTTCTTCTTCTGTTGTGGCAAGAATGAAGTTACAGTAAGGGCATGCAAAAGCAACTATTTTATCCGGTTCTGCATCTTCGGTATCTCTTGGGGATATAATAAGTTCTCCATCTTTAACATATGCTTTATGATATAAATATAGTTGTTCAACTGCTATTAAATATTCTAGCTCTTTTTTACAAAAAGGACATACTGGCATTATTACCACCTATTCTTTTCCCTGTCCTGCATATGATACCTTTCATAATCAGCAAGGACTTCTTCGGCTTTTCTGTTAAGGGTTTCAATTTCCTGCTGCCTCGAATCACTCCATGACTTATACTGCAATTCCATAAGTTGTTTGATTTCATTGATATATGAATCAGCCAAATCCAAAAGGTATTTATACTTGTCTTTATTTCTTGCCATAGTAAAACACCTCTATAAAAAAATAGCTGGGGAAAGATATATATTTAGATGAGCTTTATTACAGGCCCGTCTAATACTATCTTTCCCTTCTCCGATAAATCGAAGATCAGCGGTATCAAATGATCCTTGTCAATCTTGAATTTTTCAATGAGTTCTTTGAACGTTGTCTTTTGCTTGAGCTTTATGTATTCAAATATAAGGTCTTCTTGGGTAATCTCGCCGGACTGCTGTTCTTGTTCCCTGGTCTGTTCAGTCTGTGGTTTTGGTATTTCCTTAACGGGTGTTTGTGTCTGTTCTATTGGTTTTTGCACTGGTTGTGACTCTCCCGGAGATTTTTCCGGTACTTCTTTTTGTATATTCGTTTCATTGCCTACATATCTCACGGGCAACAGCATGCCTGTTACCTCGATCGCATTCTCGCCGCTTCCGAACTTCAAGTCAAAGCTTTTGAATTCAAAGATTTTACCGACCAAATCTGCTTCAGTAAAAGTGTTTGGGTCGAATTTAAGCCCAGACTGTTCAAGCATTTCATTGAATTTACCCCACTTCGAGTTTATTCTGTCGCTGTATGGTATATATATGTATCTTATTGCTCCTTCGTATGATATGGGCTGTATCTCTAATACAAGTGTCTCTCTTGAGCCAGACCCGAAATCCTTGCTCTGTTGCCAGCTCGCATTGATAATCTTGCCAATGAAAGAAATCCCTTCTTGCAAGTTTTGCGTTCCAAACTTGTGTTCTCCTACCATTTTTTCAAACCTCCATATTTTTTGGTATATAACCCTATAACCTGCTCGTATATATATTTTATGCCCTTACCCCCAACAAGTTTATATACTTGTTTTTTGACCTCCTGTTTTATGACACGATTTCGTTTCTTGACTTGGTATCAATTTTACCTGACTCGAGATATTTTGGATTTATGTTTTTTATAACCCTGTATTTTATTGTTGAAAATAGCAATGAATATGCATAACTGAAAGCCAAGTCCATAGGTGAAGGTAAAGTCTCTACCATTAAGTCAACGTCATCGATATAAAATTCTGGATTGCTAAGCAATGTCTCAACATATAAGTCTATGTCTTCTTCTCCTTCTTTATCAAAGGCATATTCTGCTAATGCAATTATTTCTATGTCATCTGCTACTGTTAATACATCAGTAATTGTATCATCAAGTTCATAGTAAAGAACGTTTTTGTCAGCATCTTTATATTTGTTTGTCAAGGTTTGTATAATCAAGTCATATACTTCAGCTGTTTCTTTCGTGTCAATACTTGTTTTCGTGTCAAAACTTGTGGTTGCTTTTCTTGCTTTTGTTTTTGGCATTCTTATCACCTCCTTTTATGCCCTATTTTATGTATTCCCCATAGGTTATAAGCCTATTTGGCATTAGGATTTCCCCAAATTTAACTTTCCCGTCTGAATAAAACGTTATCTTTATGTAGTTAAGCTTTAAACTAGCGTCTGTGATCTGCCAACCAATTGGATATTCTCCATAGTCTTTCACTAGCCTATTATAGACCTTTCTGCTCAATTCCACTTTTATTGGCAGATCATCACTAAATTCATATGTGCCAGAATAATTGATATCCAATATTACTTTTTTCTTATCTATATACATATTGTTCCCCCCTTATAAAAAATAAAAAAAGTTTAAAAGGTTTTATTTGGTGTTTTGCTTAAGTATTTCATTGAGTTGCTCTTGTGATTTATATAGTATATCAAGAATTTTATATATGAAGTCAAGGAAACTATCAAATTCCTCAAGGACATTAAGTGATTCAAAGACAATATGTGATTTTGCAAGGTCAGGCATTATATTTTTGCTTCTATTTTCTTTTTCCTGCTTTTCAATTTCAACGTCAAGGCTATATTTCTTGTAATATGAGAAATCTTTCCATGAAGTATTTGAATGATATAAATATGCAGTTCTATCACTTGTCCAGAAATATACACTGAAAAACAAATCTTTGTCCAGCTTAATGCGGGCATAGTAATTCATAAGAACCGGAAGTATGTATTGGAAATCTTGTGGATATATTTTTTCAATCTCGTCCAATGAAATGCTTAACATCCCTGTTTCTTTGCGGTCTATGGAAATGTTGTTTTTTATGACTTCTATGGAATAATTGTATGCCTTGTTATACACAGCATATATGTCATCAGCCCTGAAGTCAGAACTGGTCATGAATACTACTTTCATTTATCCCCACCTTATTACATGAAAGAATGATAAAATCCTCAGAACTTCTTTATAATCGAATAATAGAAGATTTGTCATTGGAGATAATGAAAGATCGTTATCATAGTCCATTGATTCTTTATTTGCAATGAATCGTGTTTTGTCTGGAGATGGTAAAGGTTGTTGCAATAGAACAAATATTTTATTCCAGTTCTTTGATTTGATTAATACAATGCTGGTAGTTATTCCATTCAATAGTATAAATTCAGCTAAATAGCCATATGTTATGTTTGCTGCCAGTGCATCTGCAAAATATTGATCCCTCTCTGGTTTAGAGATTAAGTCATCAAAGTCATCACTATTATTGCTATTCATTTTATCAGTTAAGTTTTTAAAGAAAGATATATCGTTTGATGTTTCAAATGTTCTTAATTGATATTTTAAATACCTGTCAGTGTCAAGTATTGTTGCTTTAAATGTTTGGTCATTTAAGTTTAAAAGTGACTGCAAACCCTTAAAACTATTGCCTGAGCAAGTAAGATATAATTTCTGTATATATTTAAGATAATCATCATAAATACTGATATTAATGTCTTCAATAGTATGATAATCAGGTGTCTCATCATCATCGGTATCCTCCTTTTTTGATCTTTTTATATCGTAGATTACATAGTCTAACAATGCTGGACTATTATTAAGCAGAAAATTAAGTTCATTTGCATGTTCTACTGGGTGCTCTGTATCTTGACTTGCAGCCATTATAGCTAACATTTTTCTATAAGAGCTTAGATATGGATAATGATGAGTAGTAAGTGATATATAACTGAACATCTTGTCCAATGCTTCTAATTTATTTTCTACCCCAAAAATCTTATATAATGGTAGTGGTTGTGAATTCATTATCTCACCTCCCATATTTCTTTCTTTTTTATAGTTCCTTCTTTCGATTTCGATTTTCTATACAGATAATGGAATAACATATGTGCTTGCTCTGTTGCAGTATTACTGTATGCTGAATCAAGGTTAATCAATTTCAGCATATCAGGTATTCCCTTTAGAACATCAACAAATGGCTTACCATTCAAGTCACCCAAGCATACATTGTAATTAAAGTAAATCCTGCCATCATAAATGTTTGGATAATTCACTGTAGTATCTACGTTTGGATGATATGCATTAAAAGAAGCTACACGTGTAATTGTAGTGTCTATTTTTGTTGCTAATAAGTCAACATGGAATATTTGAAATTCTTTTGGTATATCAAAGTATATACCCCTGTATTGTATTCTATTTGCAGTAATCGTATATGGATATATAATTACATCTTTTTCAAAGAACCATCCATTACTTTGTAGATTTTTAATTGCAGATACTGTTGTTGAAATTGCATTTACTGAAATATCTTTGATTTCTTTATCGAGATTTTTTATTCTTTCTGTGTATGCAGCTTTCAATGCTTCAACCTGAACTTTGTATGCTGTCTCTATTTGTCTCCTTATTGAATCTACAATGGATTTTTTACCTTTTCCGTTTATTTTATTTAGTTTCAGTTCATATAAGCCATCATCTGTAATAATTACACCATTATCAAGGAAAGATACATTGAAATCTTCTGGGACTGCTTCACTTTTAAAATGAATGTGATATTCTGGCATCGGTTCTATCCCCAATACCGAATATACGAAGTTCTGTACAGCCCGCCAGTACCTTGTTTTTTCTTCCTGTGACAATGAGGCATATATAGCTGGTATCGATTCAGTCCATCTGTCATACTGAACATATCTTTGTCTTGGCAAAGGCAGGTTAAATCCTGCCCTCAATATCAATCTGTGGTATCTTTGATACGATAGATCAGTATCATAAAAATCAGTTTCTTCAAGAAATATTATATTTCTCGTAGATTTATATATTCCGTTACTCATAGATTGAAAGAGATCATTGAAAGTTCTAGATACACACTCTCCTATGTTATCTGATCGATTGCAGACACGCTGTGCTAGTATTTCTTGGATTTTGGATTTTTCCTCTTCGGTTTCTATCCAAAGACTCCAATTTCCTGAATCATCGTATTTCAGTATCATTGCTTATCACCTTTTTTATTCTATCGATCAATTTTGTTTTGCTTGTGTTGGTATTGCTTCTGTATAATGCTGATAGAATTATGTCATCTTTTGCATAAATATCCCTATATTCATTATAGCCCCTATATCCATTATAGCCGTTATATCCATAGGTTTCAATTGATCCAAAAGTATATTTCTTTTCCTTTATTTTATTTGTGATTAATTCATCCATTTCTGCATTTGTATCTGGGGTCATTGGTATTATAAGAATTCTCTCCTGCGGTATTGTAAAAACTAGTCTCGAGTCATTATTCACTTTAATTAACAAAGTAGCCTCTGTAATTTTTTTGTCTGCAAGCAATAAAGAGCAGTCAAAGTTTTGATTTATGCTATTATAATCGTCTGATGAAAAAGAAGTTATTGATCTTGGATGTTTGTGCATTACTACATTAAATCCTTCTTGCCTTTTTATTGCAAGGTCTTCTTTGTAATCCACAGACGCTGATGATACCTCTTGTTCAGGAATATAAAAATCTGGTGATACTATAAACACTGATTTATACCACATTCCTTTAAATAGGACAGAGAATTCAGTATCGATTTTTTTATCAATATACAATGCTGTTGAATAAGCCCTTGGATCAACTGCAACAATTAAATCGCTGTCTTTTATAACAGCAATTCCTGATTCCCATCCTTTTAAATGGGAGTCGGCTTTATATGTTTCTATCATTATTCATCACCTTTTACTAAGATTTAAAAGCAAATTATAGATTTCATTGATATTAAAAGTGATATTGTCTTTTAAGTTAATATTGTTCAAAATATAATTGACTATTAATGTAGCAATGAACTGCGGAGGAACAACATAAGACGGAACAGTTCTGTATCTTACAGGCTCATCCCCCCATATTTCTTTTGCCTTTGGAGAAAACATCATCGTAATATTCAGTCCATCATAGCCTCCTGTAACCGGAGTTTCTGGTAATCCTACAACAGGTTCAAGTGTATCTCTGCAATCAATTATTACTGAATCCTTGATCATATTCTTTTCCTCCCTGTTTAGTCTTTCCACTGCCTTTGGTAGCGGAATAACATTCACATCATCACGCCTCTCAAGCACAAGCTCCATAAGAGCCTGCACTTTGTGCTTGCCTACTTGCGATAACTTAAATGGCGTCCTATTCAGGTTTGATGCCTCAATTTTGTCAGGGTCTACAAGCACAATATTTTTGACCCCAACTAAAGCCATGTCTAACGCCACCCAACTTCCCACCCCACCTACTCCTATTACAGATACGGAAGGAGGAATATTAAGTGGCAATTCCTTTTGCCTATCGTATATCACTTCGGCTGTTTCCAAGACTTTTCACCTCCTT
>Ga0209012_1003867_pt1 | contig 10732 bp, 15 predicted proteins | sample RS3BMetagenome_FD_184735 | JGI IMG/M metagenome (GOLD analysis project Ga0209012, IMG submission 184735) | Ferric oxide microbial mat and aquatic microbial communities from Rainbow Spring, Yellowstone National Park, USA - RS3B (SPAdes) (version 3) ...
GATGCGCCCGCCAGACGGCGCTGCTATGTAGCTTCCTTCGTTCGAGTTTCTCAGGCCCCATCGTCTAGCGGTTAGGACACCGGCCTCTCACGTCGGTAACACGGGTTCAATTCCCGTTGGGGTCGCCGCATAAGCATTCAAGATCGCAAGAGAAGTAAGGGTTGTCGAGCGTCAGCCTGCCGCCGTTGCCGTCGCGTTGCCGTTGGCGGGCGCTGTCCGCTTGGACTCCAGCGCCCTGATGTGGGCGGCACCTGCCGCGGGCGACAGGTGGGAGTAGCGCATCGTCATGCCGATCGTGCTGTGCCCCATCCACTGCTGCACTTGGGGCAGCGGCACCCCCGCCATCACGAGTTGGCTCGCGAACGAGTGTCGCAAGTCATGCCAGCGGATCTCGCGCAGACCCGCTCGCCTCGCCGTTCCCCACAGGCGCTCGTGTAGCTGCCACTTCGAGTACGGTCGCCCATCCTCGTTGCAGAACACGAGCGGACCGCGCAGGTGCTTGATCGCCTTGAGGGCGGCTTCGAGGTCCGCCGTCATGGGGACCCTGCGCTCCTTCCCGCTCTTCGTTGGGCCCACGACGCCGAGGGCAGACGAGCGGCGGATGATGATCTGGCGGTTGTGCCAGTCGATGTCCCCCCACTCGAATGCGATCTGCTCCCCTGCCCTTGCGCCCGTGTGCAACGGGAACATGAGCAGTGCGCGCTCCTCGGCGTTGCGCGCCTTGCTGAGGAGTAGCTCGCTTTCCTCGCGCGTGTAGAAGTCCCACCTCGCCTCGGGCACCTTGATCTTCGGGAACTTGGGGAGCTTGTCGATCAACTCCCATTCGAGCGCCGTCCCGAGGATCGTGCGCAGGGTGCCGCCGATGTTCTTGCGCGTCTTCTCGGAGAGGCCCCGCTTCTTGAGGTCGGCGTAGAAGCGGGACACCTGCTCCTTTCCGATCGCATCGAGGCGGACCTTGCCGAAGAAGGGCTTCAAGTAGAGGCGCAGGTGGCTTTCCTTCTCCACGATGGTCGAGTTCCTGTTGCCCACCTCCGCCGGGTACACGCTCCACCAACGCTGATCTACGAACTCCTCGAACGTCAGCACCTCCCTCTGCTTCGGGGACGGGTTCAGCAGTTCCGCGCGGACCTGGCGCTCGTACTCCTCTGCTCCGCGCCTGGTCTGAACGGGCGAGACCTTGCGCACGCGCTCAACTCGCCCGTTTGCATGCTCAAACACAACGTCCACCAGCCAACACTCCGTGACCGCGCCCGTCTTCGGGTCGCGGCGCTTCTGCTTGCGCACGCTCATCGAACACCTCTCGATGAACGCGGGCCTTGACCGTCAGCAAGCCATTGTAGCAGCCGGTCCCTGTGGATGCGCACGGTGCCGCCGATGTGACGTGCGCCGGGGATCTCGCCGCGTCGAATGCTCTCGTAGAGCGTCTTGCGGTTCACGCGCAGCAGGCTCGCTGCCTCCGCCACCGTGAGTACCTCGGGCAGGTCGCGGGCCTGCCTCGCGTCGTTCGTCGTCGTCTGCGGTGTCTCCGCCGCCTCTGGGGTTCTTGGGGGCTCCTGTACGTTGTTCATCTTCGTTCCTCCGTGGGGCGCCTTCGCGCCCCGGTTGAGTTTGCGGGGAACGTGATCTTCTACGGTTCGCCGTCAACCGGCTGGAATTCAGGAAGTTTTCTGCGGCGACGAATGGGTCATGCGGCAGCAGTCGAAGGCTGCCGCAGGCGGACGAGCACTTGCCTCGCACGCTCGCGGTGGTGCGGGCGCAGATGCAAGGTGCCGCCAGGCCAGCGAAGGTGGAGGCCCCATCGATCGATCCAGCCCAAGGCGCTGCGCCGGATGGTGGGGACACGGGCGACGTCCACGAGGAGCCCTATAGGAACGGCGACGTCGAACGCGTCGCACACGAACCGCACCTCATCCGATCGGCGCGTGAGGACCGAAGCGAGGAGCACCGCCATGTCGAGCCGCGCCCGCTGCCCTTCCCACTTGGCGCTCGCCGCCAGGATATCCGCCGCTTGCTGTGCTGCACGCGCGCGATCTTCCTCCTCGCGCTTGCGCACGATGATCTCCATGTGGGCGATGATCTCCAAGAAGCGGGTAGCCAGGAGCAGATCGTCTTGAACCGCCTCGGTCGCTTGCAGCAGGACTTCTGCCGGCACCCTGAAGGCCATGGCCATGATCGCCAGGTTGTTGATCACGTGCGACCTGATGTCGCCGGCACGATCCTCCGCGCACTTGGTCAGAATGAAGCGGCGGAACTCTCGCAAGGTCTTCATGGTGTGGGCTCTTCTTCGTTGCACGACGATGGAATGGAGGTCGGGGGCGGTCGGCCTCATGGCCGACCGCCCCCGCCTACGTGCTATTCGGCGTCCGCTGCGGACGGCACGCGGACCATGGCGTGAACGGCGGCGAGCGTGAACGGCTTGCCCGTGCGTCCCATCAAACCTCGCGATGTAGCCTCCTGCTGCACGCGACGCATGGTGAGCCCGGAGGCGCGGAGAGCCCGCACGGCGGAGAGGGTCGCCATCTCTTCCGGGTGTGGCACTAACGTCTTCCCATCAGGCCCCACCCGCCATCCGTACGGCGCCACGCCGGTCAGTTCACGGCGGCGCTTCTTGACCGCGAGCGCCGCCTTGATGCGGGCGCGGATCATGGCCTTCTCGAACCTGGCCACAGCGAACAGAATGCCCCTCACAAGCTCCGCCGTGGGATCGTCTCCGCCCCCAGCACCGTCACTGCACGCCAGGGATGCGCCCGACTTCCGTAGCTCACTCTCTGCAAGAGCGGCGGTCAGGGGGTCACGGGAGAAGCGGTCGAGCCGCTGGACCACCAGTCGCCCCGCCCCGTGCGCGGCGACGGCGCCCAGGGCCTCCAACAGGACCGGGCGCTTGTCGAGCGGGGCGCCTCCCGTCACCTCCTCCACGTACCACGCGGCGACCTGCACCGCGTTGGCCTTGGCCCACCTTTCGATACTGTCGCGCTGCGCCTCCGCTCCAAGTGCCTGCTTCTCGGTATCCGTACTGACCCGAAGGTAGGCAATGGCAATGTTGGGGTTGGCCCGCCGACGCGACCTACCAGAATGCAATCGGCTCACACCAGGAATATGGCCATTCCCGTTCTACGTGCACTTGTTTATCGAACAATCGATGTCGTTTCGTGCGAGACAAACCTACTGTGTAGCTGGGCTCTTTCCAAGAAAAGCACGCGACCCGGCTTGCTCCGTGCTCCCCTGCAACCGTGCCGCCACATTCCCGCTATCAGGCACGGTTCCTATGACACCGCCCCGGGCGAGCCGAGGTCCCGTGGCAACGACAGGCACGGCACGCAGGAATTGCTACATCGCAGGCTGTAGCCCCCCCCCGCCACTCCAATGTTTGCCAATAGACGTGGCGATCGTCGCGGAATTCCAATCGCACATCTTCGCGGCATCTTATGGCACTATAAATGTTACTTTCTACCGTCCGCAGCCCGCAGAGCACGCCTTGAACGCATCAACACAGGGCTCGTAGTTGCCGCATCCCACTTGGTCCGGCGGATTATGAAGGACGCAGTTGTTGTAGCAAGTCTTCTGCTGATCGTAGCAACGGCTCAAGCATTGCTGCCGTGAAGGTTGCGAGGGCTCCGTTCGCGCGCCATCACTAACGACGGGCGTACCGTCCCCGCTCGGCGTCGAACAAGCGTTGGTACATGCCTCCAACTCATCGGGACGCATGTCTCCTCCCCTGAATTTCTCAAAACACCGTCCAACACACGGCGTACACTGTTCCGGGGCGATGCCCAAACTGGTGCACAACTGCACCCCATTCCCGGCAATGCCCGTGCTGCGGCGCTGGGCCTCGGCGGCGCGTGCATAGGCTCGGGCGGTGTCCTCGCGCTGCTTCCATCGGGTGTACGCAGGTAACGACGTCAGAGAGAGGGCAACGTGCGCGTTGGTGTCGCGCAGGACCAGCTCCCCCTTTCCGCTCTCAAGGTTCTCGGGCAGCCAGTAGATGGGCCCGAAGTGCACGTGTCCGCTGGCGTCGGTCGTTCCGTCAAGCTGCTGACCACCGAGGACCAGGCGTACGGCGGTGTTCCCAACAGGTGCCGGGCAGGCGTGCCACTCGGAAGGGATCTCGATCGTCTCGGTGGTGTCGCGCGCGCGGAGCACGTTGTAGACGAAGGCTGCGCCAAACAGAGCGCCGATACCGATCAACGAGCCTCCGACCAATTGCGTCTGCGATTTCTGATCCGTGGTGCATGGCTGCGCTGTCGGGCTGGGGTTTGCAGCGCTGGCAGCGGGTGTAGTGGTGCACGACGCGGTCAACGCATATACGCCATAACCGCCCAACGCTGCGAAACCGAGGGCATTGAGGGCCTGCTCGTAGAAGTAGGCATGGCGGTGCGTCTCGATCTCCTGCTGCATCGGCTTGCGGTCGCGGCATTCGTTCGGGTGAGCGAGCGTAATGTCCAGGCCATTCCCCACCTGCTCGGGCAGCGCTTGAAGTTCGCTGCTCTCGCGATGCTCTTCGGTCACGTCGGGCGCACCATGAGGAGGTCCCCTTGCAATAACGGGCTCGGGCTGAAGTATGCAGCCCGTTAGTGCGCCGATGGCGATCACCCACATCGCCATCGGCGCACTCTCGCTGATGCGAGCCGATGTCACGACGGCGACGAAGCCTCGTTTACCAGGTTGGCAAGCCTGGTGCTCCCGATGCCTCTGGCTATTGCTTTTGTCCATAGGCAATGGATGTCATGGCGTTGCGGCTTGATGTGTTGCTCACTACAAGCACGACCTCGACATTCGTGGTCGGCATGTAGCGCACGTCGCACGAGTCAGCACTCCAAGAGCCAAGGGATGGATTGTCGGGGCTCACGGTAGGAAGGTTGGGCGTACCATCGGGCTCCCTGCCGAGCACTCTCTTCAGGAGGCAATATACGCGCTCCTGACTGCTACCGACGAACACGGCACCGTGATTGGCTTGCAAGTTGGCGCTTACGTAGTTCACCGAGTCGCCCGCCAAGGTTCCTGTCCACTGTTTACGCCACAACCATCCGTCTCCCGCCACCGCCGCACTGGCCATGGTAATGCCCGTGAGCACTGCCAATACACCCGTGCCTTTGAATAGTCGATGATACATGGCACCGTCCTCGCAGCTAGTGAAGTACCCAGCCTTTGACCAGGGTGGCGGCGCCAACCGCCGCGCAGATTGACACGATGACCGCAACGACAACGTTGAGCGTCTTCATGCCGTCGTACCTCCTCGGTGCGAGTACCGCCGTCTTACGGGTGGTAGTGCGACCAGCAGCATATGCGGTTGCCGTGTCCATCATGGGTATCCGTTGGCGGGTTCTCAAGGTTCTCATGCGTCACCTCGCAGTAGAACTTCTTGTTGCCGCACTTGTCATCCGGCGCTTGAACGCAGTGCTGCACGAACTCGCCAGCATGGGCCTCCGCCCCGGCTTGTAGATATGGAGCGCGGGGCGTTGGGGCGACCAGCACACCCACCACTCCCACGACGGCGATTATCAGTGCTGATCGATACATGATCGCTCCTCCTTCACCTGCTTATGGCGCCATCCCTTGGCAGCGTGCCGTGCACGCATTCGCCGATGCCTGGCAGTTTTGCTTGCACCCCATGTTGCTCATGGCATCCAGGCGCAGCCCGTTGCAATTACTTACGCATCGTTGAGCCTCGGTTACGCAGTCGCTCATGCAGGCTTGCCCTGGATGAGCGGCACGGTTCCGCTCGGCGACCAGTTGGCGCCCGCCCTCGCAGGCTTCTCGCTGTCGCTCGTCCTCCGCCTTGGCGTCCTCGGACACGGGCTCGCAGTCTGTAGCGCTTCGCGCCTTGCAGACATCGGTCATGACATCCTGCATCGTTACGCCGTGGCCCGCGTACATCTTTCGCGCCCATCCGTCGCGGCACGCAGGCTGGCACTCCGGCTTCACCTCGCCCCGGTAAGGCGTGTACATCGTGATGGTAGACACGTACTCCCGTCCGGGCGGGCAGCTTGTCAGGCAGCTCCACACGTTCGTGAACTCGCGCCCCTGGAGGCCGACGACTGCGGGCTGCGTCCCAGCCTCGCAGACTGAGGCCGGAGGGCGATCCTCCTGCACGTACCTCCCAGGCCCGCCGCACGCCGCGACGAACAGTCCCACGCATCCCGCCACGGGCAATGCGCCATGTCGAATGTGCCTCATCACGATCGATACCCTCCCATCAGCCTCGTGGGGCGCGCAAAAAGCCGTACCTTCCACGGTACGAAGGGAGCCACAAGCAAGTCAAGACATGACTTGTGTAGGACATGACTTACCTCGCGTAGCTGGGGGGCGTGCCGGTTCGTCGGTCAGCGCCCGACCGTTCTCACGGACGTTCGGAGGTCTGGACTCGCCCTCCGATCAAGAGGGCGATCGAACGGGCCAGGCGGCGTCTGGGGCTGCGTTTGCGGGTCATACGGGAGGCGAAGGGCCTGACGCAGGAGAAGGCCGCCGAAATAGCAGCCATCCACCCCAAACACCTCGGCGTCATCGAGGGCGGGAAGGCAAACGCTACGTTCGGTACGCTCGTCGCCCTTGCGTTCGCGTACGAGGTGTCTCTCGTCGCATTCTTCGAGGGCTCCCCCACCGTACGGTGAGACGTGGGCGGTGCTCACGGGCCTCTCTCGTCCAGCGTGGGCCGCCGACGATGTTCCCACCGCAGCCTGCGCCTCGCGCGCTTCCACTCGGAACGAAGATGGTGAAGGAGTGCGCGGTCGGACCATGCAAACAATCGCACGTCGTCCTCGTGCGGATCACCAGGCACGTCCCGTGCGTCGTTCTCAGGGCACCAGGCTAGACGGGGGTCGATTACTCCTCGCACCGCGCGGTCGAGTAGCTGTAGACGCGCCACGAGCACCACGAGCATCGCTGAGATGCCGTGGGGCAGATCATCCACCCCGATGCCGTGGTTGTCGATCCAGACTTGTGTAAGGCGCAGGGCCCCGCGAAGGACATCCATCGTCAGGTGCAGCTCGTTTGACAGGCTCACCGTCTTCGCCGCCGCCCGCTTTGCCATCACCTTCTCCTATGGAGAATGGCCAACATGGGTATGGCGTGAGCCGTGTCAAGAGGCAAGAGTCAACGATCGCGCCTACTATCCCTCGTACGCCTTGGTCAACTCGTCGATGATCTCCCTGGCGCGGGCGAGCGTTATGCCCTGCAAGGCTCGGCGAAACTCCGCCTCCCCCATGGTAATGCTCGACTTCCTACCCCGCCTCTTCACGCCCTTCTTTGCTTTGTCCTTGCTGCGCACGGTGGAGACGTAGCTCGCCTTGAAGTGTAGGCCATGCTTCTTTCCCTCCTCCGCGAGGGCCCTGGGCGAGAGATTGGGATGCTCTCGGATGAACTGGCTAACGTTGTCAGGGCTGTCTGCGGCTTTCTTTCCGCCCTTGCCCTTCTTGCTCGGCGGCGGATTGCTCCCCTTCAACGAAGCAGCGCTGGCACGATCTTCCGGCATGGTCATTCTCCTCGTGCGGTCGCGGGAAGCACGGTGCTCCGCGACCGACAGCCACAACTTATAGCATTGGTCCCGAGTGTGGTAGGGGTGATGGCTCGTGGGTAGCCCACGCGCCGCCGCATTCGCGTACCTCACACGTGGTAGCTACACCAGTGGCCTTGTGCTACCACTTGCCGCTACCTCCGCCTGACGCGAGGTGGCCTGTTTCGGCGCCAAAGTAGCGGGTAGCGGAAGAAACCTCGGGGAAGGTCGGCACCACATACAACCCTCTCCTATCCGTTTTCGTATCGCGAGGTGTTGGCGCCCGATCTCGCAGCTACTGCCGCTACTATGGGCTCGTCTCGCTCGCTTGTGGCGAAAGCGTGGGGTGCGGAAGCCCATCAGCCGCCGCACCCGCCCCCGCTACCAGAACGAAGAGCGCCCGTTGGCCTCGGGAGAGCCAACGGGCGCGATATATCATGTCTGACTGCCGTTCCTACTATACCACATCCGTATCCATTGCGGGAGGACGCAGGTACCCCTTGGCGCCCTTGTGCTGTCCGGAGGTAATCTGCGTTTTCTTCCAACCCAAAGCCTGCATCGCTGACGCCAACGCTTTAGGATGCACCTTTTCCTTGTAGGGGGCGAGGACTTCGTTGAGCAAGCGGTAGGTAGTAATAGTCTGCTCACCTCGGCAGCGATCTTCGAGCGCCACCTGTAGGAAGGTCTGCAACGGATTTTCTTCCAGGAACTGGCGGTTCGACTGGTCGAGCATCTCACGCTCTTCGTCGGTGAGCGTCCAGTCCTCGGCGCCCTTCGCCACCCTGTAGGCTGCCAAAGCTTCTGCCCACAGTTGCTCCCTGATCGCAAGGAACAACTCCTTGTCGATCTTCTCCCCGGCAGGAACGCACCAGAACCTACGGTTGCCGGTGGGATCGGTGAGGAAGGTTTCCTCGTTGGTCGAGCCGCCGAAGACGTGCATGCGTGCCACGGTGATCGCCTTCTGCTTGTACTTCGGCTGGTATGTATCGTGGGTTTCCGTGAGGTATTGCTTCATGGCGTTCAGTTCATTGCGGCGGATGGAGTTCAGTTCGCCCAACTCGATGATGAACTTGCCGGCGCAGACCGCTGCTGCCTCTTTCTTGTTGCCGATGTTCAACTCCTCGCCCGAGTAATATTCAGGACGGGGATTGAGGTTGCGAAAGAGCCAACTCTTACCTATGCCCTGATTGCCGTAGAAGATGAGGCTCCCTTCCACATAGCATCCGGGGGCGAGTGCCCTCGCGACGGCGCTGATCAGCCACTTCCTTCCAAGGACGCGAATAATCGGGATGTCAGGACAGCCGCACACTTCGACCAGCCAGCGATCCAGATAGCCATGACCGTGCGCCTGTGGAAGTGCATCGAACCATTCTTGCAGTGGGTTGAACTTGTTGGCGTGTGCAACAAGCTCCATTACGCGCTGCACGTCAGTTCGATGGACGCGGGCTCCGTCCAGGAATTGGATCATGCGCATCCAGGTTGCATCGATCTCCAAGTCGGTCAGCGGCTGCCCATTGAGTAGCTCGGTCTGCTCGAACGCAGAGAAGGAAAGCTTCAAGTCTTTCCAGTTCTCGATGATGATGCGGTAGTTGAAGGCATTCGGCTTGATGAGAACCGTGCCGGTGGACTTGTTGATGGTCAGGAGGAGGCGATGATCGTGGAAGCCGTACTTCTTGATACATCGGTCCTTGACCGAGGGCATGGTGTCCGAGGACACGAGGGTCATGTGGTGCGCCTGTTCCGCCTGCACCAGGGCGGTGGTACTTGGGGCGCTCATTGGTCGTCCTCCGCTTCTGCTGCCGTCTCCTGGCAGGTCCTGTTGAGGTGCTTATCGTAGAAGATTGCGAGGTCTTTCAAGCCTCGACGGAAGACCTCTCGATACATGCTCCCAGCGTCCGAGCCTGGCACCCGGTGCAGAAGGTGTTGAAATGCCTGGAATTGCTCTTCACTGACGCGGAAGGACACGGCATGGGTTCCATGCGGTTGTAGGTTCTTGATATTCTCTGACATTGTATTCTCCTTGCCACTGCCCATTGCGCGGTGTGGCTATGACATCTATAACACCGCGATTGCGAATGTTGCCGATGACAGGGCGGTAGGAAAAACAATTGTTTTGGATAGCCGAAGGGCTCGGGACTGTAGCAGCCCGAGCCCGCATGAAGAATATTGGAGCAATGTCGGCGAACCACTCCTCCATGGAAGATGCGAGCCTATACGCATGCCTGGCATGCGTTATGGCTTGGTAGCGCATCGAGGGAATGGCATGTCATCCATCCTTCCAAAGGTCATTCGGCTACGCCTCCTTTGATGTCGAGCGGACCTTTCCCGCGTCAACTGCGAGCCCGGCTGCTCGGTACCGGTAGATCAGGCGGCGTCCGTTGCCGTCAGGTTGCCGTGAACGTGCAGCCCAGCACCAAATTCTCGGAAACGAGGCGGGACCCAACGGGACGACCAAATGCGAGCAATTCCGAGCGACTGACGGTCAAGTCCGCGTCCTTGTTGAGGTCTGCGTGATCGTCGGAACCGTGGTTCAATTCCCGTTGGGGTCGCCCCTGTTGGAGCACGCAAGCGTGCTCTGCACCGTGCCAACGGTCATCTGTCTTTCCTGTACTCGTCCGCCGGCTTGGGCGCGGGTGGGCGCGCGCTGGGTCGGCGCCGACGGACTCGTACAGGAAAGAGCAATTCCCGTTGGGGTCGCGAAACATCCCGTTGGGGTTTCCCCGGCGGACCCGTTGGGGCTGCCCCTCCCCCGCCCCCTTCCAGCGCGGCGGGCGACCTGATCGCGGACGTCGCGCGGGCGCTCCGGCTCGCGGCTGAGGGCCAGCGTTGGGACATCGTGGCGCAGCTCGCGGCGCTGCTCGGGGGCGGACGATGAGCGCCGACTTCGAGATCCACCAGGCCGAGGCAGCGGAGCAAACCAGCATCGCCGCGTGGGACGCGATCGCGGCCGGGATGAATCGAGGCTGCGCACGTCGCCGAGGCGAGCCGGCCGGCGCGAGCGTTACCTACACGTCCATGACTCGGAATCCCGGCCCTGGGCGCCCGCGATTCTCTGGCGTCATCGATGAGGTGAGCGCTCGACGTTTCCTGGCTCGTGGCGTCTTCTTGTTTCTCTCGTACGGCGTCGTCGTCGCCATGGCCGGCGCGAGCGGCTGCGGGAGCGGCGAGGCCGATACCGGCTCCCCGGGCCAGGACGCGAGCGCCGGTGACGACGCGCCCGACACCTCGCAGCTCCCGCTCCCC
>Ga0209012_1003871_pt1 | contig 10717 bp, 10 predicted proteins | sample RS3BMetagenome_FD_184735 | JGI IMG/M metagenome (GOLD analysis project Ga0209012, IMG submission 184735) | Ferric oxide microbial mat and aquatic microbial communities from Rainbow Spring, Yellowstone National Park, USA - RS3B (SPAdes) (version 3) ...
GTAAGAGCGGGTAGTGCCCTCGGCCCGATCAGCGCCGAGTCGAAGGTGGCGCAGGTAGGTGTCAGCGGACGGGACTGGCCGCCAGTCGTCGTCGACCACCGTCCAGTAGGCCAGCGTGTCGGTCAGCACGACACGCAAGGCCTGCACGGAACTTCCCCATGTGACTCACAGTTCTGCACGTGGCGCACGGTATCCATAGGGTGTGACACCAACCCCGCAAAAGGCCCCTGCCCGCGACACTCCCGCACGGATCTGACACTCCAGAAAAGTGGCCCTTGCGCCAGGAGACCTCGTCGACGCCGGCCACGAACAGCCTGCCGAAGCGCCTGGGGTCGAGACCGGTCGCCATCACCCGGCAGATGATCCGCCCGACGGTGTCCCAGTCGATGCGCACCAGCCGGCACAGCGCCGTCTTGTCCATGGTGGTCGCCAGCCACCCCACCAGGTCCTCGAAGTCACCGGTGAACCGGGACCCCGCTCGGGCGAACGGCACCCCCTGCGTTCGCACCCCATGACAAGGACAGCGAAGCCGTCGCAGGACCGCCCGGACCTCGAGGCGCCAGCACCCAAGTCAAGATGCCGCCAGGCGGAGGCAACCAGGCGGGCGTCATAGCGAAACCGGGTGATGAATCCGCACTCAGGGCAGCACAACCTCCCGCTGCGCAACTTGACGGTCACGACCACCCTGGCCGCCTCGAAGACCACGACGCTGACAGTCACCCCAGGCAGGTCCATCAAGCGCTTGAACACAGTAGTGACGCGCACGGGATCGGTCCCCTCGGCTCGGTTGGTGTAAGCGACCCCGAACCTATAGACCACCCGTGCGCGTCACGCGGATGGCAGGTCGAGGGAGGCAGCCGACCATCCCGACCGCAGGTCGCGAAATGGGCACAGATCAGCCGCCCATTCCACCCGCCCCTAAACCGTTGCCCTGCAAGGAGAACTACCAGGTCATACCGGCATGGTCACCCACATTCGTGCCGGAAGACCCCGATTTGGCCTCGAAGGTGATGCCCGACCATGTGCGCGTGTTCATCCGGGTCGGCTCGACGGACTCCCCTGGCGAAGTTGCACGAGCATTCAAGGGCCGGACTGCTCGGGTCCTACGCCAAGAGTTCGGGTGGCTCCGCAAGGGTCCGGCACTTTGGTCGAAGTCGTTCTTTGCTGCCTCGGTCGGGTACGTGTCCGAAGCGACCGTGCGCCGGCACATCGAGCACCAGTGGGACGAGGAGGCATGAGGCGGGCCTACAAGTTCCGGCTGCGCCCGACAGCCAAGCAGCACGTAGCTGTCGGGCAGTGCTTGGACGCGCACTGGGAGCTCTACAACGCTGCGCTCCAATAACGCAGGGACGCCTATGAGCGCGTCGTCAAGCGTTCGGCGAACTACTGGTCGCACTCCCGGCGGAAGGGGCCGATTGTCTTTGCCTCCCAGTCGGCCCAGTTGCCCGAGATCAGGGCCTTCCGACCCGAGATCGCCCGCTGGGGCGCAGGGTCGGAGCAGGCTGCGCTGCGGCGGCTGAACAAGGCATTCGAGGCCTTCTTCGGGCGGGTCAAGGCTGGCGAAGAACCTGGCTATCCCCGGTTCAAGCCTGCCTATCGCTTCGATTGTGTCGAGTGGCCGAGCCGTGGGGATGCCTGCACGTGGCAACCCGAGGCATCCCGGGTCTACCTCCAAGGTGTCGGCCACGTGAAGCCCAGCGTGCACCGGCGGGTAGAGGGGAAGCTCAAGACCATCTCCGTCAAGCGGGAGGCCAAGCGCTGGTTCTTGGTCCTCTCGTGCGACGAGGTACCGGAAAAGCTGTTGCTTTCTACTGGTTCGGCGCTCGGCATTGACGTCGGCATCGCCAGTTTCCTCACGACCTCGGTCGCCCAGCACATTGCCAATCCCCGCCACGGCCCGAGGATGGCCGCCAGGCTGGCTACCGCACAACAAGTCCTTGCTCGCCAGAAGCGAGGCTCGAAGAACCGGGGCGCGGCCCGCCAGGTCGTGGCCGCCAAGAGCGGCCTAAACCGATGTACCACCAACGCGGGCTGGGGACAGTTCCTGTCGATCCTCAAGGGCAAAGCGGAAGAAGCTGGCCGGGTAGTGATCGACGTGAATCCCCGGCACACCAGCCAGACGTGCGCGGAGTGTCGGCGCGTCGACCCTGGCAACCGCGTCAGCCAAGCGGTGTTTCGATGCCTGGCGTGCGGTCACCAAGCACATACTGATATCAACGCCGCTCGTAACATTCTCCGGGCTGGACTGGCCCGTCCGGCCGCACTAGCGGCCTGAAAAGGAGCTGGCGGCTTCAGCCGTCAGAGAAGTCACCACGCCCACTATGCCTACAGGTCCGGCGTGCGAGACCTCGACACTTCGCGCAAAGGCCAAGCCTGGGGGTGCCGGCCTGGGGAACGGCTTGGAGATCGTGGTGGTCACCAACGTCGGGCCGACCACCTGATCCGGGCGATCATGCGCTGGGATCCTGTCTGGCATCACGACCGGACTGCCGGCGCAGTCAGCGCCCGTAGTAGTACCGGCATGCAGCGATCCGGATCTCCTCCTCGCTGATCTTGTAGACGAGCCGGTGCTCGTCGGTGATCCGACGGGACCAGTAGCCGTGAAACCCGTGCTTGAGAGCCTCGGGCTTGCCGATCCCCTCGTTGCCGTTGCGTTCGACATCCTTGATGAGCGTGTTGATGCGCTTGAGGACCTTTCGGTCCTGCGCCTGCCACCAGAGGTAGTCCTCCCAGGCGCTCGGGTCCCAGATCAGCTTCACTCGGCAAGGTCGTGCAGGACCCCATCGCCGTGCTCGAGACGGTCGATCGACGCGAGCAACCGCCGGGCGTTCTCCGGGCTCTTCAGGAGATAGGCGGTCTCCTTCAGAGACTCGTAGTCATCGAGCGCCACCATCACCACCGGATCGTGACCTGCTCGGGTGATCACGACCTCTTCGCGGTCGTCGGTGACCGCGTTGAGAGTCTCGGCGTATTTCGCTCGTGACTCGGAGTAGGTCATGGTCTTCATCTCGTACCTCCAATGAACGTACAAGAAAGTGTACTCCAGCATGCCCGAGATCGCAACACCCCCTCGAGCTGCCCGCCACCTGGTCCTGAGCAAGCGAAGCGTCTAGCAGCCGAGCGCTCGACTCGGCATCGACCTGGGTTGATGTCAGGCCTGCTGGTGGCGGAGGTAGGAGACGCTCGCACCCTCACACAGCGCGGCGCGCATGCCCTGTGAGAGGGAACCGGCCATAACCGCTTTTGTCATTGGAGTTGGCAATCGACGCTTGGGCTCAGCGCAGTTGCCCGGTGAGTCCCAGGTGGGATGGTGCGTCGAAGCCGAAAAGTGCCGCCTCTGGTGCTTCTCGGCACTTCCTGAGCTACACTTCTGAGTGGTCGATAGCTGACCTTGACGGCCGGGGACGGGGGGTGGTGGCCACTGCAACGGGAGTGGGAGCCGGAGGACCTGGTGGCCGCCTGGACCCTGGTCGGGCCGGACGATCGAGTACCACCGGGCGCAGGTCCGCGAGGCTCTCGGCTTCCGGGAGGCCACCCGCGCCGACGAGGACTCCCTGACTGCATGGCTGAGCGAGGAGGTGGCACCTGACGAGGTCTCCGAGGACCGGTTGCGAGACGCACTGTTGGCCCGCTGCCGGGCGACGCGCATCGAGCCGCCTGGGCGGGTCGAGCGGATCATCGGAGCGGAGCGCTCTGCGGCCAGCGACCGGTTCTGTGCCACCACCGCCTCCCGGCTCGGTTCCGAAGTGGCGAGCCGTCTCGAGCAGCTCGTGGCCGACGATGGCGACGGGGAGAGGAAGGCGGTCGCGGGGTGCTGGGTGCGGGGTGCGGGGTGAGCTGAAGGCCGATCCTGGTCAGATCAGCCTGGACAGCCTGCTCGCCGAGGTGGACAAGTTGGAGCGCATCCGCTCCCTCGGCATGCCCGCCGGTCTGTTCGCCGGCGCGACCGATCCCGTAGTCGAGGCATGGCGGGCCAGAGCCGCACAGGAGTACCCCTCCGACCTGCGGGAGCGTCCCCGGCCGGTCCGCCTGAGCTCGCTGGCCGCGCTGTGCTGGGCTCGCGCACCGGTGAGATCACCGACGGCCTGGTGGAGCTGCTCGTCGGCATCGTGCACAAGATCGGCACCCGAGCCGAGAACCGGGTCGAGGGCGAGCTATTGGCCGACCTGCGCCGGGTCCGGGGCAAGGAGGACATCTTGTTCCGTCTCGCCGAGGCGGCCGTCGAGCACCCCGACGAGACAGTCCGCGCGGCGCTGTACCCGGTGGTGAGCGAGGCCACCCTGCGCGACCTGGTCAAAGAGGCCGAGGCCAACGAGGCGGTCTTCAAGACCCGGGTGCGTAAGGCACTGCGTTCGTCGTACTCCAGCTACTACCGCCGGATGCTGCCCCGGCTGCTCGGTGCTCTGCAGTTCCGCTCCAACAACAGCGCCCATCGGCCGGTCATCGAGGCCCTGGACCTGCTCGGTCGCTACGCCGAGCGACCGGGTACCGTCCGCTACTACGCCGGGGACGAGACCGTACCTCTGACCGGGGTGGTCCCGGCCGACTGGGAGACAGCGGTGCTCGACGAGCGGAGCCGGGTCGAGCGCATCCCCTACGAGCTGTGTGTGCTGCGCGCCTTGCGCGACGGGTTGCGCCGCCGCGAGATATGGGTGGTGGGAGCCAACCGCTGGCGGGACCCAGAAGCCGAGCTGCCCGCCGACTTCGAGGCCAACCGCGAGGTCCACTACACCGCCCGGCGCCAGCCGCTCGATCCTTCCGCGTTCGTCGACGAGCTCCGCCAGCGGATGCGCACCGCCGTGTCCGGCCTCGACCAGGCGGTCAGCGCGAATGACACCGGCGGGGTGCGCTTTGCCACCCGTCGGGGTGAGCCGTGGATCACCGTGCCCAAACCGGGCAAGCCCCCCGAGCCGGCCAGCCTGGACCGCCTCAAGGACCAGGTGGAGCGGCGGTGGGGCACCATCGACCTGCTCGACTTCTTGAAAGAGGCCGACTTCCTCGCCGACCTGACCGGGGTGTTCACCTCGGTGGCTACCCACGGCCTTTTCATAGTCGGGGGCACAGTGCCGTGACCTGCGACGTTGGGAGTCGATTGGCGCGACCGCCTGCCGCGATGCTACGCGTGGTGGGTGCGAGATGCGTGGTTTGCAGGACTGAGCGTCGCCCCGATCGGGCCTGGGGACGCTGGGCGCTTCGACGCGGAGCTTGACGAGCACCACTGGCTTGGCCATCGGATGGTCGGCGAGACGTTGCGCTACGTCGCCGTGGATGCAGACGGTGAGTGAGTCGCTCTGGTCGGCTTCGCATCGCCTGCGCTGTCGTGTGGGCCTCGGGACCGCTTCATCGGCTGGAGCCAGGAGATCCAGATGCGTAGGCTCCGGTTCGTGGCGTCGAACCAGCGGTCCTGCGTGCTGCCGGCTGGTCGTTGCCAGAACACCGCGTCTGCGGTGATGGGAAGGACGCTTCGGCGACTCTCTACCGACTGGGTGGAGGCCTGGGGCCATCCGGTCCTCTTGGTCGAGACCTTCGTCGACCCGTCCCGTCACATCGGTACCTGTTATGGCGCCTCGTCGTTTCTCTACCTGGGCGTCACCGCAGGCTACGGCCGCCGCTCGGGCCGCTACGTCGCCCACGGCCAGATCAAGCACGTCTACGTCCGGGCACTGCACCGGCGCAGTATCGAGGTGCTCGCAGGGTCCTTCGACCATCCGCTGTTGTCGACGAACCCGAGGAGTTCCATGGCACAGATCGACTTCAACACCGCAGACCTCACGAGCCTGATCGAACGCATCGAGACGATCACCGATCCCCGGGATCCGAGAGGAGTCCGCCACGACTTCGCCTCGACGCTGGTGCTCATCGCCTGTGCGACCCTGGCTGGCCACAAGAGCCTCGTCGCGCTGAGCCAATACTGCGACAGCTCATCCCAGGAGGTCCCCTCACGCCTCGGGGCTCGGATCTCCCCATCCTCGGGGCTGCGGATCCCGCCGAGCTATGCGACGATACGCCGGGCTGGGATGGCAGTCGACGCTGAGGAGTTCGACCTCATCATCAACACCTGGGCGGCAGAGCAGGCAGAGCGCAGATCGCCGACCCCTGTGCGATCCGACGTAGCAGACTCCAAGACCGGCGACGGATCCGACGACACGGTCGACACCAACAACCCGGACGAGGATGACGGCACCAAGCCAGGAGCGAAGCTGGTCGGGGTAGCTGTTGACGGCAAGGCGGTTCGGGGAGCGAAGCGAGCTGACGGCACCCAGGTGCAGCTGCTTAGCGCGCTTCGTCACGACACCGGGATGGTGATCGGCCAGCGCAACGTCGACAACGACAAGACGAACGAGATACTTGCCTTCGCTCCGCTGCTCGAGCCGATCAACCTCGCGGGTCGGGTGGTCACCGCAGACGCGATGCACCTGTTGACTGAACTCAGCTCAAGAGATGTCCAGGTAGATCGCTAGATTTGTGTGTGTGCTGATCCGGCGAGTGTGTTAGACATTCTTGCCATGGGGCCCTCCGAACGCAGTGCAGTCGAACCGACGATGGTCGTGGCGCGTGTCGGCAGGCTCGTCGAGACCGGCGAGCCACTCTGCCCTTACCGCCTCATCGGCCCTGACGGACTCGCGGTGGACGCGGTGTCGGTCTTCTTCGCGGAACTGCTCGCCTCGGGGCGACGACCCGCAACCGTGCGTTCCTACGGGATGGATCTGCTCCGGTGGTTCCGTTTCTGTTGGGCAGCAGGTGTCGCCTGGGACGCTGTGACCCAGCGCGAGGCCCGCGAGTTCTCCCTCCTCCTCGAGGTCGCACCCAAGCCGGTCCGTCCGCACTGGCGCCACCAAGACGAGGCCGCTGCCTCGATGCCTGCGGCGGGCGGTCAGTACTCGCCTGCGGTGCGTGTCCACTCAGAGACCGTGCTGCGCGGCTTCTACGATTTCCACGCCGACGCGGGGAGCGGCCCGGCGAAGAACCCGTTTCCCCTCGACCGCTCCCGTCGCTCGTCCCGGGCCAACGCGCACCACAACCCGATGGACCCCTACCGAAACGCTCGCTCGGGCCGCTACCGCCCGAGTGTCGCGGCCAGGGTGCCACGAGCGATCCCCGACGCAGAGTTCAACGAGATCTTCGCCCGGCTCGCCTCGAACCGCGACCGGGCGCTCGTCTGCTTGTACGTCTCGACCGGGGCGCGTGCCTCAGAGCTCCTGTCGGCGAGACGAAACGGTGTCGATCCGGGGCGCGGAGTGATCACCGTCGTGCGCAAGGGCAGCGGCGCTGCCCAAGAGCTCCCTGCTTCACCGGACGCGTTCGTGTTCCTTCGCCTCTACGAGGTCGAGATGGAAGGCCTTGTCCCAAAGGGCCGCCGAGCTCCGCTGTTCTTCACGCTGCGGCGTCCCTTTCGCCCCCTCACCTATCACGCGGTCCACCGCATGTTTGAGCGGGTGAACGCCGAGGCGGGCACGTCCTCCACCTTGCACAGCCTCCGCCATACTGCTGCCTACCGGATGGCCGAGGATCCTCGGCTACCGCTCAGCGACGTCCAGTACGTCCTCGGCCACGCGCAGCTCACCACCACCCAGCTCTACCTCACGCCCCGCAAGGAAGAGGTCATCCGCCGGGTCCTCGCCCATCACGCCGAGCGGACCGGGCGCGCGCTCGAGCACAAGGTGCCCGACGCCGCGCCCGAGTACCGGCCCGAGACCCTCGACGTCCTGTTCGGCCGGAGCACGCGTTGAGCGCTGGGACCACAGTGGCTGAGACCTTTGAGCCCGAAGCGATCGTGGACCCTGCGCGTGAACCGCCCGCTTGTTCTCCGATGGAGCTGCCCGACCGCTACCTGGCGCGCAGGGTCGGGATGCATTGGCCGACGACCGATCTCGATGCTGATGAGGTGACCGACGTCGTCCTCACGAAGTCGAACGCACCTCACGGCTCGCGTCGATGGACCGATCTCCAGCGCGGGCTCGCGTGGCTGTTGGCCTGGCTTTGCGAGGCGGAAGGGGCGAGCTTCCAAGAGCGCTTCGTCGCAAGTGGCGCACAAGCGGCCGGTGTGGGCTGGCACCTACTGCCGATTCGCTGGCTCGAGCGCCACGGCGAGTATTCGCCGACCCGCCCGGCGCTGATCGAACGAGCCTTTGTAGTAGCGGTCGCGGCCGACGTCGTGCGCCCCAGCTTCGGATGGCTGCTCACCGGCGCAAAACACGACAAGTTCGCGCCACGCATGACCACGATGCGCGATCCGGAGGGTTTCGCCACCCTCGCAGCACGCTGCGAGCACGACCCGGCGATTACCGCTGCCGCGGCGACTGCCGTCCGGCGACGGGTCGCGATGATCCTCGCCGCAAAAGGTGGCGTGATCGCCGACATCACCATCGGCGACTTCCTCGAAGCGATCGAGGCCGAGACCGCCGCCCACGGTGAGACCCACTTCAGCTCTGCGACCTTCAAGATGCTGCGGCAGATGGGGATCTTCGGACCGGGGGTGCCGACGCTCGAGGAGATCCGAAGCAGCGGGCAGCGCTCGGTCAAAGAACTCGTCGGCTCCTACGCGATCGCCTGTGAGGCGGTTCGCGATCTGCTCGTCGACTATCTCAGCGAACGCAGGCCGGCGCTCGACTACTCGACCCTTGCCCGGCTCGCCTATGAGCTCGCCGGATGCTTCTGGTCCGACCTCGAAGCGCACCACCAGGGCATCTGCTCCCTGCGCCTTCCCGCCGAGGTCGCTACCGCCTGGAAGCAGCGTCTTTCAACCAAGGCCGTGACGCGAAAGACGTCGACGGGCGAGAGCGTCACCGTCACCACCGAGCGGCTCGCTGCAATGGAGGTGATGGCGACCGTGCGGGCCTTCTATCTCGACCTCGCGGAGTGGGCGCTCAGCGATCCCGAGCGATGGGGACGATGGGTCGCCCCGTGCCCGATCGGACGACAAGAGCTCTCGCGCAGAAAGTACCTGCGCCGTCGAAAGGCGCGCATGGACGAACGAACCCGCGACCGGCTGCCGATCCTTCCCGTGCTCGTCGAGGTGACGAACCGCTGGAGAAAACACGCGGCTGCGATGCTCGTCGCAGCTCGAACAGTCGAGCCGGGATCGACGTTCAGCGTCGCGGGCGAGAGCTTCGTGCGGTCGGTCCGTCCGACAGCGGACCCCAAGAGCGTGTGGGTGGACGATCCCAGCAGTGGCGAGCACCGCCTCTTGAACCGAGAAGAGGAGCACGCGTTCTGGGCGTGGGCGGTCATCGAGGTCCTCCGCCTCACCGGCGTCCGGGTCGAAGAGCTCTTGGAGCTCAGCCACCACAGCCTCGTCGAGTACCGGCTCCCCTCGACCGGCGAGATCGTCCCGCTCCTGTCGATCGCGCCGTCGAAGACCGACACCGAGCGCCTGCTCGTGGTGAGCCCCGAGCTTGCCGCTGCGCTCGAGGCGATCATCTTGCGGGTGCGTGACGCGAGCGGCACGGTGCCGCTCGTCGCCGCCCGGGACTACCTCGAGCGCGCCTGGACGGCCCCGTCCCCGCTGCTGTTCCAGCGTGTGCATCGCGCGGAGCGCCATGCGATCAGCGTCATCTTCGTCCGCCACCTCCTCGACGAGGCACTCGCCCGCACCGGTCTCATCGACCGCCACGACGGCACGCCGCTCCGCTACGTTCCCCACGACTTCCGGCGTCTCTTCATCACCGACGTGATCAGAGGTGGCCTCCCTCCCCACATCGCCCAGGTCATCGCCGGTCACGAGAACCTCAACGTGACGATGGGTTACAAAGCTGTCTATCCCGACGAGGCGATCCAAGCGCACCTCGCCTTTCTCGCACGCCGCAGGGCGCTCCGGCCATCGGAGGAGTACCGCACGCCGACCGACGAGGAGTGGAGCGAGTTCTTGGGGGCCTTCGAGCGCCGCAAAGTGTCGATCGGGACCTGCGGACGCGCCTTTCAGACGCCGTGCGCCCACGAGCACGCATGCGTTCGGTGCCCGATGCTCTGGCCGGACCCCGCACAACGGGGGCGCCTCGCCGAGGTCCGTGACAACCTCACCGCCCGCATCGAAGAAGCAAAGCGAGAGGGCTGGGTGGGTGAGGTGGAGGGTCTCGAGCTGAGCCTTGCCGGCGCAGCGGACAAACTCGCCCAGATCGACCGGCAGACGAGCACCCAGCCAGTCGAGATGCTCCCAGCAAAGCACGGCCAGACGATGCACGTGTCGTGACATCCATGCGCCGCGTGCACTCCGGTGCGACCACAACCTCGAGAACGAACCCGTGAAGAACATTGCGGCCATATCTGTTGAACCCCTGGACCACCATGAAACGCCGACGCGTAGCCCTGGATCCTCGAGTCGTCGCTCACCTGCCACCCCGTTCGCCCGTCGATGCCGACTCAGCCTGGGTACTCGCTCTGGCGGTGAGCGACCTCGTGCTGCCATCCGCTGCCCTGTGTTCGACATGACCGACTCAATAGCTGGCCTGCTCGCGACAGTAAGTCTCCTTCGCCAGGGACGGGCCTTCATGCCCGATGTCGTGGCCGGTCCACGAGCCCAGGAGCGCTCGTGGACCGAGATCGCCACCCAGCTCGAGGTCGCTCCTGCAGTCGCTCAGCGTCGCTATCGATCCCGGTGACCGACTTCTGACCGTTGCCGGGACGTACGGGGACCGATCACCTCGTGCGCTACGAGGTTGGCGATGGAGCGGTTCTCTCCGAGCCCTTCGTAGTTCAGAGAACACACCCAGAAGAAAGC
>Ga0209012_1003873_pt1 | contig 10713 bp, 11 predicted proteins | sample RS3BMetagenome_FD_184735 | JGI IMG/M metagenome (GOLD analysis project Ga0209012, IMG submission 184735) | Ferric oxide microbial mat and aquatic microbial communities from Rainbow Spring, Yellowstone National Park, USA - RS3B (SPAdes) (version 3) ...
AATGAATGGAGCAGAGAGAAGATCGCGCCCCCGGAGATCAGAGCGACGAAGAACAGCCGCCGCTCCGCTCCGAGGACAGTCAGCGGACGGTTCATGGCCTTGAATACCGGACTCACCCTGCCGTCCACTGGCTTAGACATGGATCACCTCCTCTCTTTCTTTGTTCATGGAAAGAGCCAGGCCATGAAGTTGACTGCGCCGATCGCCATGCCCACGCCGAAGACGATCCCGGCAATGGTCTTCTTGGACTGGCCTTCGCCATAGGCGAACATCAGCCCTCCGACGACGATGGCGACCAGCGACAGCCCGGTCGCAATCGTTCCGGTAAAAGCGGTTCTGAGGACGTTGACTGCGTTGTCCCACGGATCGCTGCCGGTGCTCTGCGCGTAGACCGGCAGGGCAGACAACAGAAACAAGGGGACGGCGAGACGGATTCGAGGGCGGCTGCGCGCCCAGGGGAGGAAAAGGCGCCGCTTGGACGGACGGATGCTCTCCACAGGGTTCTCCTTTGGTGGTTTGCCGTCGAGTGGCCACTCTCGGTGCAACGTGCTGGATGTGAAGGTAGGGCGAGGAGGGGGGCAAAAAAGTGGAAAAACCTTCCACGCGGTGTCCTGCCAGGACACCATGAAATGAAGCGGCTACCCGCAGATCGGAGAGTCAGATTCTCAGATCAACGCAAGAGCGTTATGAGGACTTAGAACGTTGGCCGAAAGCTCAGTTAAGAATTTTTCCCTGTACCTGATGAACTATCCTTAGTTTCATATCATCTCCCGAGGGCAAATGATCGAGCTTGGCCTTTCCCCGGCAGTCGCCGCCCCATGGTTTGTCACGCAACCGCAGCAAGGATTCACCCGGATCAACGTCGCGGCTAATGTGGCCGCGACCTGGGGTATCGTGCTTCGGGACGCCTTCCGACGAGCTTACATTTCCGACCAGAGGCTGCAGAACAGCGCGCTGGCGATGCAACACACCCGAGCTGCCGTACTTGCTGCAAAACTTCCGGACGCCGGTTCCGTGATGTCCGGCGATTTCGGAGAGATTGTCGGTTACATGTATTTGGCTTCCCGCGATCCGTACCAACCGACAATTGGCCCGAAGAGATGGCGCTTGAAACAGGACCGCACGAAGGCAGCGCCCGGTTCAGATGTAGTGCAGTTCATATTGCCGGCGTGGCCAAACGCAGGCGACCAGGATCGGGTGGTCTGCGCCGAGGTAAAGGCTAAAGCCACGCCTGGGCAATTCAGACCGATTGCAAAGGCAATCGAAGGTGCCCAGCTTGACAGCACGAGCCGATTGACCCGGACTCTTATCTGGCTGCGAGAGCGGGCCCTGACCGATGACATCGGAACGGTGTCCATCGCACAGCTCGATCGGTTTATTAATGCAACGGAGTTTCCCGCCTACTCCCGAGAGTTTCATGCAATCGCCGTCATTTGCACGAATCTGGTCGAGCAAGAGATTGCCACTCTCGTCCCCGCTGACATTCCTAATGGCTGCGCAGTGGTTATCATCTCCGTTCCCGAGCTACGGAATACTTACATGTCGGTTTATGAAGGAGCACATGCCTCGGTTGCCGAAGCGTTGCCGAACGCGGGGGGAGCACTATGACCGAGTCCCTAGCCCAGTGGATCTCAAGCGCGGATGCGCTACGGCATATGGAACATTTCAGGATGCCGGAGGTGCCGATCGCTCTCACATTCATTCGAGCACGAGCCGATGACTACTACACCTCACTCGTTGGTGATCTGTTTGATCGAATGCGGGAAAACTCGGCTGAATCGCAAGAATGGGCGAGGCTCGGGAATGCGTTTGCTCAATTCGTTGACGATCCAACGGGTCTTCTTACGAAGACTTCAATCAGCCGACAAGAGGCTGCGCTTTATGCAGCGGCAGCATTTTATTGTGGGGGATACCCGGCATCGGCTTATATTGCGATGACTGCCATGCGCCCAGTGCCTACGGAAGGCATCGTTAGGGCGTGTTTCGACTTGATCGCTCGGCCCGCCGAACCTATTTCCGTCGAGGTTACAAATCTGCTTGACGCTTTGCGTGCCGGCAATTCTGCGTTCTTGGACGAACGAAGCGTTGTCGCACGGGCCGCTGCACTTTTGGCACTTTCGATTGGTCCTGACGAGTGGGTGCCAGCCAGACTTTACGAACAGTTGCTGCGCCGGTTTGCTCTCGTCAATCTACGCGCGGTTTTGCCCGCGCGAGGAGGTGGATTCTGGCAACCCCTGATCGATTCCTTCATTTCCCGCGTGCCGAGCACGTGGGAGTTCTTTCCATCACAGATTCAGGCTGTTCAGGGCGGTCTACTCGCTGATGGGCCGAGCTTTACTCTCCAGATGCCGACCGGAGCGGGCAAGACGACTCTTTGCGAGACATTACTGTTCGATCACCTCCAGCGCCATCCTGATGAAGCAGCGGTTCTGTTAGTCCCTTATAGGTCGTTGGCATCCGAGCTGCGAAAGTCATTAGTGCGGCAGTTAAACGGCATGGGCATCAACTCCAGGTGTGCCTATGGTGGCACGGTGCCCACTGGAGACGAGGTTCGTAATCTTGAAGACACTCGTTTGGTAGTTGCGACACCGGAAGCATTGTCTGGCCTTTTGAGCGCGGATCAGACCTTCGCCGGACGCATCTCACTCGTTATCTGTGATGAGGGGCATCTGCTCGGGGCGCAGTCGCGAGGGATCGGGCTGGAACTCCTCCTCGCTCGACTCAAGAGTCGGGAGACAGGCAGTCCCCGCTTTGTGTTCATCTCTGCGATTGTGCCGAACGTCCAGGAAATCAACGCTTGGCTCGGGGGAACGCAGCAGACCGTAATCAGCAGTGAGTATCGACCAGCCGTTGCGGAGTTTGCAGTTCTTCGAGAAGTACGGGCGAATAACACGAAAAGGGTCGATCTTGAGGTTCATCCCCACCTGCCAGAACCGCCGAAATTTACTGTCGAAGGGTTTCTCAGCAAGAGCGATTTCCGCTATCTCAAGGAGAGTACCGGCAGGATCAACACGTTGAACTTCGACTCCTTCAAGACGCGAGCGGTTGGTGCCGCGCGTAAGGCGTTGCCGATGGGGACTGCGGTCATCTTCGCGATGAATAAGCGTGGCGACCAAGGTGCGATCGGCATTGCAGAGGAGCTTCTGGACCAACTCGCACACGAACTGACATTGCCAGCGCCCCTAGCATTTGGGAACGCAGTGCAGTTGGGAGTCGCCGTTGACTACTTGCGCCGTGAGTTCGGTGACGAATGGGTCGGAACGAGATCCTTGACTGCTGGAGCTGTTCTACACCACGGAGATATACCACAAGAAACTCGCGAAGTTCTGGAAGATGCTTTGCGTAGAAAGCATTCGCAATTCGCAATATGCACCTCCACACTCGCTGAAGGGGTAAACCTTCCGATCAGAACACTGGTGCTCTACTCTGTCCGCCGAAGACTCAGCGGCGGAGGGATCGATCCGATGCTGTCCAGAGACATCAAGAACCTCGTAGGCAGAGCGGGGCGGGCCGGTGCAACAACGAAGGGCTTGGTCATCTGTGCGAACGCCGATGATTGGCCTGCTGTCGAGCGCGTAGCTCTCGACCAACCTGGGGAAAACATGATCGGCGCGTTGCGGACACTCGTAGACGCCGTGCAAAGGCAGTTGGTTCTCCAGAATCACATCCTTACTAATGAAGACCTGGAGGGTAACGAGGCGTTTCACTCTTTAATCGATGGTATCGACTCGACTCTGATTGACCTTGCGGCGGAGGAAATTACCGAGGAGGCTCTTGTTCAGCTTGCTGTCGTTCTTGCAGGACAGACCCTGGCTGCCCAGAATGCTCCCCCGGCATCCGCCGAATTGCTCAGAACTGTTTTCCGTCTGCGGGCAGGTAGGGTGGCCGCAATTCGTGCCGCAGGTCGGATTCCTTGGATCAGAGAGACGGGTGCGAAGATGCGTCTGTTATCCACGGTCGAAAATGACTTGGAGCCTCTATTTGCCCGATGGGAGACGCTTGATAATCCGATCGATGATGAGTTTGTACAGATGATGCTGAACTGGGCGTGGCGGCATGGTGACCTGACCGCTGCCATTCGCCAGTCGTATCGGTTGGCCGACGACGCAAATGTGGATATTGTGCAAGCATCATTCTTCACTGCGGTTCGCAGGTGGCTATTCGGAGATACATACGCCCAAATCGCTACCGCATCTGGGCAAGGGATTGACGACGTACTCGCGATACAGACGGCGGCGATCTCTTTTGGGCTGCAAACCGTCATTGAGCAGGCACTCTCTCTGCTTTCGAAGCTAATCGAATCGCGAGGTGGACAAATCGCACCATCGATCGCTATCTTTTCGGAACTGCTTCGGTTCGGAGTACCCAACCAGACGGCTTCGATGCTTTGCAGCAGCGGAGTACGCCATCGTCGTGCAGCCATACTTCTTGCAGGGTTGGTGGAAATTCAGGGGGCTGTACCTCTTGGGCGAGCATTGATGTTTGCGATAGCAAGCCAAGCATTGCGGAACGATGAAGCTGCATGGCGTGGTCGCCTTGGTTTTCTCGTGTATGCCAATACACTGGCGGACGTCAGTTAAAGAGTTGAGTATTGACAAGTTGACTTAGCGAAAGTTGAGGTTTTCGCGCAGACTGCGCGGAGATGCTCATTCCCACCATGTCAGGCAACAAAATCCGCGGGCGCTGCGCGGGTCAAGGCTGTGAGATCGCGACTCAGGAGGGAGGTCGCCTTGAGGCGCGATGAGCACGCGGGCAAACTCACCTCATGGTGGGAATGAGAACCTGAGAGGATCGCTTCTTTGCGGCGATCCTCTCTTGCACACGCTCCAACCGCGCTGACGCATGATGGAAATACTCTGCATCGAGCTCTATGCCGATGTACCTGCGGCCTGTCAGCATCGCTGCCGCGCAGGAACTGCCGCTGCCTGCGAACGGATCGAGCACCAACTCCCCCGGCAACGTGAAGCTGCGAATCAGAGGGGCTAATGCCTCTACCGGCTTCTGCGTCGGATGCAGCTTGTTGCCGCTATACGGCATATCCATCACATCTGCCAGCGGCTGCTTCGGCAACGGCGGTCTTCCCTTGGCCAAGAGGAACGCCTGCTCGTGCTGATAGCTGAGGAACCGGCTTTTTGAGCTATATGCTTTGCGGAAGACGATGTGCCCGACAGGCAGGAAGCCGGCTTCTTTCCATGCCTCGAAGAAGGCATCCACCTTCGTCCAACCGTAGAACATAACCGCTACGCGATTCTGTTTCAGCACCCGGTATGCTTCCTTCATCGCCGGCTTGAGCCAGTCTGCTTGTACATCGTTCTTGATGCTGCGTCCATCCCGGTCGCGGTAGTTCACCAGATACGGCGGATCGGTAAGGATGAAATCGACACTGTTTGCAGGCATCTCGCGCATGACCTGAATGCAGTCGCCCTGCGTGATGCGATTGATGAATGGATTCTGAACTGTAGCTTGTGCTTGCATGGCCTTGATCTCCTTTGTGGTCCCGGAGTGATCTCTCAGGACACACACCCGGAGGGCGCGAGAGATGGCCGCTCCCAAGACCCAGCGGCGCTTTTTCGGAAGGTTCGGAGAATCTTTTCCTTTGCCGCGCTCTTGGCGGGATCTTGCCGAAAAGATTTTCTGAAAGCCGAAAAAGCAGAGCCGTGCAGTGTCGCCGGGCGCGGCCTGTCATTCTCTCGCGGTGCCTGAGAGAACATGCAGGACAATGGAGATCAATGCAGCATTGCCAGCACACATCAAACTGTATTATCCGCGTACTTACAATTTGGAAGTAAGTGAGCTATCACACGAGCAACAGGGTAGCGGGCATAATCGCGCAGTCGCAGGCATCAACACTGCATAATGGTAGCATTATGAATCCGGGGCTTCGGTGGCCGTATGTTCGGGCGCTTACTTGCCGGCAATGATCCTTTGCGCTCGGTCGAGCGCGGCGAGGGCGACAAAACTGCTGAGGCTGCGGCGTTCTAGCTTTGCCGCCTTCTCCAGCAGTCGACGTTCTTCCTGGGTGTAGTAGGAAAACACTTTCGCTCCAAGTGGGGTCTTGCCGGTGCGCCGGGAAGGAATGTGTTCCTCTTTGGCCACCGGCTCTTATGGTACTACTGCACTACACAATAGAGGTATTATGCGACACATTGTTTTGTACGTTTCGGCGGTTCCAGGGGTGGAGCCGCCTTGCGGCGGTGCCTGATTCACCATTGTTGGGAGCCGGACGCGCAATCTTGCACCCCCAGGAGTCTGTTATGGCAAAGAGCAAAGATAAGGATGTTTTCCCATTGTCGAATCAACCGCACAGAGCGCTTCTGATTGAATTGAAGGGCGAGAGTGCTTTGGAGGACGGAAGCGCGGCGACGGCTTCGACGGAGATGTTCGCGGCGCTCAGCTTGGAGGAAGTGATTGCCTACGCGCGAAACCGTCAGCCGAGTGTCGAGATCATGGGGTTGAAGGTTCTCGGCAAGGTGCAGGTACTGTCCAGTTCGGAGCATCTGGCTTAACACCTAAAATCGCAATCCGCACACATTATTGGGAAGGTGTCCTGTCAGGACACTGAGTGGAAAGTTTTTCCACGTTTTTTGCTTCCGATGCGCTCTACGCTTCTCATCGGGAGCCTGTGGCGCCCGATGGTGGTCTATGGAATTTTCGGTCAAACTCTCATCTGAACCGTTCGTCAATGCGGACCGAGCGGCATTGTTTCTCGATATGCCACGCAAGACCCTTCTCGGCCTCGCTCGGCGAGGAAAGCTTCCAGCCCACGGCATCCCCGGCAAAGGCCAGAAAAAGAACTGGCGCTTTCGCATTTCTGAACTCGATCGCTGGATGCATACAGAGGTAACATGGGTCAGCGACCAGGGCCTTTCATCAGAAAGGAAATTTCTATGAAAAGGCCACGATATCAATTTGGAACGCTCTACACGGAGCCACGCAAGAGCGGCCCCGACGTATGGGTCTACCGCTGGCGTGAAACGAACCAGCAAGGCCGCCGTCAGTTGCGCAAACAGATCCTGGGCACGGTGCGCGAGCTACCAACTCAGGACGATGCGCTCAGGGTGGCGGAGACGTTTCGCCTCGGCATCAATCGACACTTGGCGGAGCAAACTGGGCCGCCACAAACCGTTCGGAAACTCGTCGAGCACTACCGGCTGAAAGAAACCCCGATGGACAATCACGAAGGGAAAAGGAGGTCGACGAAGTTGGGCTATATCAGCAATCTCGAAAACCACATCCTGCCGCGCTGGGGAGATTACCCTCCAGGCCGTGTCACGGCGGTCGAGGTTGAGGAATGGCTCAAGTCACTGAAGCTGGCGCCGGGCAGCCGGGCAAAGGTGCGCAACGTCTTGAGCATGATCTTTCGTCATGGCATTCGCTGGGGTTGGTTGAATCAAAACCCCATCGCAATGGTGAGAGTCAGCTCGAAGCGCCTGCGGCGACCGGACATTCTCACAGCAGAAGAGTTCCAGTCGTTACTGGCGGCGCTCCCAGAGCGGGAACGGCTCATGGGGACGATCTGTGCGACAACCGGGCTACGAATCGGCGAAGCCCTCGGCCTGAAGTGGGAAGACATCGACTTCACCACTCACATGGCAGAGGTCCTTCGTTCCTACTCGGATGGCGCGATTGGTCCGTGCAAGACCGAAATCTCAGAACAACCCGTGCCACTGGACGAGATTGTTCTGGAAGGATTGCGGGCATGGCACCCGGTCTGCGGGTATCCAGAGCCGGGGGACTGGGTCTTCGCCAGTGATCGGACCTTTGGCAAAACTCCGCTTTGGCCGGACAGCCTGCGAACCAAGGTCTTGCAGCCGACGTCTCGCAGAGTCGGCATCGGGAAACGGATCGGCTGGCATACCTTCCGGCGCACCTACAGCTCGTTGCTGGCCGCAACTGGCAATGATGTCAAGGTGGTGCAGGAGCTGATGCGTCACGCCAAGATCAGCACAACGATGGAGGTCTACGCGCAGGCGGGCATGGAAAACAAGCGTGTCGCGCAGCGGAAAGCAGTAGACCTATTGCTGGGCCGGAAGCCGCAGAACGCTTTCGCTGAGGGGGCAGAAATGGAATGTTCCCATACTGTTCCCGCAAACGCACCACTGTTCCCAGAATGTGCGGTCTAAGTTGTTGAATGAATTGGTGGACCTGATCGGGATCGAACCGATGACCTCTTCCATGCCATGGAAGCGCGCTCCCAGCTGCGCCACAGGCCCACTCTTGGGAAGGACTTCATTCATTCTGGCCGAGTGTGCGGGAATAGTCAACGCCGGCGGGAACTTATGTCGTGGCCTGCGGTGTCTAAAGAGACAGAGTGAGCGAGCACTCGGCCGCCGGCGGCGCAGTTGCTTCAGTTCTCCAGGGGCTCTCTGGACCTGGAGTTGTCACATGCTCCCCAAAAGTCGTACTGTAGAGGACACCCGATATGCAGGCGGGCATGATAGTGGGCAATTTAGCCAGCGCGATTGGCATCACGACCGAGGATGCCGCTCTTGTTGCCGAACTCAAAGCCGGCTCGGAAGAGGCGTTTGCGATCTTGATCGCACAATATCATCAGCCTCTTTTTTCCCTTATCGCGCGCAGTCTCAACGATCCTGCCGACGCTGCCGATATTACGCAGGAAGTGTTCCTCAAGGTGTTTCGGAGTATTCGAGGCTTCCAGGGCGAGGCTAGTCTACGGACCTGGATGTACCGGATCGCTTTGCACGAGGCCTCCAACCAGCGGCGTTGGTGGTCGCGCCACAAGAAGCAGGAGGTCACCATCGACTCGCCGAGGGAATACGGCGACGACGAGGACAACTCGGGTCTTTGTCTTGGAGCGACCCTGGCGGACGGTGCGGATTCACCGTTTGAATGCGCGGCGCAGAGCGAGATTCGGGAACGCATCGAAGCAGCCCTGAGGGAACTTCCCGAGGTCTTTCGTACCGTGGTGGTTCTTCGTGAAATTGAAGGGTTTGCCTACGACGAGATAGCGGAGATCCTGAACATCAATCTGGGGACTGTGAAGTCGCGGCTCACCCGTGGCCGATTGGCGTTGCGCACCATCCTTGATAACAAGAGAGGGATTGCATCGCAGGATTCTGCTTCGTACTCTGGCTTGCAGACATCTAATGAGGCGGTGACGCGATGACATCTCAATCCTGCCGAAAGTTTCAATCTCTCTTTTCTCCGTACCTTGACGGCGCTGTGAGCGGGCAGAAGATGCAGGAGATTGCGCGGCACCTGGAAGACTGTTCAAGTTGCGACCGAGAGTTCGCGGCGCTTCGTTCCATGCAGCGTTCTCTTGCGCTGGTAGGGCCTGCGAAGGCACCCGCTGACCTGGGCTTGAAGCTTCGGCTTGCCATCTCGCATGAGCAAGGCAAGGGGATGTCCGAATGGCTCGACAGACTCAGCCTTCGCTGGGAGAACTCGGTTCGGCCGTTTATGGTGCAGGTGTCGGCCGGCTTTGCGGGAGCCGTGGTCCTCGTCGGTGGTATTGCGCTCCTTTTGGGACTGGTTGCTGCACCCGAACCGGTGATGGCAAATGACGAACCACTAGGCGCGATGACCTCTCCCCACTACTTGTATTCGGCTGTGACTCCTCGCCCTGTTATTACAGGTCAGGACTCTCCAATCATCGTCGAGGCGGACGTCAATGCCGATGGCCGCGTCTACGACTACAACATCGTATCCGGGCCTGCCAGTGCCGCTGTCCACAACCAGGTGGTGGATCAGCTTCTGATGAGCGTCTTTGAGCCTGCGAGCGTCTTTGGCGTGCCTGTTCGCGGACGTGTCGTGCTCACCTTCTCCGGTATCTCGGTTCGCGGCTAGATCGACTGCGCTGAGGTAGTTTTTTTGGGGAACTCATATTGAGATGGCACCTTTTAGTTTCAACCAGATGCGGAATTCAATATTTTTGATCCGCGCTAAGTTTGCCACGTCACCCTGCGCTCCCCTAAACTTCACCTGAGCGTTGAACTCTATCGTGTCATGTAAATTTAAATCGAGCTCTTCCTGCCAACTGCCGGGCCTGTGCTTCTGGCTTGCCGGACTCCTCTTCAGCAGCGTTCTGTCCCTCTCCGCCTTTGCCCAGAACGGCTCTTCGAGCAGCAACGACACGACGCCGGGAGCAACGGTCTCTACCGACACTGCCAGCAAACCCGTGCCGCGCATCGTTCAGCCCGAGGCCGGCGGCTCTGCCATTACCCTCGAGACCAGCGAGCCTCTTTTCGATGTCGCAGTGGCGCTGAACGTCTGCGGCTACGACACCGACCTTTCCGGTTCGAGTCCGGTCCGCTTGAAGATTCGCGAGGAACTCAACGGCGAAGTGGCCGCTTCTGCGCCCGCGCGCGCGAGCCGCGATGCTCTCTGCGGTTATATTCGTGACCATACTCTGGCGGATAGCAGCCTGAACCTGGCGCAGTACATCTCGCTGGCGCTCTATCTGTCGCCGCCGCCGGAGCTCACGCCCACCGTCACCGAGACGGAACTGCCTCCCGACTCCACGCAGGTCGTCAATGTGCTTCCCCTGCTTCGAGCGTTTGCGACCGATGTGAATCTTCATCAGATCTGGATCGAGCATCGTCCCGAGTACGAAGCTCTGCTGGCCCGAGTTCACGATCCCATCACAAAGATGATTCTGAACACCAACATCTACTTGAAGATGCCGGTGAGCAGCTACGACGGGCGCCGGTTCCTCGTGCTGCTCGAGCCGATGCTGGCACCCTCGGCAACTAA
>Ga0209012_1003874_pt1 | contig 10708 bp, 7 predicted proteins | sample RS3BMetagenome_FD_184735 | JGI IMG/M metagenome (GOLD analysis project Ga0209012, IMG submission 184735) | Ferric oxide microbial mat and aquatic microbial communities from Rainbow Spring, Yellowstone National Park, USA - RS3B (SPAdes) (version 3) ...
CAAAAAGTATCAGAGACTACTTGAACAAGACTCAAATCGGCATGCATTTCCAGTTCATAGACTCCTTCTGTGATATAGCGGATGAAAAGAACAGGATCTATATCGAAGTCAAGCCTGACCACTTCGCCACTGGGGTGATCCTAAATTAACGTTGGAGTACTTGGTGCAAACGGGTTCTTAGGAAGGAATTTTTGTCGGTATCTTGCTGAAAATAACGTAAGCGTTAAGGGTTTTGTGAGAAAAGGCAGGCCAGAGATAGGTCATAAAGTAGAAACTATTGAATACAGTCCTAATCAGTTTGAGAGGATTTTTGCCGGACTTGATGTATTAATAATAACACTCGGAATAAGCAGACAGAACAGTGAGTTCACCTTTTTTGATGTAAATTATCGAATAGTGTCCAATGCGGTTGATGCGAGTGTCAAAGATGGTGTTAAAAGAGTAATATATGTAAGCGGGCTAGGTGTTGGCCCACACAACACAGAAAGCTATTTCCTCTCCAAATACCTTGCAGAAGAGAAAATAAGAAAATCAGGAATCGAGTATTTCATACTTCGGCCATCATATATAATTGGTTCTGGAGATGAAATGACACCGTATTTAATTAAAAAATTGCTTAATAATGACACAATCACAGTCTACGGAACAGGCAGGTATAGACTTCAGCCTATTTATATCCTTGACGTGTGCAAACTTATCTTGAAGCTAATTTCTGTTGACTTCCCAAGCGCAACTATTGATGTTGTGGGAAATGAAATAATAACATATAGAGACTATATTACGCTCGTGGCTAAAGTAATTGGCAAGAGACCACGACTAGTGTACAGGTCACTTGAAGAAGTAATCCAAGCAGCAATGAGGACAGATAATCCGGAAATTAGTGTAGAAGAACTTGAAGTTCTTGTTAGTGACTTTGTGTCATCTTGTGGGGTTCTTAAAAAGTATTATGAGATAACACCTACGCCTTTGGACTCAGCCGTTAAAAAGACAGTGAAAGATATATTGATGACTCACTGAAAAATGAACATCGTAATAGCTGTCCTGTTGCTCTTTTGGGGGTGTATTTTTTCAATCGCAGGCTTGGGAAACATTTTTGACCTCATAAACAACGTAACACAGCGACATTTTCGATTTTCAACTGGAAATTATGTCCTTGCAGCGAAGGTTGTGTCCAAGTTTACATCTTCCAGACGGATAATAATGACTTTATTTCTAATAATTATATGTCTTGAACTAATAAGTGCCTTTTCCTATGTTTTTGCTTGGTTATTTTACGTCATGGGGCGAAAATCTTTCGTAGCATATGCAACTGTTATAGGGATGATATTCCCTGGCTCACTTACCATAGGTAACGAAGTTTTTGCATACTATGAGAACGAAGAAGAACACATTGTTCTCCTTTTGGCACAATTCGTAACATATGTAGGCTATATTCTTATAGGATAACTGATAATTTTACATTATCGGGACTCCAGATGTTGTTGGGTAGAATCAAATTAAAAGTAAGCAAGCTATAGTTTGTCAGAGATTACCCTTAATCAAGCGAATTTACTTTAGATTCGAACCGATGACATTATGAAATCGTATTTACAGTCCACCTAATGGTTAGATTAGCAATCATTTTCCGCTGACCTATCCTTAAAGTTTAAGAAGTGAAATTTAAAATACCACGCCTATTTAAATCGTACTAACCAGCCCTAAACATTCGAGTATAATGCAACAAGCCGAGGGTAACTTCACCTTGACTAAGATAACATTCAGCTTGCTTTAAACATACTAAATTTTAATCTGATTCTCTAACATAATTTAGCTTGTCGAGACATTGTTTTAGTATGCGGTTTTGTCCTCCTGTAAAGAGGAAAGTCTTTCATAAGATTCAACTTGGGCGTAATAGATAAAAATGATAAACATGTGGGCACATATAATGAAATTGACATCGGGTCTGTTTTCTAGATTTTATATTACGGTAATGATACCATTTCAATCTACTCATATTCCTACCGACAAACTAACAACTGATATGGATGAATTGGGTCGAGAATTAAGTGAGAAAATGAAAGAATATTACTCCATAGAAGAAACGGAACATTTACAAAGAATTTCTAAAGTCTACAGGGTGGCCGATAAGGATAAGACTTACATCATTAGATATAGCTTCAACGTGGACGTTCTCTTAAAGATATATTTTTTTGAAGGTGATTATGAGTCGGATGATATTATTAAACAAATAGGCGATACACGAAAAGATGCTATTAAGGCGTCTAACGAGTTAATATTTCAGGAAAAGACGAAGGAGTTGGCGGAAAGATCCGCTTATATAGCCCTGTTTGCAGAAAATCCTGACGAAAGTATTAGAATAAAAAAGTTCGTTGACGATCACCAAAACGAAATCTTACATATTCTACTTCTCGAGGAAACTGCATGGGTTCTTAATATTGAGACGCTCGTCAGAACTGGGCTATTACGAAACCATTCATTCTATGCTGACTCCTGTGTTTTCATTAGTGACTATATATTTGTTCAAATAACTGATAAGCAGACACCCCTTATAGACCGGATGATGTGGTCAGTCTGTTCAATATTAAATGAATCAGCTTACCGTCATCTGCTAAGAAGCCTATTCTTAAGACTTAGGTATAATATCTCTGAGAAAAAGGCTCCTATTTCCTTATTGAAAATTAAAATTGATGTACTCAAATCGCTTTATGAATTTAGTCTGACGCAAGATTTTGTATATGTTGGGGCATTACATCTTAGGTCGGAAATTCGAAAATTGTGGAAGATTAAGAAGTTAGAAGATGATGTTCAGGAAGCGATTAATCAGCTAGGTTCGCTGGTGGTCGAAAGAGAAGCGTTGGTCAGTAGAACCATGATAATGATATTAACAGTTGCCTCGGCAATAGGTTCAGTAATAGCCGTCGTAGAGTTCCTCACAGGTGGCTTTTTTGCAGCGCTAATAGTTTTGCTGTCAGTGGTATTGTTAATAGCACTATTGTTTGTAATGGTTCCATGGATATTGAGAAAATTTAGCTTAAAAGAACTCTTTGAATGAAAGTTTACGAAATAGCTTCATTTATTTTGTTCACACCATTCATGAATGATGGATTCAACGACTTCTTCAATTTCAACTCCCCTTTTATCCGCCTCTTCTTTTATTATTTTAAAGTCATCAATCGTAATTAAGATATCCTGAAGTGTTATTCTTGTTCTCGATAATGTTGATTTCATATTTTTATCTTCCATAGCGGTATCGTTTTGATTAGGTGTTTATAAGAATATTTTAGTCAGGAACGACTATGGTCTCTTCACCATACCTTTCCCCAGAGGGACAATCAGCCGTCAGTCAGTCATAGATGTGGATAAACTGAAGTGCATGATGGAGAAAAAGCCGCTGCCCGACAAAGTCGAGTCTCTCGGTCCTTCGCAGCTTGAGACACTCTGTGAAGAATATCTGCGCAAGGAGGACAAAGGGATAGAAGGGCTGCCGACTCTAGATTATCTCATTGCATCCGTCGGAAGGCAACTTAAGGACATAGACATTGCAGGGATGAGTAAAGATGGAAGAATAATTCTTGCGCAGATTTCTTATTCTAGCAAATCTGAAGAAAAGTTTAGACAACTAGAAAATGCTTCGGAAGACATTCAGCAGGCAATTCTGCTATACTTCGGCAAAGAACTCAAAAAAAATGAATGAGAAAATCAAGTTCGTGAGCGTAGAGTGTGTTTATGAAAAAGCTAAGCATGACAAGCGGCTCAATTCCATGATAAAATTCTTCCTTGAACCACAAAGTAGTTTTGAAGGCAGCTAATACCACGTTCATGAATACTTGACGATGGAACGCGCAAAGCAGCGAACTGCCCATGTTTCGACTCTCTGGGAGAGCTACGGCTCTTTTCTCTTGCCAATCCACTCAGGAGCGCTTTAGTCCGTCGGCTGCTGGCTGAGCGTGGAAAACTAACGATTTCTGTAGATTATCATGCTAGCCGACTAATCTATAAAAGTGCGGGGGTTTTACTGCATACTAAGGCTGAATAGATGTCCTGCAAATATTTCATCGAATTAAATGTGTTCGTCTAACAGGACACATTATTTCAAACAATCGAATCGAGAACGACAAGAAATCGATTTTTTCCGAGAGCGAGGCTATAGAAGAGGGGGGTGCAATGGCGAGAAGGTGTGGATGGTGGGTGGGCGGGCCGAGAGGGGAGCCCTTGGATTCTAAATGCTCAACCACATAGTTCTTAAATATGCTCTGGTTTGGGTAGGGTCGAAAGCACTCTACCGAGGTTCTACGACAGGATGGTCATAGCAGACGCATTTTCACTTAGTTGCGACATACTAGAGAGAACGACAGAACTCGAGACAGGGCAGTGGTTATTTGTATGCTATAAAGCAACAAAACAGAAGAACGTTCCAGCGTTCGTTCAGGCTCCGAACAACGAAGAGATTTTATTGAAGAACCTTGGAATACATTGAAAGATATCACCCAAGGTCGAGGGCCAGTTTTTGATGGTTCGGCATTATCATCCTAAGAGAGAGGTTTGTGCTGACCACGAGTTTTTGGGTTCTTTGGTTGAAGTAAGAATATTCCTTAGTGGCTGCGCAAGGAAACGTCAAGACCTGTATTCAACAGGTGAAACCGGAGCTGTATGGAAGCAACAAGCCGTTGCTAAGAAATGTGATACTTGAGTATCATGTTACATTTTCAAATTCAGAGAAAAATGAGTAACAAATACCGTTATAACTCTAGAGAGTCTTAATATACTATAATATATATAGGTTTAGGAAATGTCAACAACCAGCGAACTGAAAGGAGTCAATGAGAAGAAATTCTACGACCTACTGAATGATTTATTCGTTGGTGCGAAAGTTGAAGGAAAATCAGGATACATAAACCTGATGAAGATTAAGTCCAAATATTATGAAAAGGTCTTAGATGCTCTGAAAGACGACATTGACGAAAGAATACGTGAATTTCCAGATTTCAAGGAAGAACTTTTTGATCACCTCTATACATTTTTCAAGCGGTATTTTGACATTGGTGGCTCCATTCACTTTGTTTTTACACCGCTTCAAGAGAATGTCTGGGAAAAGGTATACAAGGAAGATGACGTAGCACTGTTCTGGAAAACCAGAAGGCTGTATTACGTTAAAACTGATAAGATATGGCGAAGTATGGAGGTTGAGATTGATAGTTACAAGTTTTACTTTGACGCAAGCGAAATAATACATAAAAAGGGGAATGAGAAGAAAAACACAATCTATAAATTTGAAGGAAAGGCCGAAGATGGTACAATCAAACTCAAGGTTCTTCTCTCGGAGAGAGGAAGAAAGACAAACATTCCTGAGATCTTAAGACAAACTGGAGACAAGAAACTGAACGAACAAACACTTGAAAAAGCAATTAATAGGTTTGAAATGCAAAATGAGGTGGATTACCTCATTAACAAAGATGCCAGAGCATTCTTGGAAGAACAGTTTGACTTATGGCTAAAGAACTATGTATTAGACCAGGTAAGTGTCTTTGACGAGAAAAGGCTGAAACAGCTCAAAACGCTCAAGGATATTGCTTTCAAGATAATTGAGTTCATCTCTCAATTTGAGGATGAACTAAAGAAAATCTGGGAAAAGCCTAAGTTTGTACTAAACAGCAACTATGTTATAACACTTGACAGGATAAAAGATTTTTGTGGGGAAGAGTTCCTGGAAGAAATAATACCAGACATTTTGGAAAATAAAGCTCAACAGCAGGAGTGGGTGGAACTTTTTCAATTTAAGGTTAAAAATAAACAGGACTTGTTGCTTGGGTCCACACTAGAAGGAAAGAAGTGGAAAAAGCTACCAGTGGACACGCGCTATTTTGGAGAGAATTTCAAACTCAAACTCCTGGAGAAGATATCAGAGAATCATGAGTTTGATAAAGTATTGGATGGTTGGCTTATTAAGAGTGAAAACTGGCAAGCATTAAATACAATTTTGCCAAAGTTTAGAGGAAAAGTTCAGACAATTTATATAGATCCTCCATTTAATAAAGAACAGGATGCTGATTACTTTTACCACGTGAACTATAAGGATGCTACTTGGATAACAATACTTGAGAATAGGCTACAATTAGCGAAGAAGATCCTAAAAGATACAGGAAGTATTTTTGTAAGATGTGATTATAACGGAAACATGTATGTTAGGCTTTTGATGAATTCGATCTTTGGAGAGGAGAATTTTAGGAATGAAATAACAATAAGGAAATCAAATATTCAGGGTCCAATAAACATACGGTTTAATCCAGCAATTGAAAGTTTATACTTCTATTCTTTATCAGATTTAGCGAGAATTAATCCTCAATACAAAGAAAGGGAAGCTGAACGGAACTGGTTAGATATGCACTCGCCTAAAGAGAATCGAAGAAAGCATACAATTCAAATTCACGATGAAGTTTTTATCGCACCTAAAGGTAGACATTGGACTTTTTCTCAGGAAACAGTAAATAGGCTAATTAAGGAGAACCGAATAAGAATAATAGAAAAGGAGTACATTGATGTTTTTGGCAACAAACAATCAAAGATTCCTCAATATCTTATGAGCGAAACAGAAGTTATAGACTCTAACTGGACACGTATTCAAGCTTACTCTCAAACCCAAGGTTTCCCTACTGAAAATTCCGAAATCCTCCTGAAGCGCGTCATAGAATCTACCTCTAACGAAGGCGATTTGGTTATGGACTTCTTCTTAGGATCAGGGACTACAACAGCCGTAGCTCATAAGCTTAAAAGAAAATGGATTGGTGTAGAGATGGGGGAGCACTTTTACACAATAGTTTTACCTAGGATGAAAAAAGTTTTAGCTTACGATAAATCAGGGATTTCAAAAGAAAAGGATGTTGAAGAAAAATACAACAAAGACACTCCCGGTGGTTTCTTCAAGTATTATGAGTTAGAGCAATTTGAACAAACTTTGGATAAGACTGTTTATACTGATACCCATCCATTCACCAACCTTGACTCCAAAGACATTTATAATCAATATGTCTTTCTCAAGGACAAAAAACTCCTGGATTGTGTCGAACCCGACTACAAAGAGGGGAAAATCAAGGTTGACTTCTCAAAGTTATATGATAACATTGATGTCGGCGAAACGCTGTCAAACCTTTTGGGAATGATGATTGATAAGATAACCAATGACAAAGTTATACTTTTTAGAGAAACAAAAAATGGTAAGGAAACAATGGATATCAACCCTTCTGAACCAGACTGGAAATTGGTGAGGGATCTCATATGGTGGAAGTAACAGATACTAACCTCATATTACAGAAAATTGCCGAGGAAATAGATTACAATTCATTACCAAGTTCATGGAACACATTTGATTTAGATAGGTTTTATGAAAATAACACCCCGATTGTGAGTAAGAGTACGGTAAGACACGAAAATCTCTTTGATTATCAGACAAAGGCACTCCAGAATGCAATTAAAACACTTTGGTTGTACTATGAGGAACTTCGTGATTATCTGGAAACGGAGGATAGAGACATTAATACGATAATTACAGTGAATCAGGAAAGAAAAGAGAAATTATTCAGCAGATATATTGATAAGCGTCTTGACCCAGATCTTTTGGATACAAGAGGTTCTGATAAGGTATTCAATATACTCTCTGAGTTTTTCAAGCCAGAAAACGGAAGGATACATTTCAGAGATATAGTAAATCGAATGTGTTTCTGGATGGCTACAGGATCCGGTAAGACGTTAGTGATAGTCAAGCTAATAAAAATCTTGGCCAAACTAATCAAAAACAAAGAAATTCCCAATTATGATATTATGTTCCTGACTTGTCGTGATGATCTGATTGAAAAAATACGGGAATATATTGATGAATACAACGTACACTCCACCTCTTTTAAGATAGACATGGTTGATTTAAGAGAGTTTCCTGATATTAAGTCTGGCCAAAAGCTCCCTTCTGCTGAAAACGTAGTAAACTTATTCTATTATAGGTCAGATTTAATCTCTGATGAACAAAAGGAGAAGATAATTGATTTCAGAAACTACGAGAACGGGGGTAAATGGTACGTACTTCTTGATGAAGCTCATATAGGGGAGAAGCAGGACTCAGTAAGACAAGCATTTTATTCAATCATAGCCAGAAATGGTTTTTTGTTTAATTTCTCAGCAACCTTCACAGAGTCGATAGACTTATACACAACAGTTTACAATTTCAATCTTGATGAGTTTGTCAGGAATGGTTTTGGAAAACAAATATATATTTCAGAACAAAATATCGACGCATTCCGTGACAGAAGGGACGTTCCAGATAATGAGAAGCAAAAGATAGTCCTTAAGGCAATATTGATGCTTACCTACCTAAAGATGTCTTTGGCAGTTATAGAGCAAAAGACAAAAGAAAGACTGTATCATAATCCGCTAATGCTGGTTCTTACGAATGAGGTCAGTAAAGTGAAGAGTTCGGAGGATAAGAGAGCAGAGAGTCCGGAGGATAAGAAAGAAGCTGACTTGGTTTTATTCTTTAAGGAACTTGAAAGGATCGCCCATAAGGAACTACAAAAGGGTGCTTTTGTTAAAGCGAAGAAGGAGTTAGTAGCCGAATTCACTAAGGAACCAGAATACTTTATTGGTAACGGTAGACTTAGAATTGATATATCATTACTTAAAAAAATAACATATAAACATGTCCTCAAACTAGTTTTCAACTCGAGCTCACCAGGTGGTATTGAGATATGGACTAATCCAGAGAACAGGAAAGAACTTGCTTTCAAGCTCAAGACATCAGACAGACCGTTTGCGTTCATAAGGATAGGTGACGTGTCAAGCTGGCTGGAGGGGCTTCAGGGGTATGAGTTTACTATGGAATGGAAGGCCAGGAGCTACTTTGATGAAATAAACGATAGCAGCTCACCAATGAACATAATGATGGGTTCTAGGGCATTCATCCACGGCTGGGATTCAAGCCGACCAAATATAATAATGTTCATAAATCTTGGCCTAAGTGAAGGCTCACATAAACTCATACCACAAGCACTGGGAAGGGGGGTAAGGATAAACCCCTTTGAAAATAAGAGAAAGAGGTTAGAAAATATAGAAGACAGCACCAAGGCCAGAGAACTCAGAGAGAAGCTCAAAAACGATTTGCACTATAGATCGCTTGAGAGCTTATTTGTTTTTGGGACTGATAAGAACACGATCAAGGAAATTATTAGCACCCTGAAGGCTCAGAAAAAGCATTATTGGAGACCTGTTGAAGGAATAGACATTACACTAAAAGAGATGAAGATACCTATACTTGTTCCCGAATATACCTCAGGTACAAATCCTTCTCTAGATGTTTTACCAAAATATAGAATGACAAAAAGAGAGCTTGAGTTGCTTCGAAATTATGTGCAGTGGATAGGCGATGATAGAATACTCTTGTTTAGCTTTGTCGCAGACACAGGTTATGGCCCGAGGGAATACCAGAGGTTTAGAGAAATGCTCAGCAATGACAAATACTTCCTGTTTGACAATACAAATAAAAATGGAAAATTCTCACCGGAGTTCACTGTTCTCGGGCTCCTACGTCACGTAGCATCGCAACTTGAAGATGTCCGTGGTTTGAGGAAAATACGGGACACGGACATTGTTCACTTCAGGAAAATAACAGTAGACCTGCCAGATGAAAAATATGAAGAACTCATAAACAAGATTGAGAAAGTTAAGAATTACACTGGCAAAAAAAGACTTGAGAGGGAACTAGGAAAGAAATATGGAAAGGTCTCACAGGATGAGTACAATAAACTATTGCAGCAACTTGAAGCGTATAAGCAAAAGGAGACATTCCAAGATAAAGATAAGAGAGAACTCGATATCTATTATGTTGCCGAGCATTATTATAATCCAATTATGACTACAAAAGAAAAATTAGATTGGATAAGGCATATAATAAAGACAGAAAGTGAGGACAAATTTCTTGAGGACCTTGTTTCATATCTGAGCAAACCTGCTAATTTGTTCAAGAAGTTTCGTTGGTGGATGTTCAGCAAGATAGATGAAAGTGTTGACGAGATATACATACCCTATTATAACAGTTATAGAAATGCAAATAGTAAGTTCAAACCTGATTTCATATTTTGGCTTGTAAAAGGCAAGAGCTATTCGATACTCTTTGTTGACCCAAAGGGAGTAGAATACTCCGAATACCAGTCCAAAGTTGACGGCTATGAAAGGTTGTTCGTAAAAGATGGTGAAGAAAAGATATTCAATGAACATAGTTTTGATATCAGAGTTTTTCTATCACTTTATGCAGAAGACAGAGCTTTAATCGCAGAAAAATACAAGCCGTACTGGTATGATAACGTAGATTCCTGTTTACAAAAAATCTTGGGTTCTATGGCGCGCATATCGAAAAAACATATCATTCAAAGCTGAATAATGTGGCCAAATAATCCTGATGTCTTGTTCACTAAGAAATCTTGAGAGCGTTCATCCAGATGTAAAAGCTCATACGAGCAGTGTTAGCTGCAGAAACATTTTATCTACACGATAGGTAACATGAAACAAACATCAGATCACTTTTGCTCTTCCTGGGCCTTCGTCTCTTCCTTCTTCTCTTCCTGGGCCTTCTTCGCCTTCTTCTTGGCCGTATCTGGTCACCTCAGCTTATTGATGTTGATTGCTTAACGGTATAAACTTTGCGTCTTCCATTTTTCAAAAACTCACT